>Ga0210099_1000384_pt1 | contig 15325 bp, 9 predicted proteins | sample Joice_ThreeSqA_D_4_FD_184872 | JGI IMG/M metagenome (GOLD analysis project Ga0210099, IMG submission 184872) | Wetland microbial communities from San Francisco Bay, California, USA, that impact long-term carbon sequestration - Joice_ThreeSqA_D2... | ecosystem: Environmental > Aquatic > Marine >...
GCAAACGCCTCGAGCACGTGGATCGCGCCCACCGTCGCCCGGGCATTCAGGGCCGAGCGTCGCGCCAGCTGCCGGACCTTGCGGGGCAGCGGCGTGCGGTAGCTGCGGGGCTGCGGCCCGAAGGCGATGCCGCCGCCCACCCAGTTCGGCGCCCGCGTGGACCCCGCGCGCGCACGCCCGGTGCCCTTCTGGCGCCACGGCTTCTGGTTACCGCCCGACACCTCGGCCCGCGTCTTCGTCGCGTGGGTCCCCTGCCGCTGATTGTTGCGGAACGCGCGCACGGCATGGTAGAGCGCTCCCTCCCGGATGACCCCGTCGAACTCGGGTGGAAGGGTGTACGCCCCCTTGTGCTTCGCGTTCGCCGCGTAGAACTGGGCCTCAAGCATACCGGCTCCGCTTTCCCTGCTTGCGGATCACGACGATCCCCTGCTCGGGCCCGGGGACCGCCCCGCGCACGTAGAGGAGATTGCGCTCCGCATCCACTTTCACGACCTGCAGCCCCGTCTCGGTGTGCTGGACGTTGCCGTACTGTCCCGGCATCCGCTTGCCCTTGAGCACACGCGACGGGTCGGTGCCGGGACCGATGCTCCCGGGTTTCCGGTAGCGCGTGTTGCCGTGGCTCGCCGGACCGCCGCCGAATCCGTAGCGCTTGACGACCCCCTGGAACCCGCGCCCCTTCGTCGTCCCGGACACCTTCACCCGCTCGCCTTCGGCGAACATCTCGACGGTGACCGTGCCCCCGGTCTGGGGCGCGTCGCCGGCGACGCGGAACTCGTGCAGCACCGACGGCGTCCCCCCGGTGAGTCCCGCCGCCGCGGCATGGCCCGCCGTCGCCTTGGTCGCGTGCTTCGCCTTCCGGACTCCGAAGCCGAGCTGCACCTGATGGACCCCCGGCGCGGCCGCCCGCACCTGGAGCACCGGACAGGGGCCGGCCTCCAGCACCGTCACGGGGAGCACCTGCCCATCCTCCCGGAAGAACCGGGACATCCCGAGCTTGCGTCCAATGATGCCGTTCATCGTCAGCCGACCTTGATCTCGACGTCCACACCGGCCGGCAGGTCAAGCTTCGTGAGCGCATCCACGGTCTGCGGGCGCGAGTCACGGATCTCGATGAGCCGCTTGTGCGTCTTCAGCTCGAACTGCTCCCGGCTCTTCTTGTCGATGTGCGGGCTGCGGAGCACCGTCCACCGTTGCGTTTTCGTCGGCAACGGGATCGGGCCCGACACGGACGCTCCGGTCTTCTCGACGGTGCGCACGATGTCCGCCGCGGCCTGGTCGAGCACCGCGTAGTCGAACGCTTTGAGCCGGATCTGAATCTGCTGGCCAGCCATAGTCGCCCTCAGCGGATCACGGGATGACGGGATGACGGGAGGTTCCCGTCGCTCACGCCGCTCCTCGTCATCCCGTTATCCCGTTATCCCGTAGTTACTCGATCACCTTCGTGACCACGCCCGCACCGACCGTCCGGCCACCCTCGCGGATGGCGAAGCGCAGCTGCTCTTCCATCGCGATCGGCGTGATGAGCGCAATCTTCATGTTCGTGTTGTCGCCGGGCATCACCATCTCGACGCCCTCGGGCAGCTCCACGTCGCCCGTCACGTCCGTCGTGCGGAAGTAGAACTGCGGGCGGTAGCCCTTGAAGAACGGCGTGTGGCGGCCACCCTCGTCCTTGGTCAGGACGTAGACTTCCGCCTCGAACTTCGTGTGCGGCGTCACCGAGTTCGGCTTCGCCAGCACCATGCCACGCTCGATCTCGTTCTTGTCCACCCCGCGGAGCAGCAGCCCCACGTTGTCGCCGGCGCGCCCCTCGTCGAGCAGCTTGCGGAACATCTCGACGCCGGTGACGACCGACTTCTTCGACGCGCCGAACCCCACCAGCGCGACCTCGTCCTGCACCTTCACGATGCCGCGCTCGATCCGGCCCGTCGCCACCGTGCCGCGGCCGGTGATCGAGAACACGTCCTCGACCGGCATCAGGAACGGCTTGTCGGTCTCGCGGACCGGCTCGGGGATGAAGTCGTCGAGCGCCTTGAACAGCTCGTCGATCTTGCCGACCCACTCGGCTTCGCCCTGGATCGCCTTGATCGCCGAGCCCCGGATCACCGGGACGTCGTCGCCGGGGAACTCGTACTTGCTGAGGAGCTCGCGGACCTCCATCTCGACCAGGTCCAGCAGCTCCTCGTCCTCGACGAGGTCGCACTTGTTCAGGAACACGACGATGGATGGCACGTTCACCTGGCGCGCCAGGAGGATGTGCTCCCGCGTCTGGGGCATCGGACCGTCCACGGCGCTCACCACGAGCACCGCCCCGTCCATCTGCGCCGCCCCCGTGATCATGTTCTTCACGTAGTCGGCGTGTCCCGGGCAGTCCACGTGCGCGTAGTGACGGGCCTCCGTCTCGTACTCCACGTGACTGGTGGCGATCGTCAGGATCTTCGTGGCGTCCCGCCGTCCCTGCGACGCCGAGGCCTTCGCGACCTCGTCGTACGAGATGTACTTGGTCTGCCCGAGACCTTTCTCGGCCGACACCTTGGTCATCGCCGCGGTCAACGTGGTCTTGCCATGATCCACGTGCCCGATGGTGCCCACGTTCACGTGGGGCTTCGTCCGCTCGAACTTTGCCTTAGCCATTGTCCTCTCGCCTCATCCTTTGAGCTTGCTGATGATCTCTTCGGCCTTCGCTTTCGGCACCTCAGCGTAATGCGCGAACTGCATTGAGTAGATCGCCCGGCCCTGGGTCATGGACCGCAGGGTAGTCGAATACCCGAACATCTCCGCGAGGGGCACGCTGGCCGCGATCACCTGCGCGTCCGCCCGCTGCGTCATGCCACCGATCTTCCCGCGGCGGCTGCTGAGGTCGCCCATGACGTCGCCCATGTAATCAGCGGGCGTGACGACCTCGACATCCATGATGGGCTCCAGCAGCACCGGCTTCGACTGCCGCGCGGCCTCCTTGAACGCCATGGAGCCGGCGATCTTGAACGCCATCTCGCTCGAATCCACGTCGTGGTAGCTGCCGTCCACCAGCTCGACCTTGACGTCCACCACCGGATAGCCGGCGAGCACGCCGTTCTCGAGCGCCTCCTTGATCCCCTGCTCCGCCGGGCCGATGTACTCCCGCGGAATCGACCCACCCACGATCTTGTCCTCGAACACGAACCCGTGTCCGACCCCGCTCGGCTCGAGGTGGATCACCACGTGGCCGTACTGGCCCCGGCCACCCGACTGCCGGACGAACTTCCCCTCCACCCACTCGGAGCGCTGCCGGATCGTCTCCCGGTAGGCCACCTGCGGGCGGCCGACGTTGGCCTCGACCTTGAACTCGCGCCGCATTCGGTCCACCAGGATCTCCAGGTGGAGCTCGCCCATCCCCGAGATGATGGTCTGCCCTGTCTCCTGGTCCGACCGGACGTGAAAGGTCGGGTCTTCCTCCTGCAGCTTCTGCAGCGCGGTGGACAGCTTGTCCTGATCGGCCTTCGTCTTCGGCTCGATCGCCACCGAGATCACCGGGGCCGGGAACCGCATCGCCTCGAGGATGATCGGATCGTCCTCGTGGGCAAGTGTGTCACCGGTGCGGGTGTCCTTCAGCCCGATCGCCGCGGCGATGTCCCCCGCCCGGACGTCGGCGATCTCCTCCCGCTTGTTCGCGTGCATCTGCAGCAGCCGCCCGATGCGCTCGCGCCGGTCCTTCGTCACGTTGTAGACGTACGACCCCGCCGACAACACGCCCGAATACACGCGGAAGAACGTCAATTTCCCGACGTACGGGTCGGTCGCGATCTTGAACGCCAGCGCACTGAACGGCTCGTCGTCGGCCGGCCTCCGCTCCATGAACGTCTCGTCATGGTGCGGCAGATGCCCCTTGATGGGCGGCACGTCGATCGGGCTCGGCAGGTAGTCGATCACACCGTCGAGCAGCCGCTGGATGCCCTTGTTCTTGAACGCGGCGCCGCAGAAGACCGGTACGATCCACCCGTTGACGGTCGCGTGGCGGATGGCGTGACGGACATCCTCCTCCGTGAGCTGATCCTCGCCCGCCAGGTACTTCTCGATCAACTCCTCGTGGTGCTCCACCGCGGCCTCGATCAGCTCGTGGCGCAACTGCGCGACCCGCTCCCGGAAGACCTCGGGGACCGGCCCCTCCACCCACTTGGAGCCCAGCGAGGCTTCGTCGTAGATCACCTCGACCTGCCGCACGATGTCGATCAGCCCCGTAAACAGCTCGCCCGTGCCGAGCGGATACTGCACCGGATACGCCTTCGCGCCGAGCCGATCGCGCACCATCCCGAGGCACCGGTCGAAATCGGCCCCCACGCGGTCCATCTTGTTCACGAACACGATCCGCGGGACGCCGTACCGGTCCGCCTGCCGCCACACCGTCTCGGTCTGCGGCTCGACGCCGCCGACCGCGTCCAGGACCGTCACCGCCCCATCCAGCACCCGGAGGGACCGCTCGACCTCGACGGTGAAGTCCACGTGGCCCGGCGTATCGATGATGTTGATCTGGTAGAGCTCGCCCAGGCGCTGCCACTGGCAGAACGTCGCGGCAGACGTGATCGTGATGCCGCGTTCCTGTTCCTGCTCCATCCAGTCCATCGTCGCCGCGCCGTCATGCACCTCGCCCAGCTTGTGCGTCCGGCCGGTGTAGAAGAGGATCCGCTCGGTCGTAGTCGTCTTCCCGGCATCAATGTGGGCCATGATGCCGATGTTCCGAATTCGCTCGAGCGGTGTCTGCCTCGTCCCCATGTTCCTGTCCGCGCGACCTGCGCGCTGTTACTCGACGTCACCTGCCCTCGTCACCGAAGGCACAAAAAGCGCGGGGCGACCGTTCGTCCGCGCGCCCGCGAACAGGTCTCGCTCCGCCGTCGTCCGGGTCTCACCCTGCGACGGGGCCCCGTCCCGCGGGGGCCTATGGACCGCCGGTGGCTACCAGCGGTAGTGCGCGAAGGCCCGGTTCGCCTCCGCCATCCGATGCGTGTCTTCCTTTTTCTTGATCGAGTTGCCCTCGCCCTTCGAGGCCAGGATCAACTCGGCCGCCAGCCGCTCGGCCATCGACTTCTCGCCGCGCGACCGCGTGTACTGCAAGAGCCACCGCATGGCCAGCGCGGTGCGCCGGTCCGGCCGCACCTCGACCGGCACCTGGTACGTGGCGCCACCGACGCGCCGGCTCTTCACCTCGACCGTCGGCTTGACGTTGTTCAGCGCCTGCTTGAACACGTTGACGCCGGGCTGCCCGGTCCGCTGCTCGATGAAATCCATGGCCTGGTAAAAGATCCCCTCGGCCTTGGACTTCTCCCCCTCGTGCATGAGGTTGTTCACGAACTTGCTGACCGTCTGGCTGTCATAGCGCGGATCGGGCGGCACGGGCCGCCGGACTGCCTTCTGCCGGCGGCTCATTTGGGCCTCTTCGCGCCGTACTTCGAGCGCGACTTCCGGCGCTCGTTGACGCCGGCCGCATCGAGGGTGCCGCGGATGATGTGATACCGCACGCCCGGCAGGTCCTTCACACGACCGCCGCGGATCAGCACGATGCTGTGCTCCTGGAGGTTGTGCCCCTCACCCGGAATGTAGCTCGTCACCTCAAAGCCGTTCGTCAGCCGGACGCGCGCGACCTTGCGGAGCGCGGAGTTCGGCTTCTTGGGCGTCGTCGTATACACGCGCGTGCACACGCCCCGTTTTTGCGGCGAGCCCCGCAGGGCGGGAGCCTTGTCCCGCCGCGCGATCTCGCGACGTCCCTGGCGAATCAGCTGATTGATGGTCGGCATACGCGACGGCAAAACCCCACAAATAGATATCCCATAGAGACTTTCAAGCTACCCAACCAGCCCGGCCGGGGTCAAGTCCTCGTGAATCCCGGCGCCCCAAACGGGCCCGGGCACGCGGATCCCGAGGCCCGGCTCCGTCCGGCGAACCATCCGCGGCCCCCTTACGGGAGCGCCTCCTCGTCGCCCAGCGACGCGGCGAGGATCGGGGTCGGCGCCCCTTCCTCGACCTCGGGCGGCGGCGGCGGCGGCTCGAAGCCCTCCGGCGGCTCGATCTCGATCTCCGAGTATCGGTACGTCCCGGTCCCCGCCGGGATCAGATGGCCGATGATGATGTTCTCCTTCAGGCCCAGCAGATCGTCCTTGGCGCCCCGGATCGACGCGTCCGTCAGGACCCGCGTGGTCTCCTGGAACGAGGCCGCTGAGATGAACGACTGCGTCGTGAGCGAGGCCTTCGTGATCCCGAGCAGCAGGGGCTCGGACGTGGCCGGCTTGCTACCCTTTTTCCGGACCCGCTCGTTCCGCTCCCGGAAGATGAGCTTGTCCACGTGCTCGCCCTCGAGGAAGTCCGTGTCGCCCGGCTCGAGCACCCGGGACTTCTGCAGCATTTGCCGCACGATGACGCCGATGTGCTTGTCGTTGATCTTCACACCCTGCAGGCGGTAGACCTCCTGAATCTCGTTCATGAGGTACTCCTGGACCGCCTGGGTCCCCTTGATCCGCAGGATGTCGTGCGGGTTCACGGGTCCCTCGGTGAGGCGGTCGCCGGCCAGCACCCGGTCGCCCTCGTGCACCCGGAGGTGCTTCGAGGCGGGCACCTCGTAGAGCTGCGGCTCGCCCGCGTCGGGGTGTACGAGAATCTCGCGCTTGCCGCGCTTGATCTCGCCGAACTTCACCACGCCGTCGATCTCGGAGATCGTCGCCGGATCCTTCGGCCGCCGGGCCTCGAACAGCTCGGCCACCCGCGGCAGGCCGCCCGTGATGTCCCGGGTCTTGTACGCCTCCCGGGAGATCTTCGCGAGCGTCTCGCCGGCCTGGACCTCCGCCCCGTCCTCGACCGTGAGCTGCGCCCCGGCCGGGATCACGTAGTCGCGGACCTTGCGCTCCTTGCCGCCCTTGGTCTGCTGCACGATCTCGATGTGCGGGTGCAGGCGCTTTTCGCGGTCCTCGATGACGACCCGCTGGCGCAGGCCCGTGATCTCGTCGAGTTCCTCGCGCACCGTCTCGTCATCGACGATGTCGACGAACCGCACCGTCCCCGTCACGTCCGACATGATCGGGTTCGTGTAGGGATCCCATTCGAACAGGAGATCGTTCTTCCGGACCTCCACGCCGTCCTCGACCGCGAGGGCCGCCCCGAGGGGCACGTGGAACCGGGACCGCACCTGTCCGTCGGCGTCCTTGAGGACGAGCTCGCCCTCGTAGCCCGTCACGATCCGCCGCCCGTCGACGGTCGTCACGACGTTGAGCCGATCGCCGAACTCGAGCAGGCCCTCGAGCTTCGTCCGGCGCTCGGTGCGTTCCGCGATCCGGGCCGACGTACCGCCGATGTGGAAGGTCCGCAGGGTGAGCTGCGTCCCCGGCTCGCCGATCGACTGCGCGGCGAGAATCCCCACTGCCTCCCCCAGGTCCACCATCGCCATGGTGGCCAGGTTGCGGCCGTAGCACATGCGGCACACGCCGCGGCGGGATTCGCAGGTGAGGACGGACCGGATCCGTACCATCTCGACCCCGGCGTCCTCGATCTCCAGCGCGGCGTCTTCGTTGATGAGCTGCCCGGCGGCCACCAGCAGCTTCGGGTCGCCGAACTCGTCCCGCTCGTGCGGATCGACCACGTCGTCGGCCGCCACCATGCCGGCGATCCGCTCCCGGAGAGGCTCGATGATGTCCTCCCCCTCCTTGAGGGCCAGCGTCTCCAGGCCGAGCACGGTTCCGCAATCCTCCTCGGTGATCGTGACGTCCTGGGCCACGTCCACGAGGCGGCGCGTGAGATAGCCGGCGTCCGCCGTCTTGAGGGCCGTGTCCGCCAGTCCCTTCCGGGCGCCGTGCGTCGAGATGAAGTACTCGAGCACCGTGAGGCCCTCGCGGAAGTTCGAGCGGATCGGGCTCTCGATCACCTCGCCGATGCCGCCGGTGAGCTTCTTCTGCGGCTTGGCCATCAGCCCGCGCATGCCCGCCAACTGCCGGATCTGATCCCGACTACCCCGGCTGCCGGAGTCGAACATCATGAACACCGGGTTGAACCCGCCGTGGGACTTCGCGAGCCCGGCCACCATCGCTTCGGCGATGTCGGTGTTCGCGTGCGTCCAGGCGTCGATGACCTTGTTGTAGCGCTCACCGAACGTGATCTGGCCGGCCGAATACGCCCGCTGGAACCGCTCGACCCGTCCCTGCGCCTGCTCGAGGATCTGGGGCTTCTCCAGCGGAATCTCGAGGTCTTCGACCCCGATCGACACGCCGCCCTTGGTCGCGTTGGCGAAGCCGAAGTCCTTGAGCCGGTCGAGGAACGCCACCGTCTCGGACAGGCCCGCCCGCCGGTACGCCTCGAAGACGGCCGCCGAGAGGGCGCCCTTCCGCATGACGTGGTTGTGGAACCCGAGCTCCGCGAGGACCGCGCGCGGGAGGATGCTGTTGAACAGCACCCGGCCGGCGGTCGTGTAGATCCACTGGCTCCCGAAGTCGGGGTCCGCCTCCGGCGGCGCGTGATACCAGAACCAGACCGGCGTGTGGAACGTCATCCGGCCCGTCGCCAGCGCCATCTCGATCTCGGCCAGGGTGCTGTGGCGCACGGCCTTGGCCTTCACCGTCTCGTCCTGGGCGTTGGCCGGGGCCTTCGTCACGAAGTAGCACCCGAGCACCATGTCCTGGCTGGGCTCGGCCACCGGCCGCCCGTCGGACGGCTTCAGCACGTTGTTCGACGAGATCATCAGGACGCGCGCCTCGAGCTGCGCCTCGAACGAGAGCGGCACGTGCACGGCCATCTGGTCGCCGTCGAAGTCCGCGTTGAACGCGGCGCACACCAGCGGGTGGATCCGGATCGCCTTGCCTTCGACGAGCACCGGCTCGAACGCCTGGATGCCCAGGCGGTGGAGCGTGGGCGCCCGGTTGAGCAGCACCGGGTGGTCCTGGATGATCTCTTCCAGGATCTCGTACACCTCCGGCGTTTCGCGCTCGACGATCTTCTTCGCCCGCTTGACGGTTTCGGCGATGCCCTTCTGCACCAGCTTGTGGATGATGAACGGCTTGAACAGCTCGACCGCCATGGTCTTGGGCAGGCCGCACTGATGCAGCCGCAGCTCCGGCCCGACCACGATGACCGACCGGCCCGAGTAGTCCACGCGCTTGCCGAGCAGGTTCTGGCGGAACCGGCCCTGCTTGCCCTTGAGCATGTCCGACAGCGACTTGAGCGGGCGCTTGCCGCGTCCGCGGATCGCCTTGGAGCGCCGCCCGTTGTCGAACAGGGCGTCGACCGCCTCCTGCAGCATCCGCTTCTCGTTCCGGAGAATGACTTCCGGGGCGCGATGCTGGATCAGTTTCTGCAGCCGGTTGTTCCGGTTGATCACCCGGCGATAGAGGTCGTTGAGGTCGCTGGTCGCGAACCGGCCGCCGTCGAGCGGCACGAGCGGCCGCAGGTCGGGCGGGATGACCGGGATCACGTCCATGATCATCCACGCCGGATCGTTCCGCCGATCGCCGGTGTCGCCGGAGTTCCGGAACGCGTCCAGGATCTTGAGCCGTTTGAGCATCTGCTTCTTGCGGTGCTGGCTCGTCTCCGTCGCCACGGCCGAGCGCAGCTCCTCGGCCACCTTGTCCACGTCGAGCCGCCGCAGCAGCTCGCGGACGGCCGGGGCGCCGATATCCGCGAGGAACGCCGCGTCTCCCTCGGCGCGGGCCTTCGCCTTCAGCTCGAGGAACTTCTCCTCGTCGAGCAGCTCGCGGAACTGCACGTCCTGCTCGCCGGGGTCGATCACGACGTAGTTCGTGTAGTAGATCACCCGCTCGAGATCCTTGAGCGTGAGATCCAGCAGGTTGCCCATCGGGCTCGGCAGCGTCTTGAAGAACCAGATGTGGGCCACCGGCACGGCCAGCTCGATGTGCCCCATCCGCTCGCGACGCACCTTCGAGAGCGTCACTTCGACGCCGCAGCGGTCGCAGATCACCCCGCGATAGCGGATCCGCTTGTACTTCCCGCAGTGGCACTCCCAGTCCTTCACCGGGCCGAAGATGCGCTCGCAGAAGAGCCCGTCCTTCTCGGGCTTGAACGACCGGTAATTGATGGTCTCGGGCTTGGTGACCTCGCCCCACGACCACCAGTACCGCTGGCCCTGCAGCGCGAGGCGGTCCCGCTCCTTGGAATCCCGCGGACCCCGGATCTCCTCGGGGGAGGCGATCCGGATCTGGATGAAGTCGAACGTCGAGCCGCGCGGCTCACGGGTGCTGCGGAAATCAATCATGTCGCCCCTACTCCTCGCCGTCCTCGGTGGTGCCCAGCGTCACCCGCAGGCCGAGCGCCTGGAGCTCCTTGACCAGCACGTTGAACGACTCGGGGATTCCAGGATCGGGCAGATTCTGGCCCTTCACGATCGCCTCGTAGACCCGGCTCCGTCCGTTCACATCGTCGGACTTCACCGTCAGCATTTCCTGGAGCACGTGGGCCGCGCCGTAGGCCTCCAGCGCCCACACCTCCATCTCGCCGAACCGCTGGCCGCCGAACTGCGCCTTGCCGGCGAGCGGCTGCTGCGTGACGAGACTGTACGGTCCGATGGACCGCGCATGGATCTTGTCGTCCACGAGGTGCGACAGCTTCATCATGTAGATCGCCCCGACGGTGACGTCGGAGGCGAACGGGTCGCCGGTCCGCCCGTCGTGCAGGCGGATCTTGCCGGCGGGCGCGATGCCCGCCGCCTGCAGGAACTCCCGCAACGCGGCCTCCACGTCGGCCTCGCTCTTCGGGCCGAGCATCGCCGCGAGCGCGGGCATGCCCGCGGCCGCGACGGCCTCCTGCGGCGAGAGCCCGACGTGCTTCTCGGCGTCCTTGAGCCCGGCCTTCAGTCCGGCTTTCTCGGTCTTCCCCAGCTCTTCGGCCGCCAGCCGGCCCTCGTGATCGGTCACCTGCAACCCGGCCTCCGCGCGGTAGCGGTCGCCGAGCTCCTTCGCCGCCGCCTCGAGGAAGTCGCGCGTCCCGTGGAACAGGTCACGCGTCTCCTGCGAGACCGCCCGGCTGCCCAGACTATCGAGCCGGAACGACCCGAGCCGGGCATCACCATTCTCCGCTGGCAGCCGCTTGAGATCGTCGAGCAGCCGCCGCATGGCCTCCGGCCCCAGCGAGGGCAGGGCCGCCGGAATGCGCAGCGCGTCCCGGGCCCAGGCGAGGCTGGCGAGGCGGATCAGGGCCGCGATCTCGGCTTCCGACGCGCCTTGGAAGACGGGCGTCTTCGCCTCGAACCCGAGGATGCGCGCCGCCCACCCGAGATGCGTCTCGAGCAGCTGGCCCACGTTCATGCGGCTCGGCACGCCGAGCGGGTTGAGCACGATGTCCACCGGCGTTCCGTTGGGGAGGAACGGCATGTCCTCCTCCGGCACGATCCGCGCGATGATGCCCTTGTTCCCGTGGCGTCCCGCCATCTTGTCGCCGACCGAAATCTTGCGCTTCTCGGCCAGGTACACCTTCACCAGCTGGATCACGCCCGGCGGGAGCTCGTCCGGCTGGAGGATCTTGTCGATCTGGTCTTCGGCCTTCTCTTCGATCTTCGCCCGCTCGCCGTTGGCGGCGTCGAGCGCCCCCTGCACGCGCTCGTTGACATCCTTCGCCTTGACGCGGAGCGTCTTGAGGTCCACGTCGCCGAAGGTGAGGTCCGCGAGGATGCTCCTCGTGAGCTTCGTGCCTTCCGGCAGGTACTCCTCGACGGTTCCGTTCCGCAGCATGCGGACGACGTCCTGCCCTTCGAGCACGTCCCGCAGCTCCTCGAACAGCACGCTGCTGATGCGCGCCTTCTCTTCGTTCTCGAGCTGCCGCACCTCCCCGATGCGCTCGCCGCGGTCCTTCTCGACGACCTGGTCCTCGACGCGGGAAAAGATCTTGACGTCGATGACCACGCCCGCCATGCCCGGCGGCACCTTGAGCGAGGAGTCCTTCACGTCCTTGGCCTTCTCGCCGAAGATGGCGGTGAGCAGCTTCTCCTCGGGCGACAGCTCCGTTTCGCCCTTCGGGGTGATCTTCCCCACGAGGATGTCGCCCGGCCCCACGTGGGCGCCGATGCGTACGATGCCCCGCTCGTCGAGGTCCACGAGCGCCTCCTCGGAGACGTTCGGGATCTCGCGGGTGATCTCCTCCTGGCCCCGCTTGGTGTCGCGGACGTGCAGCTCGAGTTCCTGGATGTGAATGGAGCTGTAGATATCGTCCTTGACGAGCCGTTCCGAGAGGACGATCGCGTCCTCGAAGTTGTGCCCGTACCAGGGCATGAACGCGACGAGGACATTCGCGCCGAGCGCCAGCTCCCCGTTCTGCGTACCGGGGCCGTCGGCGATGATCTCACCGGCCTTCACCCGGTCGGCGACCCGCACGAGTGGCCGCTGGTTGATGGCGGTGTCCTGGTTGGTGCGCCAGAACTTCTTGAGGCGGTACCGGTCGTGCTGCATCAGCCGGCCGAGCGGCACGGCCGCCTGGCGGCCGTCCGGCCGGCCGGTGTCCACGATGATCTCGTCCGCGGTCACCTTGCTCACGATGCCGTCCCGCCGCGCGATGACGACTGCGCCGGAATCGCGGGCGACCTTTTCCTCGAGCCCCGTCCCGACCAGCGGCGTGTCGGGGAACAGCAGCGGCACCGACTGGCGCTGCATGTTCGAGCCCATCAGCGCCCGGTTGGCGTCGTCGTGCTCGAGGAACGGGATGAGCGCCGCGGCGATGGAGACAAGCTGCTCGGGCGCGACGTCCATGAAGTCGATCCGTGACGGCGCGAGGAGCGGGTAGTCGTCCCGCTTCCGCGACAGCGCGAATTCGTTGACGAACTTGCCCTGGTCGTCGAGCGGCGCGTTCGCCTGGGCGACGGAGTAGTCCTCTTCCTCGGACGCCGACAGCCAGGTGATGTCGTCGGTCACCCGCCCGTCCTTCACCTGGCGGTACGGGGTCTCGACGAAGCCCAGATCGTTGACGCGGGCGAACGTCGAGAGGCTCGTGATGAGGCCGATGTTCGGGCCTTCCGGCGTCTCGATCGGGCACATGCGGCCGTACTGCGAATAGTGCACGTCACGCACTTCGAACCCGGCCCGCTCGCGCGTGAGGCCGCCGGGCCCGAGGGCGCTGAGGCGTCGCTTGTGCGTCAGCTCGGCCAGCGGGTTGGTCTGGTCCATGAACTGCGACAGCTGGGAGCTCCCGAAAAACGCCTGGATCACCGCACTCACGGTACGGGCGTTCACCAGATCGTCCAGCGTGATCTTCTCCGGATCGCTGTTGATGCTCATCCGCTCCTTGATGAGCCGCGCCATCCGCGAAAGCCCGACGGAGAACTGGTTGGCGATCAGCTCGCCCACCGTCCGCACCCGGCGGTTGCCGAGGTGGTCGATGTCGTCCGTATGGCCCCGTCCCTCGGACAGCTCCAGCAGGTACCGGATGATCGCGATGAAGTCCTCTTCCGTGAGGACCGTGTGCGACTCCGGCACGCGCAGGCGCAGCCGCTGGTTGATCTTGTACCGGCCGACCCGGCCGAGATCGTACCGCTTCGGGTTGAAGAACAGGCGCTCCAGGGCCGCGCGCGCGGTCTCCAGGTTGGGCGCCTCGCCCGGCCGCAGCAGGGAGTAGATCTGCTCGAGCGCCTCGGCCTCCGACGATGTCGGGTCCTTGGCGATCGTATTCCGGATCAGGTTCGACTCGGCCCGGGCCGTGGGCAGGAGCACGTCGACCTTGTACGCCCCGGCCTTGAGCAGCTTCTTGCGGGCGGTGTCGGCCAGCTCCTTGCCCGCCGCCACCAGCAGCTCGCCGGTCTCCGGATCGGGGACGTCAAACGCGAGGACCTGCTTCTCTTCCAGCTCCCGCACCGTGGTCGGTCGGTCTTCGTCCCGCAGATCGATGGTCGTGTACCGCGCGAAGACCCGCACGTCCGTGATCCCGGCGCGACGCAGGGCGTTGTAGCGCTCGGGGGTGAGCTCGTCACCCTCGCGGGCCAGCGGCTCGGCGCCCCCCTCCGGATCGGCCACGTCTTCGGCGAGCATCGCGCCGATGACCTCACGGCGCAGGACGCGCTCCTCGAGCTTCTGCGTCAGGTCGAGGGTCTTCGACGCATAGAACAACCGCAGCAGGTCACCGTTCGAGCCGTAACCGAGGGCCCGCAGCAGCGCCGTCGCGGGGAATTTCTTCTTCTTGTCGATGTGGACGTAGATCACGTCGTGGATGTCCACGGTGAACTCGACCCACGACCCGCGGAACGGAATGATGCGCGCGGAGTTCAGCCGCTGGCCGTTCGGGTGCGTCGTCTCCTCGAACACGACGCCCGGCGACCGGTGCAGCTGGGACACCACGACCCGTTCGGCCCCGTTGATCACGAAGGTCCCGAGTGGGGTCAGGATGGGCAGCTCCCCGAGATAGACTTCCTTCTCGATGATGTTCTTGGGGCGCCGCCCGCCGCCCTCGAGTTCCTCGAGGATCACGAGCCGCAGCGTCGCCTTGAGCGACGCGGAGTACGTCATGTCCCGCTCGATGCACTCCTCGACCGTGTACTTCGGCTCGCCGAGGGCGAACGCGACGAATTCCAGCGAGTAGTTCCCGTTCACGTCCGCGATCGGGAACACCTCGTGGAACACGCGCTCCAGACTCAGGTCCTGTGCCGCCGCCGCCTCGCCGGACGCGAGCAGCGCCTGGAAGGACCGGGTCTGGATGTCGAGGAGGTGGGGCATGGGCATGCCCGCCTCGAGCTTCGAAAACGAAATCACCGGCAGTGTGGTCATCAGCCGTCCTCACGCAGCGCGAATGGCCCCGCGCGCCGCCAGTCCGGCAAACCGGCCGGCGGCAACGGGGCGTGCATCACAAACAGGGTGGTAAAGCGCCGTCGTCTTGGGTGCATACCGTTCGAGCTGAAGTCCGCGGAGGGTGGGTGCGCCGGCCGACTGCCGGTCCACCCTTCCCCGCGCCTACTTCAACTCGACGGTCGCGCCCTGCTCCTCGAGCTTCTTCTTGACGGCCTCGGCCTCTTCCTTGGACACGGCTTCCTTGATGTTCCCCGGAACGTTGTCGACGAGATCCTTGGCTTCCTTGAGGCCCAGCCCGGTGATGGCGCGCACCACCTTGATGACGCCAACCTTGTTGGCACCGAAGCTGGTCATCACGACATCGAACTCGGTCTTCTCCTCGGCGGCGGCACCGGCATCGGCGGCGGCCGCCGGAGCGGCCGCTACTGCGGCGGCGGCGGTGACGCCGAACTTCTCTTCCATGGCGGCGATCAGGTCGACGACCTGCATCACCGTCATGTTTGAGATGGTTTCCATAATCTCTTCTTGTGAAACGGCCATAACGAAATACTCCTGTTAAAATCTTGATCAGTTAGATGAATGGATTCAGGCTGCCTGCTGCT
>Ga0210099_1000388_pt1 | contig 15188 bp, 17 predicted proteins | sample Joice_ThreeSqA_D_4_FD_184872 | JGI IMG/M metagenome (GOLD analysis project Ga0210099, IMG submission 184872) | Wetland microbial communities from San Francisco Bay, California, USA, that impact long-term carbon sequestration - Joice_ThreeSqA_D2... | ecosystem: Environmental > Aquatic > Marine >...
ATCTATCGGGCGACGCGCACCAATGCCGGCAGTCCGTTTGAAACACCACAATTGGTCAGTGCCATTACCGGGTTTGTCGAGGGCCCCGCATTTTCCCCGGATGAAAAGTCGCTTTACTATCACAGGCTGAATACAACTGCGGGAATATTCGAACTCTACCGTGTCACACGTCCATGATATGCCTCCGCAAAATCCAATGGGCCGGGCAGAACAATAGGAAACAGACCACGGTTTCCATACTGCACGAGCTAAAAGTGTCCGAGAAACCCTTGTTGGCTCAGTCTGACCCACTATATTTAGTGGACGTCGCTAGCGGCACTATGTATTGCGATATTTAACCATATATACATTTGTGAACATTACTTCTCAAACGAGCTTCCTTTATATGAAACGCTTATAAGGTGAAATACGAACTTCAGACTACAATTGCACTTCCCAAAAGCTTATGCAATCAGATGAACCACACGCTTCAGTCGCAGTCTGCCGCTGATGCGTTAAGTTAACAACAAACGAGATCATCAGCATGTTCGAATGGATTACCAATCCTGAATTATGGATAGCTTTAGGTACGCTCATCGCATTGGAAATCGTGTTGGGCATCGATAACATCATTTTTATATCTATACTCGTAGGAAGATTACCTGCCAAGCAGAGAAATGTTGCCCGACAATTAGGTTTGGGTCTGGCGATGATTACCAGACTTGCTCTGCTTTTTAGTCTTGTATGGGTGATGGGGTTGATAGAGCCGTGGTTTACCCTTTTCGATAACAAGATTTCAGGCCGGGATATTATTCTTATACTTGGCGGTCTTTTCCTGCTGGCAAAATCAACCCATGAAATACATAGCAGTTTGGAAATAGTTCAGCAAACTGATGTCCCTTCCAAGCCGGCAAGCTTCTACTCGATTTTGCTGCAAATCGCGGTTCTGGATATTGTATTTTCTCTTGATTCGGTAATTACTGCCGTGGGTCTCGTTGAACATATATCTATAATGGTGATAGCAATCGTAGTTTCTGTTGCAGTCATGTTATTTTCAGCAAAACCGATTGGCCAATTTGTGGATAGGAATCCTACTATCAAGATGCTTGCATTATCATTCCTGCTCTTAATTGGCTTCGCCTTGATTGCAGAGGGCTTTGATGTGCATATACCCAAGGGATACATCTACTTCGCTATGGCGTTCTCTGTAGCAGTTGAAATGCTGAATATTAAAGCGCGCAAGAAAAAGGAAGCCGGGATAGTACATTTATCAAAAAAGATATCAGATGATATTTCCTAGCAATCGACTCGAAAAAGGACTGGCCTCGTCGCTGACTCCTCGCCCAGCCTCTAGGTCGCAACGTTAAAGGTGTCAGACTCGAATTATTTCTCCATAGCAGCAGCTATAAAATTGAACATACGAAACATATTGGCAAGCACTTGGATGGCGTATCATTCGGTTCCCGACACGGTTCACATTTCAACTCATTCACAAGGAGGGTCTTTATCATGAAAAAATCAATCCTGATTATCCAGACAGCCGCGATTGCACTGCTCGCCATCCCCTTCAGCGCCCAGGCACAATCATGGACCTGCAAACTTGATAATAACGTTCGTGAAATCCATATCCAGTCAGATAATCCCGGCAGCCCGGTACCCTGCAGCGTCGTCTACAAAAAAACCTCCGAAGGTGCTGCGGACCAGACCCTGTGGAATGCAACAAACGACGCAGCCTACTGCGAGGAAAAAGCCAAGGCTTTTGTTGAAAAGCAGGTTTCATGGGGTTGGGCCTGTCAAGAAGCCGCGGGTGCCGCAAGCCCTGCGCCCATGTCAGACACACCTGCGCCCATACCAAGCAAATAAGTATCGCGCTTAACCATCGCACGCCCTGTTGATGGGTGGCCTGTTCAGGTCACCCATCGGGATGTTGCGCCTTTGAAGGACATAGCACAGATCAAGAAAAATACTGCAGGGGATAGGCTGCGGATTTCCATATTCACCTGAGCGAATCGAAATGATCTGCTGATGGCCTTGTTCGCGTTTTTTCTCCGGCCGGCGATGTTAGCAATCGAACTGCCCAATGACTGCGAAATGTAGACATCCTAATAGTGCCAAGTTTGATTACATACCGAACTAAGTGATAGTTTACGTTACCGGCATTTGTCCCACTCTTGATATCTGAAACACGACAGGATTTAAGGGCCCGGTTGATTCAGTGTCTATCGAAATACTTTATGGAGGAATCGATCATGATATTTTCCGAGGCAACTTGTAAAGTCTGGACACCGCGTATTTTGGGCATACTGCGCATCATCATCGGCTTTCTTTTCCTGCAGCACGGTACGGCGAAGTTACTCGGCATGCCGCATGTTGCGATGTTCGACGGCCTTCAACTGTTTTCATTGCTGGGCCTGGCAGGAATACTGGAACTGGCAGGCGGACTGCTGATCCTGGTTGGTCTGTTCACCCGCCCAACCGCTTTCATCCTGTCGGGTCAAATGGCTGTTGCATACTTCATGGCACACGCGCCGCATGGTTTCCTGCCAATCCTGAACCAGGGTGAACTGGCTGTCGTTTACTGCTTCGTCTTCCTTTATCTTTCTTTTGCCGGTGGTGGTGCATACAGTATCGATGCCGCACGGAACAAGGCTTAATACCATGTCCAGGGAAAGAAAACCGATCCGCGTCGTCGTTACAAAGGACGGCCCGTACGTCGTTCAGGGCAATGTTCCGCTGGCTGAACAAACAGTCGGTACAGATGCCGAAGGCGGCTCCGAAACATGGGTGGAGGGCAAGACCTATCCCGCACAAGAGAAGTACGCGCTGTGCCGGTGCGGTCATTCAAAGACAAAACCGTTCTGTGACGGCACACACGCCAAGATCGGTTTCGACGGCACAGAGACAGCCAGCCGCCAACCTTATCTCGATCAGGCGGATGTGTTTGACGGACCGGTGCTCGAACTCAGGGATGCGGGATCACTGTGCGCTTTCGCGCGCTACTGCGACCCGAACGGCAAAGTGTGGGACCAGGTGGGACGAACCGATGAAGCAGGGGTTCGGGAGAATTTCATCAGGCAGGTGGGAAATTGTCCGGCCGGCCGACTGGTGGCATGGGACAAGAAAACGGGAAAGGCTGTCGAGCCTGATTTGCCGGTTTCGATCGGTCTCATTGAAGACCCTCAGGAAGAGTGCAGCGGTCCGATCTGGCTGCGCGGAGGCATCCCCGTAGTCTCGGCGGATGGCTTTGAATATGAGGTGCGTAATCGTGTAACGCTATGCCGTTGCGGGCAATCAAAAAACATGCCCTTCTGCGATGGGTCTCACGCAGCTGTAAAATTCCACAGCACATAAGCTCCCCCTAGTCCGCGGACAATGCAATATTGGAATGCAGACTGCAGTTTCCAATTTGAACCAGGGAATACAGCCCGGGCTGGAATTTTTAATCCTGGATAAGGAATTAATGTGGCGTTTGAAAGCATCATCTTTCTTGCAATACTGATCTTTGCGGCCGCACTCCTGTATTCGTCCGTGGGCCATGCGGGTGCATCGGGTTACCTTGCAGCCATGGCGCTGTTCGGCATGGCGCCCCTGGCGATGAAGCCGGCGGCTTTGACCCTGAACATCCTCGTGGCGACGATCGCAACCGCAAAATATCTGAAGGTGGGTCGTTTTTCCTGGCCGATATTCTGGCCTTTTGCACTTTCTTCGATCCCTTTTGCCTATCTGGGCGGATTGATCCTGCTCCCCGGCTCGTATTACAAACCGATCATCGGGGCCGTGCTGATCTATGCTGCTTTTCGTTTCGTGAGGGATGCCGCCAAACCGGATTATGCGATCAAGACACCATTGATGCCCGTCGTCTTGTTGCTCGGGGCATGCCTTGGATTTCTTTCGGGTTTGGTCGGTGTCGGCGGGGGGATTTTCCTGAGTCCGTTGCTGATCATGCTGCAGTGGGAAGAAGTCAAAAAGGTGTCCGGTATCGCCGCAGCATTCATACTGGTGAATTCGGTGGCTGGTCTGCTCGGTTTCTTTTCTTCAAACACGCCCCAACTGCCCGAGGGATTGCCGGTATGGGCTGTTGCGGCTGTCGTTGGCGGATATATCGGTGCGGAGTATGGAAGCAAACGATTCGGCAATCCGGCGATCAAGCGACTCCTTTCACTGGTCCTGCTGGTGGCAGGGGTGAAGATGTTTGCAACCGCCTGACCACACGACAATGGTTCAGACTAGAGTCATACATATGTACTGACGGATGCAATAGCAGGTAGTGCAATGATCAACACAAAGACAGCCGAGATCATCCATCTTACAGCTTTGAATATACCTTCATTCGATGTTTTCATTTCGTATCTCCTTAAGTGAAATTGCGATGTGTGCAATATAAACAGTCAATCTTAAGAAAACCTTAAATACAAAATCATTGTGATCGAAGGAGCCCCGCTGGCATTCTGGAATACAACTGAAATCTGGAGACCAGATCACGACAACCGGCGGTTGACTTGACTTGAATTGATGCAATTGATGCCGGCTATTTCGTAAATCAAAGTGGCCGGTCTCGAATATCTCGAGTGAATGGTGGATTACTGTGCGGCGGCAAAACTGTAACCAAGCCCGCTGCGAATCAAACGCTTAATTCCTGTAGGAATACATCTTCCTGTAAACGATGTCCGCGACAACCGACGAGGAATCTTCAACCGGGGTCTGAATTTCCTGCAACCCGCAGACCAGATCGACGGCGGGGTTCCAGCCTGTACTCATGATCTCCTCGCCATACTCCTCGGTCTCAACTACACCTTGTTCGATCTCCTCGACTTCGTAGCTGCTCATGTCCATAGTGATTTTCATGGCACACCTCCATCGGTTTCAACCGCATTACGGTTTGCATCAACCGAACCTGAATCAGCGGTCTTGATATATAACGAGCATATTGCATGCCAATACAGGAATTATCATAAAAGTGCTTGAAAACACTGTGTTTCATTGCAATGGAGGTGTGTCGAGGATATGACAGAAAGTGCTGAAACTGGCAATAATCTGACACTAATCGTCTTACTAGTGGGAAATAATGGTGCATCAGAAGATCGCATCGCAGGACCGATATCGCACGATATCGTTGATGCCAAAAATATCAGGCTGACAAGTAAAGGTCTGAGGAAGCAGGATGCTATAAAGCTGCTGATCTCCTCTAACCCCGGCATGGGGAGGTTAGAGGTGAGCGTCGATCGCAGATCGATAATTCAGGGTATTTCCGTTGATGAACAATGCAGCTATCAAGGGTTTCCGCCGCTCACCAGACGTACGTTGAGCATCTCTTCTTTGCCCGCGTACCTCGGGCCTTCCGAACCAAAGCTGATCGCAAATGCAAAAGGATCATCCTTCATTGATCTGGGCCGCATGCTGGCTGTCCAGAAGTAAGCTGCGGGCGTGGCCGGAAACAATGAAAGATTGATCCGGGGATTGGAACACTGCCGTTCTGCGATCGATGCCAATTCCGCAATTTTCGGCACGCGCCAATCTTGATGTTTGGCATAACCTCCCTCACTGTTAAGCTTTTTCGCGGCATCCTGTGCGGATTGCCAGGTATAGGTAGCCGGTGTGCCGGTACAGGTTGTGCCGGTCCAGACCTGGCCCAGCGAGCAACGCATCCAGGTCAGATCCGGCTCGATATCGTACACCGTGCCATTGCCGTTGTCAGAGAAGCGTTCAACGGGAGCCGACATCGGAAAGGACTTGTCGCATGTCTGTTCGGCCCAGGCGAGCGAACAGACTGTTGAGCAGCCCAGCAACAGCGCATTAAATAAATGTTTTGTGTTCATTATTACAGTCCTTGAATTCCTGGCACTTGAAAAAAGCAAGCGGGTATCCCCGCTTGCTCAAAGTTTTCCGGCTGAGAATCAAAAAGCGAGTGGCCGCTACCGCTGCCGCTCACTGATTTACTTGTCGTAGCCGACGCCAGAACCCTTCCACGGGAAACCGCGACCGGATTTCACAACGACTGGCTTGGTCTGCTCGGTTGCCAAACCGGGTTCGATCTTTTTACCGCGATGCATGTAGAAAGCATATGCCTCCATCGCGATCATGTCGTCACCATTAACATCCAGCGCTTTGCCCATTTGCGGCGCCATGATACACCAGTTGATCATATCTCTTAGCGGTGCGACCTTGCCCAGATTGGCCTGGTACTTGGGGAATGTCTGGGGGTTGGACGCTGCCGCATCCGGGTGACAGTTGCCGCATGCCAGCCCGTTGGTTGTCATCGACGGGAGCGTGCCATGCCACAGATCGCGTCCATGATTAACCTGATCAAGCAGCGCTTTTTGTTGTGCCTCCAGTTCAGCTTTGGTAAATGGCTCTCTGGCTGCAGCGGGATTGGCCGCGAGCAATCCAAACAACGCAACAGAGGTGATCAAGCCCATTGCAACATTCATGCGATTATTGTTAGTCATTTTCATCTCCATATCCCCCTTAAATTTTGAAGCCATTTTTCATGGTCGGAGTCAACATTTCACCAAACGGCTTATAGTGATGCATGGCCGTAAAGTTGCTCTCCAGATCGATATACTGGCTACCTTCGCCATCCTCAAAGTTGCCCGGGTCGGAACGATTCATTTGCGACCATGGATGGGCAAGTTTCACATCGGGATATGGCCAAGGCCATGAGGTGGACAGCGTACCCACCGATCCCATATTGCCGATCTTGTTGTACACCGTTTGATGAACATGGCCGTGGAACGACATGACACGCTCGAATTTCTTCAGGATACCGCGGATCTCCGGGGCGTCTTCTGTCTGGAAATTCCAGCGGGGGTAATAATCCCAAAGCGGCGAATGGGTAAAGACCACGATAGGCGTATCCGACTTGAGGTTCTTTACGTCTTTCTTCAGCCAATCGAGCTGTTCTTCGCGCACACCCCAAGGACCCGCGATCGGACTTTCGAGCATCTCCATCACGCCCATTCTTTCTTCTGCTGACATGCCAGCCTTGGTCCAGAAATCCCGCACCAGGATCGAATTCATCCCGATGAAATGCACACCCTTATGATCGAACGACCAGGTCGGATTGCCGAAATGGCCGCGCCATGCCGCGCCCATATCAAGGTACCAATCGTGCTCGCCGGGAATAACCTTGAGCGGCATTTTGAGTTTGGAAAGTATCTTCATACCCTTTTGCAACTGGTCGTCTTTACCGTTCTGTGCAATATCGCCGGTGTAGACGACAAAATCGGGAAGTGGCTTCATGTTGTTGACGTCGTTTACCGCTTTTTCCAGCATCGCATCAAACTTGTGATCCGGCTGGCTGAAGAGATGTGCATCGGTAAGTATCGCAAATCGGAAAGGTGTTACCTTGCCCTTGCCGACTGCCGCTTCGGCCACCTGAACCATCCCGAAGTTGACGCCGACAGCGCTTGCCACCATCGTTGCCAAACCGGCCTTACCCGAAATGGTAAAAAAATCTCTCCTGCTCATCTTGTCAAAGTCAGTCATAACTTATCTCCTCTCTGCATGAAATAGACCCGATGATTAACCGGGTACCAAGAACACCTTGATTACTATTAACGTAGCAATATCTATAAGGTTGGTTGATGAATCGGATTACGAAAAATGACAGCTCATCAACGATTGGCATTTAAGTCAGTATGGGTAAACTAATCTAACGCATTGTATGAATCGAATGTATTGAGGGAATGAATCAAGTGGCTGCAAGCAAGTAAAACCACGGGTTTTCTATCGTAAGAATGATGATGGCGGGCTAAACGAATTTTATGAATCGACATGATTGAAAGAATCAATCATCGAATTTGGATTCTTCATTGATAATGTAAATGGATATTCTGAAATTGATAGCTGATATGAATTTAATACTTTATCGAACGCCGGTGCTATCACCATATTATCGGTCTGTTTAATTTCAGATATATCTGGCATTTGGCGATTACTTTAGATTGCACCCAATTGTTTCGTTTCGGTGCGCGTCGACAATGTCCTTCGGAACAATGTGTGTTTAATGTATCGGAAGAACCATATGGGACCATCTAATCCATTTTATATAAGGCAAACAATGACTCTGCAGGAGTTGCGCTATGTAGTGGCACTTGCGGATGCCGGACACTTCGGCCGCGCGGCTGAAGCCTGCTTCGTCAGCCAGTCGACACTTTCGACACAGATCAAGAAGCTGGAAGATTATCTTGGCTTAGCCCTGTTCGATCGCAGCTTGAAATCCGTGACGCTCACTTCGGCCGGACACGAAATCGTCGATTCCGCCAGGCACATCATCGAGGAGGCCAACCGGATCTGCGAACTGTCGCGGCAAATCAAGGATCCCATGGCTCGATCCGTCAATCTTGGCGTCATCCCCACGCTCGGTCCTTATTACCTGCCTCATGTGCTGCCCTCGGTGCACGAGACCTTCCCAAAATTGCGCCTGTTGTTGCGCGAGGAAATGACGCCTCATGTGCTAGCCCACCTTGCCGATGGTAGTCTGGATGCGGGTCTGCTGGCTCTGCCTTTGCCGGAAGACGACCCCGCGATGGATACCGCGCCATTATTCTGCGAACCATTCCTGGCCGCCGTTCCTGCTGAACATCCTTTGGCCTTGAAAAAAGAAATACATATCGATGAACTGGTACATGCCGGACTTTTTCTACTGGAAGAAGGTCACTGTCTGCGCAATCAGGCACTGGAAGCGTGCCACCTTACGGAAATCGACAATGAGGAGATCCGCGCCACCAGCCTGGAAACTCTCCGACAGATGGTCAGCATGGGGTTGGGTGTCACGTTGATCCCCGCCCTTGCCGGCATGCAATCTCACGACATCGGCACTCGTGTCGCGCTGCGCCCGCTATCTGCCCCGGGCGCATCACGCGTCATCGGACTGGCATGGAGACGGCGATCGCCTATCGCACCAACCATGGAGAACCTCGCAAAATTCCTCAAAAAATCGTTACCGCCGGAGACCCTGGCGGCAAAGTGAACCAAGGCATCTGCATCTACTTAATTCATATCACTGCATGAACACGATCTTGCAGACCATACGTGGACCAGCTTGAACCAACCAACGTTTGACACATCCGATAATCTGGTCATTCGACTAACAGTTGTATACCCCCGGGCGTACGCGCCCATCCGACCGAAACTTATTTCCTTCTGTATGATGTTGCACCACACGATCCGGCACACCTTGCAAAGGCCTTCGAAGCCGATGATATTTTTTCAAAGTTTTAAGCGACCCGATACTTGAATAGGGTTCGTGCGATAGACCTCCTAACGACACGGGGACAACGCAAGTATTGTCGGCACCCCGAAACAATAATGAAATATACAGACAGGAGACAGACAACTCCTTCCGGTAGTATCCTTGCATCAAGTAGATGCAAGGCAAACAACATATCATCGCCCTTTAGTACACAACATCGACATATCAGATCATATACCGATGAAGCAGCTCACTGAATACATCCAGCCCTTTTACAATTTCCTCTGGGGTGAGGACCTCGGCACTGCTTCCCCGCTGCGCCGCAGGTTCGTACTCGCGTTGCGCACGGTGTATGCGGTCGGGCGCGACCTCGCCGAAGGTCAACTAACATTGCGCGCCATGAGTCTGGTATATACCACCCTGCTTTCACTGGTGCCGCTGCTGGCACTGTCGTTCTCTGTGCTCAAGGGGTTTGGTGTGCAGAACCAGGTGCGCCCGACTCTGCTGGCGTTACTCGAACCGCTGGGTGAGAAAGGAGTTCAAATCACGGACCAGGTGATCGGTTTCGTCAACAACATCAAAGTCGGCGTGCTTGGCGCATTGGGACTCGGCCTGCTGATCTATACGGTCATCACACTTCTGCAGAAGATCGAACAGGACTTTAATTACGTCTGGCGCGTCAAAAACGCACGTCCGTTGGCACAGCGCTTCAGCCAGTATTTGAGTGTCCTTATGATAGGTCCGCTGCTGATATTCTCTGCTCTGGGAGTTACCGCGGCATTCTTTGGAAGTAGTGCCGTACAGGGATTGATTGCGATAGAGCCCCTGGGCACGTTGTTTGAATTCGTGGCGAAGATTCTTCCATTCCTGTTCGTGATCGCGGCTTTTACTGTTGTCTATGTGCTGATGCCCAATACGCGCGTTCACGTGTTTTCCGGGCTGGTTGGCGCCACTGTTGCAGGAGTGCTGTGGCAAACACTGGGCTGGGGCTTTGCCGCTTTCATCGCGGGCTCATCCAAGTACACTGCGATCTACGCCGGATTCGCGATAGTGATCTTCTCGATGATCTGGCTGTACCTCAACTGGCTGATCGTTCTTGTCGGTGCCAGCATCTCTTGCTACAACCAGTACCCGGCCTTGCTCGTCACACCGAGGCGCGAGTTCCGGCTCAGCAACCGCGTAAAGGAAAAGATCGCGCTGCTGATCGCCACTTACATCGGGCGCAACTATTACGCCAATGAACCGGCGTTGTCGCTCGAGGACCTCGCCGACCGTATCGGTGTCCCGTTGATGCCGGTCGAAACCGTGCTCATGGCGATCCAGAACGCCGGTTATGTCATCGAAACCTCGGACGATCCGCCGCATTATCTCCCGGCGCGCGCATTCGAGACGATCACCGTGAAGGAACTGCTCGATACCATGCGCGCCGCCGAGGAGTACCCCGGCATGAGTGACGAGATCCTGCCTCACGAAGACGAAGTGGAGAGACTGCTCGCGCGCACGGATGAAGCTGTTAACGCGTCGCTGCAAGGCAACAGCCTGCGGGATCTGGCCATGATCAGTCGGCCGGATGTCGAAAGCCAGAACTGAATATCAACCGATCGAAAACAATATCAGCAGCAGATCAAACCAAAGTTTCCTGAGTCTCAGGATATAAACCTCTTGTCTGCATTAACGACCTTTTATCCAAAAGGCGACGACTCGATGCTGTGTCCATGAGTAGCATCTTCCCCGCTTAAATCCCATATCCGTCCATACAGGCAATCATTATTGGGATACGGATATTAGCTTGTATATTTTGTTATTTTTTATGGGCTTGCGTATGAATTCCGCTCGAGGAGTAGTTGCCTGATTGCCTAATTCCCAGCTAACTCATTGCAACTAGGATGAATCGAATTTTGCAGCCGTGTTCGATCCCTAATGTCCGGATGTTATTTACTGAACAAGAGTATAGCCAATGCAAAACAATATTCCTTTCGCGAGATATCCGGATCAATCATGAAACTTCCAATTGCCGCATCTTTGTTGTTATTGACAGTTTCAACCCAGGCGATTGCTGCCAAGTCTGCCACTGCTCCCGCCAATTCCAAAGCCACGACGACTGCAGCCACACCTTCTTCAAGCAGTGAAGGTCTGTATATCGGTGCCAAACTGGGTGACTCGACCGTCGGCGCCTTTATGGGCTACCAATTTAACAAAATGTTGGGGATGGAGTTGAGTTATGACTATGTGTCACCCGAATACACGGATACGACCACGCTTAAACGTTCCAGAGTCGATGCTTCGGGAGTGGCGCTGTTCCCGATCAAGTTCAACGCAATTGGGCCGATGGCACTCTATGTAAAAATCGGCTACGAACTCTATACCGAAACTTATACGGTCAATAATCCGGGTGTACCAGTTCCACCGGCCACTTACTACACCACAAAGACCACCACGACCGGAGTGACCGGGGGGGTGGGGGTGCAATTGGACCTGAGCAATCGAACTAGTGCGCGCCTCGGATTGAATATGATCGGTAGTGATAGTTCTGTTTATCTGAACGCCATCTACAGGTTCTAGAAATACTTTTGGACTGGGGTTTGATCATGAACATACCTGCCATTCGAAACGCACTAAACAGCATTGCAATCGCAGTATTCGCTTTATCGCTCGCAACATGCGGCTACAACGTGGAAACGTCTACCGATGCTGTACAGTTGACGCCGGAGCAGTCTTCTCGCATCCTGACTCAAGCGACATTCGGGCCGACTGCGGAAGAAATCGACCGTCTGTGCAAAATCGGGGGTTCCGCATGGTTCAATGAACAATTCGCCAAGCCGCAAACCCTGCATTTCACCTACATGAATCAGGTACAAGCAAGTCTGCCGGCAGGACAAAATCTGAGCGAGGACGAATTCCTCGAATCATTCTGGCAACAAGCGATTTATGGCGACGATCAATTGCGCCAGCGTGTCGCTTATGCGCTGTCGCAGATCTTCGTCATTTCCTTCCAGAACGACACGCTTGCAAACATGCCCCGCGGCGTGGCGCACTACTACGATATTCTGGGCGCATACGCTTTCGGCAATTTTCGCGACCTGTTGCAGGCAGTCACCCTGCACCCAACCATGGGGGTTTATCTGAGTTCATTGCGCAACCAAAAAACAGTCGGTGCACGTGTGCCTGATGAAAACTATGCGCGTGAGGTCATGCAGCTGTTCACGATAGGGCTGAGAATGCTCAATCAGGACGGGACTGACACCACGACGCCACCCACCCCGACCTACACCAATGACGACATCAAAGGCCTGGCCAAAGTGTTCACCGGTTGGAGTTGGGCCGGGCCGGACAAAACGAACGGCCGATTCTTTGGCAACAGCTCTCCGGCACCCGATCCAAATCGCGATTGGATGCCGATGCAGAACTATCCTTCTTACCATGAAGTATTGGCAAAGGATTTCCTTGGTGTCAGCATCCCGGTCGGTACTTCCGGTGAAGCCAGCCTGAAAATAGCGCTGGATACGCTGTTCAATCACCCTAACGTGGGCCCTTTCATCGGCCGGCAATTGATACAACGTCTGGTTACCAGCAACCCCAGCCCGGCTTACATTGGTCGGGTAGCTGCCGCATTTGCCAATAACGGCCAGGGTGTACGCGGCGACATGAAGGCGGTGATCAAGGCCGTGCTTCTGGACCCCGAAGCGATCACTCCGACCGGGACCAACACCGGTGGAAAATTGCGCGAGCCCGTGATACGTCTGGCCAACTGGATGCGTGCATTTCATGTCAAATCCAAATCGGCCCGTTTCACACTGACCAGCCTGGACAATACCCAGAACGCACTGGGTCAAACACCGATGCGGTCACCCTCTGTTTTCAATTTCTACCGGCCCGAATATCAACCACCGAACACCAGCATCGCCGCCGCGAACATCGTCGCGCCGGAAATGCAGATCACGGAGGAAACCTCGGTGGTCGGCTACCTGAATTTCATGCGCGGCGTGATACAGAATGGCACTGGAAGCGGCAACCCGCGTGATATCCAAACCGATTACACCCCCGAGCTGGCGCTTGCAGCCACACCTGATCTTCTGCTTGATCACATCGATCTGCTGTTGATGCAAAATCGGATGTCGCCAGTTTTGCGCAGCCAGATACTCACCGCAATCACCTCGAATGCCGGAAACAGCGCATTGAACAAGGTTTACCTGGCCATTTTCCTGACTATGGCGTCACCGGAATACATCGTGCAGAAATAACTGGAGCACATCATGCCAAAAGAAATCGATCTCTCTCGCCGTGAGTTTTACGCCAGGCCTCGCTGGTCTCTGCAGCCGGTTCCATCGCCGCGCCTTTCGCACTGAATCTGTTCACGATGAATGTGGCTGCCGCTACTACACTGACCTCGGACTACAAGGCTTTGGTGTGCCTGTTCCTGGCCGGAGGCAACGATCATAACAACACCGTGATCGCGACTGACACACCGTCGTGGACCGGATATCTTGCTGCCAGAAATATCGGTGGTGGTGCCTCGATAGCCCTTCCTCAAGCGAATTTGCTTCCCATCAATCCAATGACTCCCGTCGTTGATTCCGTCGGCACACGCGCTTTTGCATTGCATCCCAGCATGGCACCCATGCAGACTCTTTTCAACTCCGGCAGGGCAGCAGTGATCGCCAACGTCGGCACACTGACCACGCCGATCACAGACAAAGTCGATTACAGGAATAATTCCGGCAAAAGACCGGTCAACCTGTTTTCGCATAGCGATCAGACCGCGCAATGGCACTCCACTGATCCGGCCAAGAAGATTTATGGATGGGGCGGACGCATGGCCGACCAGATCAAATCCAGTAATTCCAAGCAGAACTTTAGCTGCATCTCATCCTCGGGGAATTCGGTGTTTCTGGCCGGTGAAACCATCAATCAATATCAGATCACATCCAACGGAACGGCAGTACCGGTGGGCGGATTGACCAATCTGTTCGGCACAAGCAGCAATCTGCAAACCATCATCACTGCGCCAACCAGCAGTAATCTGTTTGAAATCGAGCATGCTGCGGTCGTGCAGCGTGCAATGGCTGCGCAAGCCGATCTCAGCACGGTGATGGCTGCCACTGGCGCGTCTGTAGTGACTGCTCCGACTCAATATACCAACCCGAATACAGGAACACTTGCAAATAACTCATTGGCTACGCAACTGCAAACCGTTGCGCGCATCATTGCCGGTCGCAACACAATGGGCGCCCACAGACAGTTATTCTTTGTCAACATGGGCGGCTTCGATACCCACGATGGACAAGCCCCCAATCAATCCAATTTGTTGGCGCGGATTTCACATGCGGTCAGTTATTTCGACGATACGCTCAAGACCCTGATTGATACCAATGGCGGCCCGATCGAGGACATGAGCAGCAAAGTGACACTGTTCACCGCCTCTGATTTTGGCCGTACCTTTACCAGCAATGGCGACGGTACGGATCATGGCTGGGGTTCGCATCACTTCGTGGTGGGGGGTGCGGTCAAAGGACAGGAGATCTACGGCCCTTTCCCGATGACTGCCGTCACCAATACTTCCGCAGGCGTTGATAATCCGCTCGATGTCGGTTCCGGAAACCTGATACCGCAGATTTCAGTTGATCAATACGCCGGCACGCTTGCGAAATGGTTTGGATTATCACCTGCGGAGATCACCTCCGTCTTTCCAAATCTGGCGAATTTTGCAACGCCGGATCTGGGTTTCATGGTTTGAACCTGATGCGATCAAACCCTCCCATTCCGTTACGTTTTAATCCGGAATAATTTATTCCTGATTCAAGGAAGGCCGAAGCAATGCGAAACCAATCAAATTCAAAGAACCACGTATCGAAATTCGGAACTTATATATTTACTGGCAGCATGCTCACGGGGATCGTTTCGCTGTCATTCGGACTGGTTTCATGCGGCGGGGGCGGAGGCGATACGGGTAGCGTCAGTTCGGTTACGCCGGCAATGTACTTTATGACTGCCCTTCCAGCGGCATCAGGAATAAATT
>Ga0210099_1000389_pt1 | contig 15145 bp, 12 predicted proteins | sample Joice_ThreeSqA_D_4_FD_184872 | JGI IMG/M metagenome (GOLD analysis project Ga0210099, IMG submission 184872) | Wetland microbial communities from San Francisco Bay, California, USA, that impact long-term carbon sequestration - Joice_ThreeSqA_D2... | ecosystem: Environmental > Aquatic > Marine >...
TTTTATTTGGTGGAAATACCTGGATTGTGAATTAGATGTAATAATTATTCAAGCCTTGTAGCTTGATTTCTAGGAATCCTTTTTTACCTCTTATAAAGACGTCTTAATTGGCGTCTTTTTTGTTATAAAAGAGAATAACAGTGATATAATCTTTGTTGATTCCCCTGACGAGTTATTCTTATCTTAACGAAGGAGGAAAATATTTTATTGGCACAATTAGGTTAGTATTTGAAAATCATCATCATCATACTTTTATCGTCTTTATCTTTTTGTTATTCACAGGAATTTAAAGTTTCCGGAATAATCCGCGATGCAAACAGCAGGGAAGTGCTCCCTTACGCTAACATTTCTGTAAAAGATGATGCGAAAGGGGTCAGTGCAAATGCAAAGGGGGAATACGAAATAATTCTTCCCAAAGGAAATCACGAATTACTTGTTAGCTATATCGGTTACAAAACCGAAACAATCCAGGTAGAGCTTACTGATAAAGATATTCAACTTGATGTTAATCTTGTTGCAACCGGAGTAATCCTTCAGGAAGTTTCTGTTTATTCCGCAAGAGGACGTGATAATGAGACAGTAAGCAGTTCTTCTCTTCAAAGTAAAGAGATGCAGGAAATGTCCAGTGTTTTTCCTGATGTATTTCGTTCAATCCAAGCTTTACCCGGAATTGCAGTTAATAATGAGTTCAGTGCAAAGTTTAATGTTCGCGGCGGAAATTATGACGAAAACCTTGTACTTGTAAATGGAACACAGGTTTATGAGCCTTTCCATATTAAAGAAGCCGATAATGCAAGTGTAGGAATTTTTAATATGGACTTGATGAAACAAGTTAATCTTATTACAGGTGGTTTCAGTGCGGAATACGGAGATCGTTTAAGTTCTGTTCTCGATATAGAATACAGGGAAGGAAATAAAGAAAGACAAACCGGTTCTGCAACACTTAGCTTGGTTCATCTTGATGGTGTTCTCGAGGGACCAATAGGTCCTCACGCAAATTATATTTTAGGTTTTCGCAAAAGCTATTTTGAATATGTTTTATCTCTGCTTAAGCTTGATGAAAACCAAAGGCCTTCTTTTTATGATGTGCAGGGAGTTGTAACTTATGATTTATCGGAAGCTGATAAACTCCAGTTAGAGTTCATTCATGCAGGCGATAGTTATATTTATGATCCTGATGACCGGCTGAACGGACCCAATTATTATACGGACAATTTTGCCGGTGAGCAGTCGAATATTTATGAAAATTATAAAAAGCATAATAGGGAGGATGCAAATTATTATAGCAATCTTTTTGATTTGAAGAATACAACTTTTCTTTCAGGAAGTGCATTACTGAAAACATCAATTTCTTATTACCAGCAGATTGATAGAGAGAACAGGTTAGTGACTTCTCAGTATGATTTTAATGCAACAAATAGTAATTATTTTTTTTACCAGTCCTTATACAGAAGTGATTACAATAAAGCTCTTGAAATAAAAACTCTTGAAGGCAAAACTTCGCTCGATTATCAGCTTAATCCTTTCTACGATATTAAAACAGGCTTCAGTTATTTAAACATAAATTATGAAGATAATTTAAATGCTAAAGATGTAAGGAGTTATTTTCAGAACACCGATCAGTTCCCGGATACAATTTCTTATTCTGTTGATGAATATAATAACCAGGAAAAAACGGTTGCTTCTTCATACAAGCTCAATGGGTATCTTGAAAATATTTTACAACTAAATGAAAACACGATTATCAATGTCGGTGGACGAATTGATTATTTTGATTTTAATAAAGATTTAACTCTCAGTCCGAGAATTAGTGCTTCTTACAGATTTGGTGATGGATTAAATCTCAGAGTTGCATGGGGACATTATTACCAATCTCCTGTTTACCAGCAATTGGCTTATTCAACAGCTTCTGATACAAACACACAATCGCAAAAGGCAGAGCATTATATAATCAGTCTTGAAGAGAACTTTTCTTTGGATCGGAATCGACAAGATGTTCTTACATTAAAAGCAGAAGCATATTACAAAAAATATAGTAACCTGATTTCATCTGAAAGAGGTGGGTACGGAAATATTACATACTCAAGAAAAAATGACTCCAAAGGATATGCAAAAGGTGTTGACATTTATGCATCATTAAAACTCGGAGCTTATTATGGATGGATAAGCTATGGGTTACTTTTTACAAAAGAAGATCTGCTAGCCGACAATAGAGGAGAATTTCCAAGATACACAGATCAAAGACATACTTTATCTTTTATAAATGATTTTGATCTTGGCAAAAAATGGAGTTTAAACTTACGTTTTACATATGGAAGCGGGTTTGCATACACACCTTATTATGTAAGTTACGACAATAATAATAAGAGCTATGTTTGGGTTAAGGGGGACTTAAATTCGGCTTATTTGCCTGAATACAAAAGAGTAGATATTCGCGTTGGAAAGGAATTTACAATGTTCAATTTGCCAACTTATATTTTTCTGGATGTGAACAATTTGCTCAACTTCAAAAATGTGAACGGTTACAAATACTGGCTCGATAATAATGGAAATCCTTACAGAGAAACCATAGAACTCTGGCCTGTAATTCCATCTTTAGGTTTAACGGTTAAATTTTAATTTAACAAGATTCTTTAGCATCCAGGCTTATCAAATTTTTAATTTGCTTTAATAAAGAAATAGCAGGAATTTAATAAGGTGTATTTGATCTTCTATGAAACAGAGGGAGAAATTGTTTTTGAAAAATATCATTTCGGATATTTCGATTCTTCTTTATTTTATTATAGCTTTTAGTGGTTGCAGCGATAATTCCAATTTAAAGTACAAAGTTACTTTTCAAGTCTTAGTTAAAAATCCCTCCGAGAATCAAAAAGTTTTTATTACCGGGAATATACCTGAATTAGGCAATTGGAAACCCGACAGCGTTATGCTCGACAGGTATAACGACACGACTTTTAGAAAAACAATTTCTTTTAAGAAAGGAACAACCTTTGAATTTAAAGTTACTGCTGGAAGTTGGTGGTTTGAAGCACTTGACAAGAATGAACAGCTTTATAATAGTTTTGAACTTAATGTAAATAAAGATACCATACTTACAGTCAATGTTTATAATTGGAAAAATACAGTTAAGGAGGGAAAGATTGTTCTGAATCAAAAGCGGTTTGCTCCACACAGAACAATGATGGTTATAGATGATTTTTGGAAATATCATTCCGGGGATAATCCCGATTGGGCAAATGAGAATTTTGACGACCGGAATTGGAAAGTTGTGAAATCAGAAAGTTATAAAGGAAGAGATTCTACTTTTAAAGATAAAAATATTGGATGGTACAGGTTTCATTTTATTGCTGATTCTTCATTGTGGAATAAATCACTTGCTTTGCTTATTCGTCAGCTTGGGGCTTCAGAAGTCTATTATGATGGACGACTTCTTTATTCTTTCGGCGAAATAGGAAATTCAGCTAACACTTTCAGACCCTCACAGGTTCGTGTTTGGAAAGAACTAAAAATCGATCCGAAACCCGAACAATTACTTGCAGTAAGATATGCCAATTACAATTGGAAAGAACAGGAAAAGCTCAGGTTTTCGCCCGGATTTGTAGTTTATCTTAAAGATATAAATACAACATTTGAGCAAGTCAGTGAAAATGTTCGTGATGCATCTTATCACCAAATGGTTTTTACACTTATTCCACTGATTCTTTTTTTTCTTCATATTTTTATTTTTAGTTTCAATTCAAAGCAAAAAGAAAATTTATTTTATGCCTTTTGCCTTCTTGGATTTTCAGGCGTAACATATTTTAGTTTTGAAAGATTTATCGCAACTGATCCAAACGTGATTATTCTTCATTATCAATTAAATGGTATATCAGTTCCTATAACAATGTTTTTTGGATTGATGACATTCTATGCATTAATTTATTATAAAATTCCGTGGCGATGGAAATTATATTTCCTGCTTTTCATATTTATTTCAATAATAAATTTTTTGTTGAGAAGGGAAGCTTCATTAATAAATTATATTTTCTTCGGTATAATACTGGTTGACATCATTACTTCTTCCTTGCGGAAGAATGGTAAGAAAAATCTCAAAGGGCGATGGATTGTTTTTACAGGTTTTATGGTCATGGCCGTTTTCATAATTCTACAGATTTTGCTTGATTTCTCTATTATATCTCGATTGACGGAATATAACCAGGTTTTTGTTTATGGTATGATCGCATTTGCTCTTTCCATGTCTTTATTTCTTTCATATAACCTGGCACAAACAAACAAAGATCTTGGAACTCAACTCGTTAAAGTAAAACAGCTTTCCGAAAGGACATTAGAACAGGAAAGAATGGCTAATAGGCTCGAACTTGAGCGGAGAATAATCGAATCTGAGAATGAGAGAAAAACAAAAGAGTTAGAAGAAGCACGGAAACTTCAGTTATCAATTTTACCTAAATCTTTCCCGGATATACCGCATCTTGAAATATCTGCAAAAATGAGGACAGCAACTGAAGTAGGGGGAGATTATTATGATTATTATTTGTCGGGTGATGGAACAATTACATTAACCGTTGGAGATGCAACAGGGCACGGAATAAAAGCCGGTATTTTGGTAACACTTATTAAAAGTTTATTTGGTACAATGGCTCACACATATTTTATCCCTGATTTTTTTAATCACTGTACAAAGATTATAAAAAAAATGAACCTTGGTAATCTTTATATGGGGATGACGGTTTTAAAAATCGATAAGTATAAAGTCACGGCTTCTGCTGCAGGAATGCCGCCTTTTTTATTATATAGACAAAATACAAATTCAATTGAAGAAGTGATTTTAAAAGGAATGCCGCTGGGAGCATTTATTGATTTTCATTATCAGCAGAAAATCTTAAAAGTTTCTCCAGGGGATGTAATCCTTCTTTTAACTGATGGTTTTGTCGAGTTGTTTAATGCAAACCGCGAAATGATTGATTATGATTTAATTAAAAAAGCTTTTTCTGATTCTGCTTCAAAAAGTCCAACCGATATTATCAGAGATTTATTAAATACTTGCGACAAATGGCTTAACGGCTTTCAACAAATGGATGATATAACTTTTCTTGTTATTAAGATAAAATAATGACTTACAAGATTTTATTTAATAATAAGTTAAAAGGTTTTTTTATTTATAAACTTCAGTTAGAAGTAATAACCTTTTAACCAATTAAAAGGTCAATTTGACCGTCTAAATAATTTATTTATTAGTTAGGCAAAAGTTAGGTTAAGTTAGTAAATGAAAAATCAGGGGATTTTTTTGACAGGGGAGCTGTCTTATAAAGTTTTCTTCCTGTAATTAAAATCATCTGATTTATTCTAACAACTAAAAATGCTTGAGGTGTCTATGCAAATAAAAATTATTCTTAAAAATTTGTCGTTGCTTTTTCTAACATTGGTAATTTTTTACGGGTGTGATAAATCACCAAATGTAAATAATGATGATACAATTCATGGTTCCGGTAAAATTGTATCGCAAACAAGGGACGTTGAAGAATGTTCCGGTTTGATTATACAGAATATCGGCAGTGTTTCCTTAACGCAAGATAATACGCAATCTATCCGCATTGAGGCAGATGATAATATTATTGATGAGGTAATAACCCGCAAGGAAGACGGTTTGCTTTTAGTTGGTTTAAAAGACGGGAGCTATTCTAATGTTACTCTAAGAGCATATGTTTCATTGAAAACAATTGAAAGTCTAAAAATAAATGGTGCCGGAAATATTAACACGCAAAACTCATTAAACTGTGATGAACTTGATGTTATTATTAACGGTGCCGGGAACATTGCAATTGAAGGTAACGGCAATTATATGTATTGCTTTATAAACGGGGCGGGAATTGTTATGGCAAAAGATTTTTCTATACAGAAATGCAAAGCGATGGTTAACGGTGCTGGTAATATCACTTTAACTGTAACCGAGAATCTTAACGCTACTGTTAATGGAGCAGGTAATATTTTTTACTATGGCAACCCACTAAATGTAACTACTTCTATAACAGGTGTTGGTCAAATAGTTGGACAATAAATTAATAATAAAATTTTAGTTTGTATGGAAACCATAACATACTCTCTGAAAAATGAACTGAAAAACTCAGAGGCATATTACAAAGATATTCGTGTTTTTACAGATGATGTTTCATTGCGTGCTTCCGGTTCTGTTATGCCGATTGTTTCTGAGTATATGGATTATCTTCGTTTATATAATCTGGAGGAAGTAAGAGAAAGAGAAGAATATTTACTCGAGCTTCTCAGTTTTGGTATTTTGTGGCAATCTTATGCAGACAAAGCTCTTGCAGTTCGCTTTGCTCCTTTTATAACACTGGCAAGAATGGCAGAATGGCGAAAGAAACATCAACGTATAAAACCTTTAATAGATCTTGTACGTGGTTTTCTGATTACTTTTTTTCTGCTTCCAGCTAAGGCTAAAGACCAGCAAATAAAGATTCCGGTTCTTGAGCAAGTAGATCATGTTTGTAAATGGTTTGAAGCGACAGGTGAGTTCAAAGAGCAAGCCCTTCGCTTTATAAGGTGGAGAGCATTCTGGAGTACAAAAAATCCTGATGAACTGACAAATATTTTTCTTGCGATAAATGAATTCACACTCTGGTTTGAAGAACAATCAAAAAGAAGACTTGGTAAGTACACACAAAATGTCAATAGCTTCTTGGAAAAGACTTATAAAAAATATCTTTGGAGAGAGGACAGAATTTCCTGTTCAAGAGTACAGTCCGAATATCATCTTAATATGGTAGGTGCAGAACTTATGAATCGTGCATTCCGAAGCAGTTTCAATAAAACTAAAGCAAAAGTTGTTATTGTGCCGGGTTGTTTAAGAATTCACAACAATGAAAAGTGTGAAGCAAAAAGAGTAAAAGAAGGTTTGTTATGCGATGGATGTTCACCTCAATGCAGAGTTAATCAACTAAGGATATTGGGAAAAAATCAGAACTACGGTGGATTTGAAGTTTATATTATTCCACACGCTTCGGATCTTTCTCAATGGTCATCAAATGATAAGGAACTTCAACGCGGTGTTATTGCATCTGCATGCGTTACTACACTTGTAGAAGGAGGTTGGGAATTAAAGAGATACGATATTCCTGCTCAATGCGTTCTGCTGGATTATTGCGGATGTAAAAAGCATTGGCATCATAAAAGAATTCAAACGTCATTAAATGTTCGTGAACTAAAAAGAATAGTTCAACAAGAGAGTTTTAATTCCAATAATTAATATTGAACTATTATCTAATTTGAAAGTAAAATGGATATTGGTCTCAACTGCAAAAAAATCTTCGCTTAAAACATAAATATTGAGTAATAAAGAGAAAGAAGACTAAATGAAAATCAAAAAATTTTATCTGTTTTGTTTTCTCCTGATCCAGGTCATATACAGTTATAATATCTGCTATGCTCAGGAGTTTCATGGAAGTGTATCTTTACCGGTTTATAACGGTGGTTTAACAGCACTTAAAGAATTTATCTTGAATAATACTCAACAGCCGAAGGAATCTCTGAAAGATGGAATTCGTGGAATTGTTACAGTAAGCTACACTCTTACAGAAAAGGGAAAAATAGAAAATATAAAAATATTACGTGGTATAAATACAGAATTTGATTCTGAAGCTGTGAGAGTAACAAATCTAATTATTGGATGGAAACCTGCAGTGCAATGCGGAAAACCAATCAGTGTAAGACTTGCTATGCCGGTGGAGTTTTATCTAAAGGAAAATAGTACAAAAGAAGAGTCAGTTATAGTTTCAGGAAATGTAATTAATAAAGCAACTGGCAATCCGATAGAAGGAACTCTTATTATAGTTAAAGGTACCAATAACGGTGCAATAACTAACGAAGATGGATTTTATCAGATATCAATTCCCGGAGAAGAACTTGAATTGGAATATTCTTCAGTCGGATATGGAATTAAATCTCAAAAGATTGGTGAGAATCGTACTATAAATGTTGAATTAATACCTGATGATATCATTGTTGATTTTTCTTCGAACCAACTGAAATAAAGAGAATTAAGATGAAATCATTATGCTTGATTGTTCTATTTAGCTTAACAACAATATTGGGACACGAAATAACTTCATACGATTTTAATGTAAAAATTGATGTAAAAGAAAAACAAATTCATGTTGATGGATTTACAAACATTGATTTTAAAGATAAAGACAGCCTTAACCTTGTATTATGGAAAAACGCAACCATTAAAGAAATAAGCAGCAAAGGGGAAGAATTAAAATACAATTTTGATACTTCGTCTGGTTCGCCAATAATGTATATAAAAGAAGGAAGAAGCCTTACTGTTTACAGAGCAGACAACGGTAAGAATATGCAAGCGGTTAAATTTATTTATGATCTTGATTTGAATGAATTAAATGGCTGGGCTGTCTCTTTTACGGAAGACTGGATTAAAATTAATTTCTATAGCGGATGGTTTCCTGTTAATGGTGTCTTTATTTCAAAATTTAAGATTTATATTGATGAAAATTATATTGTTACAGGATCAGGAGTTATAGAAAAGAAAGATGGTTATTGGGAAATGATTCAGCCCTGGAGCAGTTTTGATAACGTAATAATTGCTTCTAAAAAACTTAAATCAAAAATATTAAAGGATAATGATGTCCATATTCAAACCGTTTACAGTAACGGCGATTTTTCTGATGCAGATGCCGACACACTTCTTAAGGAATCTAAATATGCACTAGGCTTATTCGAAAATTATTTTGGAATGAAGGATAGTACCTATTTAAAATTTGTCATTGCTCCTTTCGAAAGGGGAGGCGGATATTCAAGGAAAAATTTCATTTGTATGAGAACTTTACGTTTTAATCGTTACACGGCAACAAAGGGAATCGCTCATGAGATTGCTCACTTCTGGTGGTTGAATGCTCAAACATCAAGTTGGGAAGATTGGTTAAATGAAGCTTTCGCCGAATACAGCATGCTTCTTTATATAAGAGAACGTTTCGGTTTAGAGGCATTTCAAAAAGAGATTGAAGATTATAAAAGCCGGACACAAAATTTACCTCCGATTTGGGGAATAGAGAGAAATTCAAACGAGGCATACTCGGTCCTTTATGAAAAGGGTTCGGTTATTCTTTCTGGACTTGAAGAGAAAATCGGCAAAGATAAGTTTTTAGATTTCTTAAAGAATGTTTCTCGAAATAAAATTAAAATAACTAATGATTTTTTAGCATTGATGGAGGACAAATTGTCAGAAGATACAAGGAATTGGTTTGAAAGTAGGCTTAAACAGTAATAATGGAAAATAATTATGAAAGATTTAAAAACCCTCGTATCCGATCATTATAAAATAATGTATAATGGTGCATTTAAGATTTTAAAAAAATTATGGAGCATATCATGAGAAGTTCAGTTCAATTTCTAAAAATAACGGCAACGCTAGCTGTAGCTTTTGTAATCCTGCAAACCGGGTTGAATGCATGTAGCATGGTCAAAATTACCCTTAATGGAAAAACTATTATTGGCAATAATGAGGATTTTTCAAACCCTGATACCAGAATCTGGTTTGAACAGGGAAGTGGAAACAAATACGGGGCTGTATATGTCGGATATAATAATTTGTTTCCGGAAGGAGGAATTAATGAAGCTGGGCTTGTATTCGATGCATTCGGAATGACTAACAAACCCCTAAAAGATACTACAGGAAAACTTCCAATATTTGAGCTGGATCTGAAAAGAAAGATAATGCAGGAATGTTCAACAGTCGAAGAAGTGAATGAATTGATCAGCAAATATAATCTTTATTTCTGGTCTCACTCTGTCTGGGTATTTATAGATAAAGCTGGAAGATATCTTGTCGTTGACGGTGATTCCAGAACAATAGGAAACAATGTGTATTTTGTTCAAACCAACTTCAGGCAATCAGAAATTAATGATGAAAAAGATATAACTTGCGAGCGTTACCTGAAGGCAATGTCGCTTTTGAAAAGTCGATGCGAAGTAAGTACAGATTATTGTAAAACACTTATGGACACAGTTCACACAGAACGTACTCTGTACACAACTGTATATGATCTGAATGCTGGTACAATCGAACTATGTTATTTCCATGATTATTCCAAAGTTGTCAAATTCAATATTAATGAGGAGTTGAAAAAAGGGAACCGGGTTCTAAGTATTCCTGAGTTATTTCCCGAAGTAACAAACCCGGCGCATACCGGTATGATCAGGTTTAAATCGAGATTAGACTCCCTTGCATTTCATTTTACTGCCAGTGATTCATCCCAAAGAGTAACTATCATCAACGATCTGAAAAAACGAGACTATACAATTCATATTATGGAAAATTATGGATACGAATACTTACACCTGGGTGAAATTCAAAAAGCTATCGGTATTTTTAATTTAGTGATAGAAGTCTACCCGGAAATGCCGCATGGTTACCATTTTTTAGGAGAAGCCTATATGGAAAACAAGCAATATAAATTGGCACTTACGAACTATATGCGTTCAGTTGAACTCTACCCGAATGATATCGATGGAAAGCAAAGAATAAAAGTTTTAAAAGAATTACTTAAAATCTAGAAAGAAGACAAGTAAATGAACAAAAAAACTGAAACAGCATTGCAGAAATTCGAATCCGGAAATAACTGCGCACAGTCTGTTCTGTATACATATAGCGAAGATGTAAATATTGAAAAAGATACAGCTTTAAAAATAGCCTGGGGATTTGGTGCCGGGATGGGGAGAAAACAGGAAGTTTGTGGAGCAGTTACAGGAGGTGTCATAATTATCGGCGCAAAGTATGGTAAACCACAAGATGATAAGCAAGCAGCGACTGAAGTAATATATTCTAAAACAAGAGAATTAATGAATAGGTTCCAGGCGAAACACGGTACATTTATCTGCCTGGAGTTGCTTAATGGATGCAATCTTATGACTGCAAAAGGACAGAAATATTTTAATGAGAATAATCTAAAAGATAAAATTTGTAATGAGTGTGTTTGCGATGTTGTTCATATTCTGGAGGATATTTTATAAGAGATAATATGAAAAATAAAGTCCGGCAAACATCATGAATTTTTATATGATTTCTAAAACTATAAATGTCTTGTTTTTAACTCTTGCTTTCAGTTATGAATTATTTTCATTTGGTTTTTTAAATGATAAGGATACTACAAGTAATAATTCAGACAACCCGGTACGAATCTATAATACAGTTCGATTAACTACGGAAAAACCTTTGATTGATGGCAATCTCAGCGATGAGTGCTGGAAAACTGGAGAATGGGCAGGCAATTTTACTCAATGGATACCAAATGAAGGAGCTAAACCTTCACAGCCTACTCAAATAAAAATTCTTTACGATGAAAATAACATTTATGTTGCCATCAGAGCCTTTGATAGTGAGCCGGATAAAATTTCTATCAGGTCTGGAAGACGTGATCAATTTAATGGCGATGCTGTTGGTATCAATTTCGATAGTTACCATGATCATCGTACGGGATTTGAGTTTAATGTAACTGCAGCCGGACAAAAAATAGATCTTGTTTTAACTAATCCGATGGACGCTGATTATAGCTGGAATGCAGTCTGGTATGTAGAAGTAGGTAAGGAGGATTCTGCATGGACTGCTGAATATGAGATCCCTTTGAGCCAGCTTAGATACAGTGGCGATTATGATCAAATTTGGGGAATGCATTGCTGGAGGTGGATAGATCGTTTGCAGGAAGAAAGTGACTGGGAACCTCAGACTTCTCTTGGTGCAGGAATGCTTTATAATTTTGGTGAAATTCATGGAATAAAAGGATTATCGCCTTCACGCCGTATAGAGATTATGCCTTATTCGGTTGGAAGATTAAAAACTTTTAAAAGTGAAGTAGAAAATCCCTTTGCCGATAAAGGAAGATTGTGGTTTGGTAACATTGGTCTTGATGGCAAAATAGGTTTATCCAGTAACTTCACTGTGGACTTAACAATTAATCCGGATTTTGGGCAGGTTGAATCAGATCCTTCTGTAATGAATTTAACTGCTTTTGAAACTTTTTATGAAGAGAAGCGTCCTTTCTTTCTCGAGGGGAAAAATATTTTCAATTTTGAATTTGATGATGCAAGTATTTTTTATAGTAGAAGAATTGGTCATTCACCGACATACTATCCAAACTTAAACGAAAACGAGTTTATAGATTATCCTGATAACACGACAATTATTAGCGCACTTAAGTTAAGCGGAAAAACTTCCGGCGGGCTTTCAATTGGAGTGCTTCAAAGTCTTACAGCAATCGAAAATGCGGAAATAAGTTCAGCAGGTTTAAACAGAGATGTTAGAGTCGAGCCTTTAACTAATTATTTTATTGCAAGAGTTCAGCAGGATTACAAAGAGGGCAATACGGTGCTGGGAGGGATATTTACATCTACTAACAGGTTTATAAATGATTCTCATCTCAATTTTATGAACCGTAATGCTTTTACGGGAGGAATAGATCTGCTACATCAATGGAACGATAAAGAGTTCTATGTTGATGCAAAATTTGTCGGTAGTTTAATCTCAGGTAATTCAGATGCAATAAGTGTACTTCAAAATTCTCCGACAAGATATTACCAGCGCCCGGATGCATACTATCTGGATTATGATAGCTCACTAACACAATTATCTGGATATGGAGGAAAAGTAAAAGTCGGAAAAGGGAGCAGAGGCTTCTGGCGTTATTCAACTGCTTTAAGCTGGTATTCTCCCGGTCTCGATCTCAACGATTTAGGTTATATGCAAATTGCCGATTTTATTAAACAGGAAAACTCGCTCTCGTATTTTGTTAATCAGCCCGAATCGATTTTCAGAACTTATAGTATTGGTTTAAGCCAGTTTAATAATTTTGATTTTGGGTTAGATCATTTATCCTCGGGAGGAGGTTTAAGTGTATACCTTGAGTTTCTTAATAAGTGGGCGATCAATACATCGGTTAAATACACTGCACAGTCCCTGGATACTCGTTTGTTGAGAGGCGGATATGCAATGTTAATTCCTCCTGCATGGGGAAACAGTTTTTATATTAGAACTGATCCATCCGAAAAAATATTTTTCGATTTAACTACAAATATTTCTTTGGCGGATCATCAGAGTAAAAAATATTACAGCATTACTCCCGGAACATCAATAATTCTTTCAAACACATTAAAATTATCTTTAAGTGCAAGTTACTCATTTAACCTGGATGAACTGCAGTATGTTAACACAAGTTCAGATAACTATGAAAACAAATATATACTTGGTAAAATTAATCAGCACACTCTCGGTTTTACATTCAGAATCGATTACAATATAACTCCTGAACTTTCAATTCAATACTATGGAAGTCCATTCGCTTCGGTAGGTAAGTATTCTGAATTCAAAAATGTAACTAATCCTAAGGCCGATAATTATTATGATAGATTTTCCCATCTGGATGTTGTACAAACGGGCGATGAATATGTGATCATTGAACCTAACTCACCTAGCAGCAAACTTGTTTATTTCCGTAATCCTGATTTCAGTTTTTCACAATTCAGATCTAATCTTGTTTTAAGATGGGAATATCTTCCGGGTTCACAGGTTTATCTCGTGTGGTCTAATGAAAGAACTTATTTTGAAAATCCTTCGGGTAATTCAGTAAATAAAGCAATTAGTCTTCTAAAAGATATTTATCCGGCAAGCATCTTTCTGATAAAATTTAATTATTGGTTTAATATATGAGGAAGTGATGAAAAAATTATTTATTCCTCGAATGCTTGTTTTATATAGCTTGATATTGATAATTCTGTTCTTCTTTGTTATTCCGGGACTGAATATCATCCCGTTTCCTTTTAATCTTACAGGTTTACCTGTTGCATTTTATGGCTTTGCAATAATGGGCAAGGCAAGAGACTTATTTAAGAAATACGACACAACTTTAGATTTCGAAGCCTCTGTCCATTTAATAGATGAAGGTGTATTCAGCAAATCGAGAAACCCGATGTATGCCGGAATGTTTTTGCTTGTTCTCGGAATCGCAATTTGTTTTGAGAATTTAATTTCTATTTGTATCCCGTTTGTTTTCATAATTATTGTTAGAATATTTTTTATCCCTTTAGAAGAAGAACTGATGGAAAAAACTTTTGGTAAAGTATATCTCGATTATAAAATCAAAACAAGAATGTGGTTTTGAAGTATGTTTTTAAAAATTTAAGATTAAACCTTGTCTGAAAATATAAAAAATAGAGTTTGTCCTGTAGAAGTTGCGGGGGGACTCGATAACTCACTCAGAAAATTATTACAAAATCCTGAGAAAATACTTAGTTCTTATATTTCTAAAGGAATGACAATTCTTGATTTCGGCTGCGGTCCCGGATTTTTTTCTGTTGCGATGGCAAAGATGCTTGATGGCAGTGGAAAAGTAATAGCTGCCGATTTGCAGGATGGAATGCTTGAAAAAGTTAGACAAAAGATCAAGGGAACAGAATTAGAAGAAAGAATAGAATTGCATAAATGTCAAAGTGATAAAATAGGTGTTACAGAAAGCGTCGATTTTATTTTGGTGTTTTATGTGGCTCATGAAGTTCCTGATCATGATAAATTATTTCAGGAGGTTAAATCAATATTAAAACCTGGTGGTAAGATTTATATTATCGAACCAAACTTTCACGTAACCAAAAAAGCATTTGAAGAAATGCTTACTAAAGCAAAAAGTATAGGATTTGAAATCCTTGATAACCCTAAGATGTTCTTAAACAGAACAGTTTTATTAACTAATTAAAAGAAATAGGCAGTGGAGAATATGTTTCCAAAATTATTTATCAGGAAAACTCTTTTATTACTTTTTATTATAACAAGCTGCTGCTCAGCACAAACCAAAGAACGAAATTACATTGGTGGAAGTTTTGGCGGAACAGATTTCTATCTCAAAGACGTTCACTCAACTCCATTAATTTTCAATAGTGTTGGTATCGCTCCATCAATTCAATATATATACAAAGGGGGAAGACACAGACATTATGCAGAAGTCTCTTATTATCACGGTAATTTGAAAACTTCAAGCGGTAACTTTTGGGACCAGAATCATAATGGAAGAATAAGATACTGCTATCTTCATTCAATAACTGATTTCGCAATATTGAGTAAACAAATAGATTT
>Ga0210099_1000390_pt1 | contig 15144 bp, 27 predicted proteins | sample Joice_ThreeSqA_D_4_FD_184872 | JGI IMG/M metagenome (GOLD analysis project Ga0210099, IMG submission 184872) | Wetland microbial communities from San Francisco Bay, California, USA, that impact long-term carbon sequestration - Joice_ThreeSqA_D2... | ecosystem: Environmental > Aquatic > Marine >...
TGTCGAGGGATCCAGGAGCCGGGCGGGGCTCCTGGTTCCCCGGCCGGAAGCGTGAACTTCCTTCCGGGGTACGCACCCGCCTTAAACGGGTACCTGGTCCCTAGGATACACCTTCTGTGCCATGTTGGCGCGCATCAAAATATGGCCATTCATGGCCATGGTCGGATGCGGTGTATCCCCGGCACCACACCAGAGGCGCGGATCGGGCCAAATCCGCCCGGGGGAAGCACGGCGCTCGCGTCTGCCGCGTGTGCCAGGTTTCCGCGACCGACAGTGCACGCGCGGCCAGCGCCCTTCTGGCGAGCGCTGGCGCGGTCAATTTAGCTGCATCACCGGATGAGCCTGGAAGCTGGTGTCCGACACGAAACACCCGATCGTCGCCGTGTCCATGCACGTGGGGGGGCTGGTCTCGAGCTGTAGGACGGTCTGATTTGTACTGCTGGTGATGGTGAGGGAATTCCCCTGGCGGATGACTGTCTCCGTACCCGTGGTCTTGCTCGTCACCGTGAGCCCACTACAGCTCGAGCTCGTCCGGGTCAGGGAGAGAATGGAGCCTGACAAGGTATAGGTGCCCCCATCGAGCTGAACACCGAATGTCCCATCTGTCAGTGCTTCAAGCGCCCTCAAGTGGAAGTTTCCCCCTGTGAAGGTCAACTCGATAGCACCATTCCCAGAGGACGTGAGATAGAGCCATGTGCCATCGATCGCCTGGTTCGAAGTCGGCGGCAACGTCGCAGGAGAATCTTCGGAACCACAAGCCAGCAGGAGCGAGACCGCGAAGGCCAGAGCTATTTTGCGCATGGCCGCATTGTCGCTCCAAAACGCCGCCCTGGCAAACGCGGGGACTACGGGCTATTCGTGGGCAGCGAAGCGGGCATCGAGCACTGCGAGCCAGAGTGCGAGGACATCATCGATGTCGCTGTTCTGGTCAAACTCGGCTTGCGCGCGCTCCTTGCAGACCGTCGCGATCTTGCTCGCTTCGCCTTCCGCGCCGATCGACTGGCAGATCGCCAGAGCCGTTCCGTGGGCGGTTGAGCCGATTGCTTCCCTGATGGTGTCTTTGAGATCGTCAGTCGGGAGTGCCATGATGTTCCTTTCGGTTGACTCAGGTCTTCGGGAATCGAAGGCTACGAAAAATTTGGGTTAGGTGAGCCAGGCTTGTTGGAGCGGCCACCGCCACCGCGGCCAGCAGGTCAAGGCCGATCGGCGCCCACGACCAAGGGTCGTGGCTGACGGTGCCGTTCGGTAGCTTGAGCACCTCGAGACAGATAGGCAGCAGCGCAAGGATCTTCGCTGCTATGAAGAGATTGATCCCTCCCGTGATTCCCCGGCTGATGAGCTGTTGCCACGACAGAGGCCCCATAGAGAACGAACCCGACAAGGGCCGCCCAGAGGAGCTTTCTGGTAGTTCCTTCGTGATCGTTCGTTCGGGACTTGGTGAGATCATCCATGGTCTCGTTGTGATGCTCAGGAAGTGGAGAACGGATCGCCCGTCCATCCTGTTTCGTGCCAGTACTCGATCTTGCCGTCGGGGCTGACTTCCTTCCAGCCGCTGACTCCCGCCGGATACACCGCCCAGCCGTAGGAGATCGCATCCTCTGGGCTTGCGTGCCCTGGGCTGGTCATGCTCAGGCCGCTGATCACCCGATACACGATCCAGATGGTCAGCAGGCCGAGCACGACCACGATCGCCTTGTGGGCGGACAGCCAAGCCTTCACGCGCATCCCTCGTTTCTCGGAGGTTGAGGCGCTGGCGAGCTCGACGCCGGCGGCATGGCCGGGCGCGCGCCCGGGCGCGCGAGTGGTGCCGGATTGCGGGAAGCGTTCCAGCAGGAGGAAGCCACCGCGCCCACTGCTATCCAGAAGAGTGCCTGCACGACGTTGCCTCAGTACACGATCGGTGAGATTTGCCCGTTGTCCGGTGGGATCGGGATGTCGGTGTTGATGATCGGCCTAACGGCTTCGCCGGTCTCGTAGGGGCTGGGCACATAGGCCGCCGGCGAGCTGCCGGGAGTGTACGATTCTCCCGTCTCCGGATTGATGTATCCGCCGAAGGGCGTGGTGTAGAAGCCCGGGTAGAGGTTCTGGTCCGCAAGGGTGATCTTGCTCGCATCGAACCCGTTCCAAAAATCCTTGTTGGCGATGTCCGCTGCTTTCTCTTCAGGCGTCTTCGGTGTGGTGTCGCCCGAGCTCATCCATCCCCACCAGGGTGAACTGCCGGACGAGCTCTTCGGCCGGAAGATCCAGATCGCAGCGATCGCAATGGCCACGAAGTAGTACCACTTCATTTTGTCACCCCCAGTTGAGTCAGGATGTCGCCGGCGGCCACCGCCTGGTCGACCGTCGCCTTGTTGCGGAAGTACCACTGGATCTGAGACCACTTCGCGGCCACAGCGCCCACGGCGAGAATTGCGATCACCCAGGCGATGCCGTTCAAGTACTTCACGGTAACACCACCTTTCGGATCCAGAGCGACCACACGAACGCAATGCCGAGCCCGACGAGAATGAGCCACCACCAGCCGCCGATCGTAGCTCCGGCGACCTTGGCCACGGTCGCGGCCACCTTGGCGCCAACAGTGCCGATTGCTTCGATGATGTCGTCGCAGAGCTGGGAAAGCCAGAAGGTCGAAAACATGTCATCGATCAGGTAGGCGGCAGTCGACGTGCCCGAGACCGCCGCGCGCAACTCGGCGAGCTGTTGACCGTCGAGGGCTTCATCGCTGATAGGCATGTGCGGGTAATAGCTCTGCAGCATCTGATTGACGCCATCGAGATAATCGCGCGCTGCTTGGACGTCGCCGGCATCGAAGACTGCGCCCAAGAGTGCGGCCGAGCCGATGCCGGTAGCCTGCAGGAGCGTCGACGGCGTGCCGCTACTGTAGTTGGCCAAGGTCGCGTAAGCGTTGGAAAGAGCCTTGGTCATGGCGCCGAACATCAGACGGGCCTGATTGCCGCTCGTGGTGTCGGCGATCTGCTTGGACAGGGCTTTTCCGTAAAGGCGCATCAGTAGGCCGAAGGGTAGTGAGATCGGATGGCTTCGAGCATCTGTTGCTCGGCCGCGGAAGTGTCGCGTCCCTGTTTCTTGAGGCTCTGGTACGCATCGTACAGGCCAGTGAAGGTGGTTCCGTTCGCCCAGGCGCCGGTGATGGGATCGGTATAGATGATCGTGTTCAGGTAGCGCCGAGTCTCGTCAGCGTAGTTATCAGGATTGAAGGTAGCGTAGGGACCAGGGCCTCCCTGTCCCGAGCTCGACGAGCTGCTCGGCGCCGGCGATGCCGCCGCGGCGGGCGCTGGCGGGACAGAGGCCGCCGGCCGATGCGACCAGCGCCACCACCACCACAGCAGCAAGAGCAGCAGCAGAGCCCAGAGCCAGGGATGGGAATCCTTCTGATCTTCAGTCAACGCTCTGCCCTCCGTCGTTCAGGTCGATGATGACGGCATCGAGCTGGAAGACCTTGCCCGGGACTGCGGAGCTGTCCGCGCTCTTGCTTCGCGGCCAGAAGAGCCAGAGCGCCAGAGCGCCGGCGACGATCCACCAATATCGTTTGAGCAGCCTCATTACACTGGCCTTCCCCAGACTTCAACCGTGGTCTGGCCGCCCTTGAAGATGTTCGAGTTCGAGCTGAGCCCAAGGGTTGCAGCCGGACGCGGCAAGCTGCCGCTGTTGCGGGTGACCGTCCAATTCGTGGCCGTGACGAATCGTCCGGATTCTGACTGCCAGATGAGGTTCGTTGGATTGACCCGGAAGCGGATCCACGTTGCAAATTCTTCCGTCTCTGATCCGATCTGAAGATTCACGCCAGCAGAGTCATTCAACTGCGCGGTACCGGAATAGAAAGCCGATCGGCGATTTCCGCCCCCTCCCATAACCCCATCCACTGTGACTTCTAAGACGAGATTTCCCCCCGGATTCTGTGTCCTGTTGATCCGAAATTCTATGTCCGTGTACGCGTCGACGTCGATCGCGAAGTCGTGACCGTCGCTGTCGATCGTCGGAGCCCAATCAAGATCGGTCAGGTGCCGCATACCGCGTGCGCCATTGTAGAAGTCGCCAGAGGCAACGATCAGCGACTGCAGGTCGCAGCCGACCAGCATGGACAACGGATCTTTGCCGCCGCCGAAATTGAACACGTTGAAGCCGGCGCCCATGTTGTTGACTGACCGGCCGAGATCGTTCACGCGCCATCCGACGATCGAAGCTGTGAATCCATGCGTGCCGTCGTTCACCGCACCATCGACGATTCCCGTATTCGCCAGAACCACATTCGCGATTGCGGTCAGCCGCGCATTCTTGTCGGCGATGCCTTGCAGATCGACTGTCAGAGCTCCGGGAGTCGCCACATAGGTTCCGTCCGCCTGAATTTCCACAAGGATCATTCCGCCGGCGCCGTCGCCCATCGTGAAAGATAGGTTGTTGGCCGGGACCCACCCGCCTGTCATCAGGATCGATGCCGTGGCCTTCTTTCCGTCGATCACGTCTGCGAGGGTATCGAGGATCTTGGAGAGGTTCCCGGCAAGCGAAATGAGCTGCCCAGCGTATGGAAAGAGAGCACCCCAGGTGCCATCGCTTCTCCACGCACCAGCCTGCAGCCTCCAACAGTCCAAACCGTTTCGCTTGAACACGGTGGAGCCTTGAGGTCTGGTCAGGGGATCGGGCAGGTCTGCGACTTCATCGACGGTTTCCCCGATGCGCAAGCCATCCGGTGGAGCTCCGGAAGGGCCGGGAATCACCAGACTGCCGGCCTTCACCAGCCGCCTGATGATGCCGCCGAGCAGAGTCACCCCCGCGGCGAGCTGCCCGCTAGGCATAGCCGAGCTCCTTGGCCGTGGCTTCGGGGACGAAGAGCCGCAGCGAGCTCACGCCGCCGATGTTGATGGGAACGATCCCATACTTCTGGTACCAGCTCGCGCAAGTCGCAGCATAGCTGCCCGAGGTCGCCGAGAACCCAGACCAGTGCACGAAGAACTTTGCCCCGTGGGTGTCGTCTGGGATCAGTCCGGCGAGATTTACCTCGGCAATGTCGAGATCGTCTTCATAGGCATCGCGCGAGGTCGCGAACTGGCGCGGCCCCTGCTTGCCTAGGCCCTTGCCGCTGGTGAGTACTTCGACCAGGTCCTTGGCGTAGGTCACGCGATTAAGCGCAACGCGCTGGATCGCAGCCTTTTCCTTCTGGCTTCCGCCGGCGTGCTCTGAGCCGGAAAGGATGGCCAGAGCCAGGGCATCGCGCCGCACTGGCCGGCCTAGGATCTTCGAAGCCGCGTCGACCAGATCGTCTAGGGTTTCGTGCGCGTTGCCCTGGCTGTCCAGGGTGATGAGGGTGAGCCGTCGGCCGCGGCCCGAGACTGTGTTCAGGAGGTTCACCGGATTGTCCCCCGTGAAGAACCACCAGATCGCAAGCATTCCCACGATGATCCAGATCCAGGTGTAGCGCGCCCATCCCATGTCATTCGACGTCTTCCTGCGTGGCACCGAATACGTGAGGCTCTGGCAAAGTCAGGTGTAGTCGACGGATCAGCTTGTCGGCGAGATCGGGACAGTTAAGGGTGGTGTTGGGAATGGCCAGCAGGTTCGCGACCAGGTCATGGTCGGATCCGCCCGAAGTGTGCGAGCCGATCACCTTGAAGCGAAGACCGACCATGCCGGATGGGATTTGACATCCGTCCGGCAGGTTGCCGCCGTTGTACCAGAGCTCGGCTGGATCGAGCTGGTAGAGCTCGCGGATTCGCTCCTCCGGATTCGAGCTCCGAACGATCGCCCATGCCTCGATCGTCGCGCTGATCCTGCTCAGTGGGCGTTGGCTGCCGTCGATCGGAGCTCCCTTTCGCAACCGATGGAAGAAAGTCGGCAGGATGATGAGTCTCGGATCGAGGTTCCAGAAGTCGATGTCCTGCTCGACGTTGAGCTCCGCTTCCGGCTTGTTGTTCTTGTGGCCGATGAAGAGCTCGATCTCTCCCAGGCGATCGCTCTCGTTCAGCTCTTGCGCGTACTCGCCAGAGCCGCGATAGAGATCCCAGCCTATGACGATGCGCTTTTCCATCAGTCGGCCGAAACGTCCTTTTCGCCGGCGACGGACGCGTAGGCATCTCCGCCACCTTTCAGCAAGTTGCCGATGCCCGTGAGGATGCCTCCGATTCCGGACGGCGCCGGCGTGCTCGTCCCGATGGGACTGATCCGGCTGCTCGAGGAAAAGAGCAGGTAGGCCAGGATCAAGCCGACGGGGATCGCGATGTAGTACCACTTCATGGGGAATTCTCCTGTCAGAGCTCTGCGAGGAGGACGATCAGGCCGCCGAGCTGCTCGGCGCTGATGTCGTTGTTCTGCGGTTTGGGCTTGAGGAGAAGCCAGAGGATGACCAGCAGGCCGATTCCGCCACCGACGATCAGGGCTATTTTTTCGCCTTCGGTCATCAAAACCAGCCTTTGATCGTGCTCCCGATCGGGTCGAATTTGTCGACGATGTCGACGATTCCCCCCGCCGCGTCCTTCACGCCACCGCCGATCGTCTCGCCTGTCTTGAGACTGCCCTCGGTGACGTTTTGCGTGAAGCCGGAAGCCCCACTCCACAATCCCGTGATTTGGGAGAAGACACCGCCGCTCGAGCCCGGCTGCTTGCTCTTGTTCCAAGCCCAGAGGAACAGAGCGAGCAATCCGAGGCCGAGCAGCAGTATGGGCGCGCTGATGCGCACGTTCCCTATCTCGTCGGGGTGAAGGTTCGGGCCTTGGTGTAGTCGGCGGGGATCTGGCCACCGCTCGCGACGGATAGCTCCTGCATCTTGGCCGGGCTGAGCTCGCGGTAGCCGAGCACGATGAAGGCATCCTTGCCCGTGCGCTCGTCGATCCCGTCCTCGCGCAAGGTCAGCCGCGTCTCACTGTCGTACTTCGGCAGGCGCTGAATCTGCATGTGCAACGAAGCCTGCCTCAGGAACAGGAAGAGGAGTTGATCGAGCGCCATGCCGTGATTGCCGGCACCCTGACGATGGTTTCCGCCGGTGGCGTAGTCGTATGCACCAATCCGGTTCTCGAACTGCGAATCGAGACGGTTCTTGACCAAGAGGTCGATGTTCTTCACGTCGTCAAGATCGAAGTCGGGCGCGACGATGTTTGTCAAGGTGTCGAAGGTCAGGTTGCCGGGCAGGCCGGCCAGGCTCGAAAGCTGGCCGATGGTGTGCACCATGTCGATCGCCTTGCTGCTGCTCGGACCGGTGCCGCCGAAGTTCTGGAAGGTCAACCCGTCCGTGCCGCTCGCTGGGGTATCCAGGCGAGCATAGGGCAGGTAGGGCAGGCGCCAGTACGGGTTTGCTGCGATGCCGACGCCGGCGCGCAGCGTGCTCGCTCCCTTGGTGTTCGCCGCCGTACTCACCGCGGCGAGCGCCGTCGAAGCCGCGATCCCGATGCGGAGCTCGGTATTCGTCAGTGATCCGACCCAGGGACAGCACGCGGAGCTGTCCTCGAGGATCCGCTGCTGGAAGGGGAAGGTGAAGTACTTCGTGAGGACTTCATCATCGGCGGACTCGTCCGGAACGGTGATCGTCTCGAGCGGGGCATCGCCACTGCGCCCGAATCCCTGGCCGACGAAGTTGATCACCAGGTCGATCATCGGGCCGGTCCCGGTTTTCTTGTCGAGGATCATCCCATAAAAGGGGCTCTCGATCTCCATGTAGCTGAGCAGGCGCGCGAGGTCCTGTGCCATGATCGGGTTGCTGCCGCCCGTCGTCTGCTCGACGGTGGTGTCCATGGCTAGCGTAATGTCCGTGGCGACAAGCGGCGCACCCTTGGTGCTCTTCAGCTTCGACTTCGGAGGTTTGATGTAGAGCGACACTTCCTGGAAGGCGCCGGGCACGTAGTTGAGCACGCGTCCGTCGTTGCTAGTCTTGCAGTCGAGCGTCTGCGGTGAAGAGAATCGCCCGACGATGCCGAAGGCCAGATTGCCTAACCCAAGGGCCGCCAGTGCAGACAGAGCCTGCCCGATCCATCCGTGGGCATGAATCCAGGAGTAAGCCGGTAGCTGCGAGCTCGCTCCCACCACCGCGGCGAAGGCATCGCCTGGACTCAAGAGGCAATAGCCGATCGCAACCGTTGTGCCGACGCGAAGTAAGGCGCGCAGGAAGGCCGGTAGCTTGTCGCCTTGGATGGTGGCGATCGTTCCCGTGGGCGTAAGCGTGGTGGTTGCCTTGGTGAACCATGGCTTGATAGCCATGCCAAAGGCGATGAAGCCCAGGAGGATGAAGGGGCCGGCGATCCAGTACTTCTTCACGAAGTCGACCAGGGCCATGGCGGGTTTTGTGACGGGGGCGAGGGGCGCGCTTTCTCCTGGCATGGTTTCAACCTTTCAGTGAGGTCAGTGAGACTTGCTCCAAGTCTCAGGCCGAACGCGTGTCCGATCGTCTGAGAATCTTTCCCCGTCGAGGAGAGCCCAGGCATCCGATGAGAGAGCCCGCGCGACGCGTGCACCAGAGCGCACCAGAGCGCACCAGAGCGCACCGTGCATCTGTTTAAAAAGGTCTCTACGAAGGGCCGTAAACGATGCCGTCCCACTCCCGATCGCAAAAGAATACGCAGAGTTGCCCGCGCTCGAGGCGAGACACGGTGCTCACGGCTTCCTTTGGCAGCAAGCGAAGATCCTTGGCGTACTCTAGTGATCGGCCACCTAGCCCGAAGGTGGCGTAACAGTTGGCGTTGTCCAGGGCACTGCCGGGAACGTGGCTCGGCAACTGTACCAGGATGAAGCAACTCGCCCCTAGCCCACGCCCCTGAAGGTGCAGCCAGGGCAGCGAGGGACCGGCAAAGATCCGGGGCTGGGGCTCGAGCGTGTCTTCGTTCACGCGCAGAAGCGGCGTGAGCTCGTCCGCGACAAGCGCGAGCTTCTCACCACATTCCGCTCCATCTTGTACCAGGCTCGCCGCATCTTGCGCGGAGATACCTGGCCTGCAGACCAGGAATGGTGGCGCGTCCTCGAGCAGGATTCGCCGGGCGTCCGCGATCGACTTCACGATCTTGCCATCGTATTGTGGGCGCTCTGGATCCTTCAAATCGAGGATCACGGCAGTGGAACACATCTTCCGCCGTTGCATTTCTTTCACGCATTTCATCGCGAAGTAGGTCTTTCCCTTGCCACACGCGCCGAGGAAGGGCACCCTGCCTCCTTCGTTCTCCGGTATCGCGTCGAGGATTAGCGCGATCGCGTCGTCTTGACTCTTCGACGTCGCGGCCGGGCGAGGCGTGGTCTCCGTTTGTCGTGGTAGTAGCGCTCGCTGTTGAGAGCCTCGCGCCGCTTTCGGTTTCGTTCGTGGCATTTGTAGCACCTACCGTCTCGAGGTTTCCGACCAACTAGGATGGCGGGGCAGTCTCGGCATCTCCATCGAGCGGAACGAGTGAGAGCTCTGGTGTCTGGCCAGAGCTCGAGGGGGATTGCTGGTAGGCCGTCGTCTGGTCGGTACTGCTTGCAGATCCGCTGGTATCTGCAGGGCGTTGCACCGGCGCAAGTGTGGGCGGTTGCTTCGGGCCATGGGTCGGCGCCGGCGCTTTCTTTTCCGCGCCCCATGCCATCTGAAACCCCAGTCCGAGCGTGATGAAGATCAGAGCTAGCCACGGGTTTATCTCCATGTTGGGCAGGCGGGTTTCGCAGATCGTGTCCGTGCATTCCCGCAGCTCGATCATCAGGTCGGGATCTGGCTCGTTCGGCTCCCGGCCGAAACTGCTTACGACTTTGGCGGGGACCATCGTGATGAAGTCGGGACCGTTCTTCTTCAGGAAGCGGCCTAGGTTGATTCTGCCCTTTCCCTTCGGCTGCTCTGGCTCGGCTGCCGGCGCGGCCTGGCTCGACGTCTGGACGGGATCCGGAGGCGGCGGCTCCGCCGGCGCGGTCATGCCCCAGCGAGCCCGTAGGGCGTCGTTTGCTGGCCGAGCTGAGGGAAGTGGCGCCGATTCGCTCGGCGCTCTGCTCTGCGCTGCCGCGCCCTGTGTGCTCCGTGCCATCTGTTGAGCGGCCAGCGCCGCGGCTAGGCGCTTGCCGCCGTAGGGCGCTTCGCAATGAATGCACTTCGATCCTGGCTTTGGTCCGTTGTCCCAGCGGTGCGACCGTTTTTCGCATTGCTTCGTTTTCATGTCAGGGGTTCCAACAGGAGCGGTGCAGCTTCCTCGATGTCGATCACGTCGCCTTGCTTCGCCTCGAGCTGCTTGATCATCCGCTCGCGACGCAGGAAGTCCTCGGCCGCTTCCCTGCAGATGCGTTGAATCGTCGGGGCGTGCGTGAGCAGGGCTTGACCGATCGCCTCGATGCACTTCCCGGGCGAAGTCAAGCGATAGATCAGGTTGCCTCCGTGCTTCTTGAGTACTTCGCCGAGCTCGGCGAAAGGAAGGGCTGCGTGCAAGCGCATCTGGGAAACCAGGGCAGGCATTAGCCCACTGATCATCATGCCAAGTGCTTTCTGCTTTTCTTCAGGCATCGCAGCGATCCAGGCGTCGACCGCAGCGACTTCCCGTTGCTCCGGGCTTAGTTTGGGTTTGCCGTCTTTCTTCTTGCCCCAGAGATCCACAGCTCCGAGCGTAGCACGCTTTCGAACATACGTGCTACCATGCTTCCATGGCTCACCCGCTCCTGTTGCTGCACCCTGGTCTGGATCGGCCACCTACGGCCAAGGAGATCGGAGCGGAGATTCGCAAGATGTATGGATCTCGAGGCGTCTTCGCCAGTACCAGGCGCGAGGGTTATTTCGCTTCCTTCGTCGCGTCCCTCTGCGATCAGGATGACCAGTACGCCGCCAACATCTTTGACGGCGCCCAGGGCGAGCGGGAGTGGTACGAGCGAGATCACATTCTGACCGGGTTCGGTTTCTCGGCGCGCGAGCCGGAAGCCCATGAGATCGCTTTGGCATCGGCGAAGCGCGGGCAGGTTGAATCCCTACGGCTAACGGTGTGGTTCGATGCCGGGTCGTGGCCGTACTACATTCCCCGCTATCGATTCTTCCGCCGCTCGCCGAGGCTCGGTCCTCGCTATCGGCCAACGGCCCCAGAAGTTTCAATCGAGGACTTGCGATCGCTACTCTGTGTGTGAGGTAAAGAATGAACTTCCAAAGTGTGCTCGAGTCGTTTCAGAAGAAAGGCTACCAGACGCTGTCTCAAATCCAAGATGCCTTGGCCAAGGCCGGCGTACACCCGGCGAAGGTCACCTGCACTCACCCCTCCCTGGACAAAGCCTTGAACAATCTGGCGCCAGTCGCCGCCGGCGCCGCCGGCGCCGCGGCCGGCGCTGCTGCTGCTGCCGTGAGCCCTGCCGCTGCCCCGGTTGCGTCCGCAGTGGCGACGCAGGCCATGATGAGCCTAGCCCAGGAGCTGATCCCCAAGATCGAGCTGCGCTTCTCGGACATGGAAGATCGCTTGCACCAGGCACTGGTCTGCCACCACGAGGAGCTGCACCAGGTCCTCGCGTCGAAGGAAGCCACGGCAACGGAACCTGTAGCTTTGCCGAGCTCGCCGGACGTTCCTGCAGCTCCGTCCAGTTCTCTATCCGCGCCCGGCGGGAAATAGCGGGTGATCGGGCATCGGGCCCGGCGGTCTACCCTCCCCGCCGGGCCCGTTCGTTGCATCAGTGGCTACCAAACACCGTCATGAGGAGGGCCTCGGGTCCGGGTGCCTCGACCACCTTCTCCTCAGTCCCTGCCGCAGTCGATTCGCGGCGACCGACGGGCCTGGGTGGGCTAGGCCGTCTCACCACCTCGCTGCGACTCGGGTAAGTAGAAGGGTGAATTCGGTCGCGTCGACAGTGGGGACACCTCATTCGTCTACGTCCTCTTCATCGCGCGGTTCGTCCGGTTCCTCATCCTCGAATCGGTCGCCACCCATCCACCCGTCGCAGATGCCGCCGGCTTGGCAGCCGCCGCACGGGCCGTATTTCGCGTGGCAGTGGAGTGAGATTGCTTCCAGCCATCGCTGGTAGCTCGGATCGTCGAATGGGCTTTCCACCGCCTTCTTCATCGTCGTTCCTCCGTGTGTCGTCACGGCGTCGTCCTCCTCTTCGTCTTCTTCCCTCTTGGCTTGCCGTCCTCGCCCGCGCAGATCCTCTCAACCTGCCTCAGTACGCTCATCCTAGCCTGCATCTCGACCTGGATCAGGGCCAGCGGGGCGTTGACGTCCACGAGGGCAGGATCGTCGTGGTACCTCGAATCTGCCTCGATCTCGGCTACCTGCGAGCGCACCAGCTCGGTCAGGCTTTCGAGTCGTGCTCGCATCGAAGACAGGAGTTGATCTTTGTTCATCATCGTTCGAGTCCCCTCTCATGGTCCCTCTTCTCCCACGGTCGCGTGTGGTACAGCTTGAACCACGCGGCCTTCCTTCCTGCTAGGATGTTCATCAGGTGGCGATCTTTTTGAGTGTCGGGATCGTTGATCATCTCCATGATGAACTTCAAGGCGCTGGCTTTCTTCTCGGCCGTCTCATGCTCTTTTCGCGTTGCCATCGCCTTCGGATCTGCCTTCGCTTGAGCCCTTGAGTTTCGAGGGGTTTCTCGCTTCAACTCTAGGAACATGTGCTGCTCGAGGTATTTGTCAGCCCAGGGCACCCATCTTCTACTCCGCGACATATAAGTAAGGGCCTGCTTTGGTAACGCGAACTGCAAATGCTCCCAGTCTTCCTTGGTGAGCTCGGCCAGGAGCCTCTGACACTTGGCCGGATTTTTCAGCCTGGGATGCGTGTTCTTGAACCAGTCCCAACGCGTCAGCGCCTCCCGTCTCCCCCCCTTCGGGGGGGCTCCGGGGGGACGTCCACCGGACGCCCTTTCTTTATTACTGTCGGATGTCCCTTGTCCCGTCCCGCCCTTGTCCCGCCCTTGTCCCTGGGACGTCCCACCTTCACCATTCAACAGCTCGAGCGAGGCCGCGTGCCTGGCTGCTCGATATTCCTCCTTGCGTTCTCGCTCCCACTTCCGGATCGCGCAGTAGCGCCCGGCCACCGATTTTCGCCAATCGGGTACGAACCATGTCTTTCTTTGCAAGCGCAAGAGAAACCGCTTTTTCAGAGCGGAGATCAGGACGCGAGGCGAGCACGTGGGCCGCATGATGGCAGCGATCTCGTCGATGGAATACCCCGGCAAACGACCGTCGTCGGTGCCAGAGCACAAGACGAATTCGCGCAACCGAAGGATCCAGGCGCCGGCGTCGGGGTTCTTCACCTGGGCGGCGAAGGCCAAGACCTTGGGATCCTGCCAGAAGCCGATCTCAACAGGAGTGTGCATGTCGCATCTCCTGCAGATCGTCGCGCTCGAGCTCGAGGTATACAGGGTGCGTGGCACCTCCGGCGGCGGGGAGATCGATGCGTTGGAAGCAAGCGTTGCACCTCGTCCGCGAACCATCCACCCATGAACAGCCACCGAAGGATCCTCCGCTTTTGTCTTCGTGGATGACTGTGCACGCGTGGTCTTCTGTGCAGCCGCACCGCCGACATTTCCCGCGTTGGATCCGCTTGCCTTCCTTTCGGCGTTTTGGTTCCTTTCGCTGCTTGCGATTGCGCCGACTCATTTACGACCCCCCAGCGGTTGCCCTTCAATAGCCGCTTCCCGGACTGGTCCTGTGACCTTGGACTGTCTCGCCTTGAACAGCAGGTATTCCCTCTGGTGTCGGGCGGTCAAAGCTGCGGCCGTCTTCGCCTGTAGTCGCTGCAGCTCAATCCGTTCGTTGACGTGATTCGTATTCATCTCGCCGAGCTCGAGGCCCTGGCGCTCGAGCATCTGTTGGAGAAGCGATGGCTTTGTGCTCCGGGCCTTCATCGGCGAAGCCCTTTCGTGCCCGGGCAGGTTTGTGCGTGAAGGTTCCAGGTATCCCCGTTGTGCATCTCCGACGGGTTCCATCGGCGAAACATCTGCCGTCCGATGGCTCGGCCGAGCTCGTCAATCTGGTACCAGAGGATCATTTGTCCGGCTGCAGGCGGCGACGGATTGAGGTCGAACGCTCGCCGCAGAAGGGGAGAATCCTCGTCGGGATCCATGTCATCCCATGCCATGATCGTAGGAGCTCCACAGCGCGGGCACCGCTCGATCGGTAGGGCGAGAGGATCATAGTCTTGTGGTCGAAGTCCGAATTGCTTGAAGGTCCTGACGTCGAGCTGGAAGGACATCACCGCACCGCCTTTCCGAGCTCGCGGACAACGAGGCGACGCACACTGGCCGGATCCGGAAGCCGGTCGACCAGGCCGCGCTGGTGCAGGTCCTTGGCGATTGCCCGGTAGGACATGGGCGAGCTCATGCCCGTCCGCTCATGCATGGTGGCCATGGCCAGAGCTGCCGACTTCGCCCGATCAGACCAGGGGAAGCGGTAGACCGATCTCGTCGAGGGCTTCATGCTTGCACCGCCTGGACTGCATTCAATGCGAGCTGCCCGCGTCCTTGCACGATTTGAGCTATCCGTGCACACCAGACCGCCGCTTCGACCAGGTCGGCCGCTTTGGCGAAGGCATGATCAATCGCGAGCTCTCGGACGTCCGGATCGGGAACCCGGTACGCGAATTCCATCATCGCGTCAGCCGTCCCGAGGTTCAGATCGAGCAGCTGGTACCACTTCCGGTGAAGTTGAGACTCTGGGACCCGCTGTGTGTCGGCGGGCTTGCTTTCTGGCCGTGTCTGGCTATCTTGCATCGTTGCTTCCTCCCCGGAAGAAGCGACGAGTGATGCAGGAAGGAATCGAACGAGCTAGGCACGAAGACTGAAAATCCGTGTGTAGGCAGTTTGACTCTGTCCCTGGGCACCACTTCGAAGACTTCCACCGGTCATAGGTTTGCGAGCAGGTCTTCGGAGGGTGTCCGCCGGATTGCACTCCGGCGGGCACCGCTACTTCTTGAAGGTCGTTTCACCTCCCGCGTTGTCGTTGGCCGGCTCCATGGACTCGATGGCTTCAGTCACTTCCTCGAGTTGAGCCGGAAGAGCGTGAGCGTAGATCCGCGCCATCATCGCCGGCGATGAATGCCCGGCGAAGCGGCAAGCGGCGGGCGTGATCCCGGTGGAGCGTGTGACGCGAGGCGATTGGAATGCTAGGTTTGACATGCGGTCTCTCGGTGATGTCGAGGGATCCAGGAGCCGGGCGGGGCTCCTGGTTCCCCGGCCGGAAGCGTGAACTTCCTTCCGGGGTACGCACCCGCCTTAAACGGGTACCTGGTC
>Ga0210099_1000391_pt1 | contig 15102 bp, 17 predicted proteins | sample Joice_ThreeSqA_D_4_FD_184872 | JGI IMG/M metagenome (GOLD analysis project Ga0210099, IMG submission 184872) | Wetland microbial communities from San Francisco Bay, California, USA, that impact long-term carbon sequestration - Joice_ThreeSqA_D2... | ecosystem: Environmental > Aquatic > Marine >...
CCGCGTCCGCCCGGCGCAATGTTGGCGTTGCGCGGTGATGGTCTGGCTGTGGGTTCGGTATCGGGTGGATGCATCGAGGATGACCTGGTCCTGCGTGCGGTGCATGGCCAACTGGCCACCGATCGCTGTGAGGTACTCACCTACGGAGTGACACGCGAAGAAGCCCTGCGTTTCGGGCTGCCGTGCGGCGGTGCCATGCGACTGGTGATCGAACCGGTGCTCAACCAGGATTGGATTGATCATATCCTGCACCGCGTCCAGGCACATCGAATCGTCAGGCGCACGTTGCACCTGGAATCCTTGCAGACTGAATTGGATGATGCCGGCCGCAACGAACACCTCTCGTTTGATGGAACAACACTTACCACCGTATATGGTCCGCGCTGGCGCATGCTGATCATCGGTGCCGGCCAGACCTCCGCTTATCTCGCGCGCATCGCGCAAGCACTCGATTACGAAGTGATCGTATGCGATCCGCGCGCGGACATGCGGCGCACCTGGGACGTACCGGACACCACGCTATTAAGCGACATGCCCGACGATGCGGTGCTGGCGCTGCAAGCCGATGCATCAACCGTGATCATCGCGCTGACCCACGATCCCAAACTGGATGACATGGCGCTTCTGGAAGCACTGAAATCACAGGCGTTCTATGTTGGCGCGCTGGGCTCAAAAGCCAACAATGCAAAACGCCGCGAGCGGCTGGCGATGTTCGATCTGACCGACCAGGAGATCTCCCGACTGCATGGCCCGGTGGGATTGAGCATAGGCAGCCGCACGCCGCCGGAGATCGCTGTGGCAATCCTTGCCCATTTGATCTCCGAGCGGAATCAGCCGGCCGATGCAGCCGGCCCCGTTCGTTCCGACTATCAGGTTCAATCGATTAACAAGACTCAACCCAACAAGCAGGAGGTGTGCTCATGATCGCATTAACTATCAACGGGAATAAGACCAAGGTCGATGTCGATCCCGGTACACCGTTGCTATGGGTGCTGCGCGACCATCTGCAACTGACCGGCACAAAATATGGGTGCGGCATCGCCCAATGCGGCGCATGCACCGTGCACCTTGATGGCCGGGCGATCCGAGCCTGTGTCACGCCGGTGTCTATGGCCAGCGGCAAGCAGGTCACAACCATTGAAGGCCTTGCCGAAACCGCGCTGGGCAAAGCGGTACAGTCTGCCTGGCAGGCTGCGGACGTGCCTCAGTGCGGGTACTGCCAGTCCGGTCAGATCATGGCGGCCACCGCGCTGCTCAAGGAAAATCCGCACCCCAGCGAATCGCAGATCACCGCCGCGATGGATGGCATCCTGTGCCGGTGCGGCACCTACAACAGTATCCTCTCCGCGATCCTGCTGGCTTCGCAATCGCAGGGAGGTGCAAAATGAAATCCATCACGGCGAAAGATCCCGCGCGGCGCAAATTCCTCAAGGATTCCGCCGCATTGATGGGCGGACTGGTGATCGGCTTCTACATTCCGATGCGCGGCGGCCGTGCTTATGCCGCCGAAGCGCAGCCAAAACCGGTCTATCCGCCCAATGCTTTCATCCGTATCGCGAGCGACGACAGCATTACCATCATCGTCAACAAGTCGGAGATGGGGCAGGGCGTCTACACCTCGCTGCCGATGTTGATCGCCGAAGAATTGGAAGCTGACTGGAGCCGCATCAGCGTCGAATCCGCACCGGTGGCCACGGTATACAACCACACCGGTTTTGGCATGCAGTTGACCGGCGGCAGCACCAGCATCGCGTCGTCGTGGGAACAACTGCGGCGCGTTGGAGCCAGCGGCAGGATCATGCTGATCCGCGCCGCGGCCCAACGCTGGGGTGTGCCGGAAGGCGAATGCCATGCCGAGAACAGCCAGGTGATCCATGCCGCAAGCGGAAAGAGATCGAGTTACGGTGCGCTTGCCGATGCCGCGGGAAAATTGCCGCTTCCTGACAACGTCCCGCTCAAGCCGCCCAAGGATTTCAAGATCATCGGCAAGCCGACTCGACGACTCGATACGCCCGCAAAGATCAACGGCAGCGCGCAGTTCGGTATTGACGTTTATCTGCCCGGTATGCTGACCGTGGTGATCGCGCGCAGCCCGGTGTTCGGCGGCAAGGTGAAGCGCTTCGATGCGACCGAGGCGCGCAAGGTGGCGGGTGTTCAGGGCGTCTATCAGGTGCCTACCGGAATCGCGGTTGCAGCAACCGGTTTCTGGCCGGCCAAGACCGCGCGCGAACTGCTGGAGATCGAATGGGAAGAAGGTCCCGGAGCGGCAATCTCAACGACCAAAATGCGCGCGGAATATCTGGCGCTGGCAAAGACACCGGGTGCCGTGGCGCGCAAGGATGGCGATACCGGGCAGGGTTTAAAGTCGGCGCACAAGACGGTCAGCGCCGATTACGAGATCCCTTATCTGGCCCATGCCGCGATGGAGCCGCTCAACGTGGTGGTGGACCTCAAGACCAACCATTGCAGCATCTGGACCGGTACCCAGGCGCCGACGATGGATCGCAACATGGCTGCGCAGGTTGCGATGCTCGATCCCGACCAGGTCGAGATCCACACCACATTCCTCGGCGGCGGATTTGGCCGGCGTGCCAATCCCAGATCCGATTTCGTCATCGAAGCGGTGCAGGCGGCGGTGGAGATCAAACAGCCGATCAAAGTGGTGTGGACGCGCGAGGACGATATGCGCGGCGGTAATTACCGGCCGATGTGGACCGATCATATCGAAGCGGGCATCGCGAAGGACGGCAAGCCGCTGGCATGGAAACATACCCTTGTCGGTCAGTCCATCATTGCCGGCACTTCGTTTGAAAATTTTCTGGTCAAGGACGGCATCGACGTTACTTCGGTGGAAGGCGCGGCGACACTGCCCTATTTGATTCCCAACCTGCAGGTCGAACTGCACAGCCCGACTAACGAAGTGCCGGTACAGTGGTGGCGTTCGGTCGGCCATTCGCATACCGCGTTCGTGGTCGAAACCATGATCGATGAACTGGCGCTTCTTGCCAAGAAGGATCCGGTCGCCTATCGGCTCGACAGTCTGCCTGCCGATTCGCGATACAGGGGTGTATTGCAACTGGCTGCGGCCAAGGCCGGTTGGCGCAAACTGATATTGCCCGCAGGGCATGCCTACGGTGTGGCGGTGCACGAGTCGTTCAACAGCTATGTCGCAGAGATCGCGGAAGTTTCGCTGGACAACGGCAAGATCAGGGTACATCGTGTGGTGGCTGCAGTAGATTGCGGTATGGTCGTCAATCCCGACGGTGTGCGCCAGCAGATCGAAAGTGCCGTCGTCTACGGACTCTCTGCTGCGTTGCATGGCGCCATCACGCTGGAGAACGGCCGCGTGATTCAATCCAATTTCAACGACTACATGCCGCTGCGATTTTCCGAAATGCCGCAGGTCGAGACGTATATCCTGCCCAGTAATGAAGCGCCTTCCGGCATCGGCGAGCCGGGCACGCCGCCGATCGCCCCGGCTGTTGCCAATGCGGTGTTCGCTTTGACCGGCAAGCGCTTGCGGCGCATGCCGTTCGATCAGGAAAGTTTTGCCTGACAGGACCGACATCGCCGCCATTGTCCTGGCTGCGGGAGCCTCGCAGCGCTTCGGTTCAGACAAGTTGTTGCATCCGCTCACGCTACTTGGCGTGACATTGCCGCTCGCTGCTCACAGCCTGTTGCCCTGGCTTGAAACATTCGGACAGATCACAGTGGTCGTCAGACCGGGGGCAAAAGAATTTCGCAGCGCGATCGAAGCCTCTCTGGGAGCGAGCAAGTCAGCGGCGATCAACTGGATACCGTGTGCGGATGCCGCTCAGGGGATGGCTGCCAGCCTGGCATGCGGCGTGCGCACCAACCTTGACGCCGCAGGTTGGATGATCGGGCTTGCCGACATGCCTGCCGTACCGGTTGAAGCGATCACGCGTGTGCGCAAGGCGCTGTCGACCGGGGCGGCCATTGCCGCGCCTGCGCACGCCGGAAGGCGCGGCCATCCGGTCGGGTTCGCGCGACAGTACCGTATAGAATTGCTGGCGTTGCAGGGTGATATCGGCGCCCGCCGATTGCTACAGCGCGATAGTTCGGATGTCGTGGATATCGACATCGACGACAGCGGGATCTTTGCCGACATCGATAACCCGGGCGATCTTGACAATCTGAAACAGAACCCCGGTAAAAAATAATACTGATTCATTTCCCGCGCGGGCAGGATATTCGCTGGTTGATTGAACCCGGCCCGATAGACAAAGCCGTGATCCTTGTGCAAACTCCAACCTGACCATGAACGCGAAAGGTGTTGCTATGAACAGGTTGTTGTTTGCGGTGTTGTTGGTATTCACGTCTGTGCCGGTGCATGCTGAAGGGGAAGGCGGGGCATTCGGGCAGGGGCGGACACATGTTTCGCTGGTGGCGGGAAATGGTTATGCATTCAACGATAATTATCTGGTCCTTGGTGCGAGCGCTTCGTATTACGTGCTGGATGGACTGGGTGTCGGGTTGTCTTTGGAGAATTGGTCGGGTGCAGATCCCGGCATCACCAAGTATTCACCGTTTGTGCAATATGTCGTCTACCAGGCGTCTGTGGTGCAGCCTTACCTGGGCGGTTTTTATCGCCACACCAACATCAGCGGCCAACCCAGCTTGGATTCGGTGGGCGCACGTCTCGGGATCTATATTGCTTCCGGCTCCAATGCCTTTGCAGGCATAGGCATGGTCTATGAATCATACCTTGATTGCGATACCGCCGTTTACAGTTCGTGTAGCTCGTCCTATCCGGAAGTAAGCATTACTTTCGGATTTTGACGGTGAGCGGTTGGTTGTGCGCATGACGTAATGCATGTCTGCCGCGATTTGATCACCCGCCAACCCGGCCTGACCATGAAGCTCATCGACCCGAGAACAACTTACATCCTGACAAATCCCGCAGCATTCTCGCTCCGGGTTCTGAAAGCCTTTCAAGCCAATCAGGGCCTGCTGCTTGCAGGCGCGGTGGCCTATTACGCGCTGCTTTCCATCGTGCCGCTGCTCATCCTGATGGTGATCGCCTTGTCACAAGTGATCGACCAGAATGTGCTGCTGACCACGCTGGGTCAAGCGCTGGAGTATGTCGCGCCGGGTCAGGGCAATGCATTGGTGGGGGAGTTGCAGGCGCTCGTCGATCACCGTGAAGTGATCGGCTGGGTACTGTTCATCACGATGCTGTTTTTCAGCTCGCTGGGATTCAAAGTGCTTGAGAATGCGATCTCGGTGATCTTTCTGCACCGCATACAAGAGCGCAAACGGCATTTGCTCGTATCGCTGCTGTTGCCATTCGGCTACATCGTGTATATCGGCGCGGCTTTGTTCGTGGGCACGATCGTGATCGCCAACCTGATGACGATAGGCGGCGAGCGCCTTGTCATCCTTGGGTATAGCTGGTCGCTCAGCGGCTTCTCGCGCTGGATGATCTATGTTGCCGGCGTACTCGGTGAGATCCTGCTCATTTCGGCGATCTACTATTTCATGCCGGTAGGCAGGCTGTCAGCGCGACACGCCTTGATCGGCGGTGCCTCGGCGGCACTGCTCTGGGAATTGATCCGCCATGCACTGGGATGGTATTTCGGCACACTGTCGCAGGTGAGTGTGGTGTACGGCTCGTTCACGATGGCCATCATCGTGCTGCTCAGCATGGAAGTCGCCGCTGCGCTGCTGTTGCTGGGCGCACAAGTGATCGCGGAATACGAACGCATCGAGATCGGTTCGATATTGCAGCCGCCGGAGCCCATGCATATCGATAACCGTTGAATCAGCCTTTCGGCTGAATTTCCCATTTTTATTTAAGTTTAATAAGTCCAATAAAAAGGACAATACGCTTCTATTGGTAGCAAAATATCCAATTAAACGGACTAAATGAAAATATATATTGAATATTTCATATAGTCCTTTATAATGGCCATAATGATTCTAATGGAGGAAATATGTCCGCTATAACGGATTTTATGACTAATAATGAAATCATGCACTTGCTCGGCGAACGCATGCGCAGCCGGCGTCTGGGACGCAACATCCCGGTAGATCTGCTCGCCGAGAAGTCCGGTCTCAATCGCAAGACGATCATGGATATGGAGGCAGGCAAAGATGTGCGCCTGTCTTCTCTGGTCAAGATGATGCGCGGCCTGAACATGCTCGCTTCTTTGGAGGCGGCTTTCCCGGATGTACTGCCGGGTGGTGAAAGTATTTCGTCCCGTGGACAGCCGCGCGTCAAGGCCTCTTCCGCGAGGAGCAAGCATGGCGACACAACGGCCCCGCACTGACAGGCCCGAAGTCACCGTTACCGCCAATGTCCATCTGTGGGGTCATCTGGTCGGCCAGGTGCTGGAATTCGCCAATGGCCGGGTCGGGTTCACCTACGACAAGCATTATCTGGTTACCGGCCGCGCGTTATCTCCAAAACATCTCCCGCTTGAAGCAGGCATCTTTGAATTTCCCGAATTGCGCAATTCCGATATGTTCCTCGGATTGCCGGGCGTGCTGGCGGATTCACTCCCGGATGCGTTCGGCAACAAGATCATCCAGAGTTACTTCGAATCCAGGGGGGAGAAAGACAATGCGCTGAGTCCGGTGCAACGGCTGCTTTATGTCGGCAGACGCGCGATGGGCGCGCTTGAATACACTCCCGCGTTGCTGCGCAAGACCAAAGACGAGGAACGGGCGCTGGAAGTGCAGGCCCTGGTCGATGCTGCCCGCAAGCTGATCGACGGTGATGCCAACGATGCCGTCAACGAGATCATGCGGGTCGGTGGTTCTGCCGGCGGTGCGCGCGCAAAGGCGCTGATACTGTGGGACAGGGAACGCAAACGGGTGAGGTCGGGTTTCGCCAACCCGAAGCCGGGAGAAGAATCGTGGATCATCAAATTCGACGGCGTGGGTTCCGCCAATGTACTGGACATGAAAGCCAAACCGTTCAATCGCATCGAGTACACCTATGCCCTGATCGCGAAGCAACTCGGAATCGTAATGTCCGAGATTGCGTTTTTGGAAGACCACGGTCTGTTTCATTTCATGACCAGGCGCTTCGACCGCAGGGGCACCGACAAGATCCACATGCACAGTCTTGGCGGGATCACGCACGTCGATTTCAATCGCCCGCAATCATTCAGCTATGAAGCCTGGTTCAGGTTGATGCTCGAAATGCAACTCGGTCATCAGGCGATGGAGCAGGGCTACAAGCGCATGGTGTTCAACATCGTCGGTCGCAACCAGGACGACCACGTCAAGAACATCTCGTTCCTGCTCGATTCGATGACGGGCGAATGGCGCCTGGCACCGGCCTACGACCTGAACTTCGCCGCCGGATCGGGTTATACCGCGCGGCACCAGATGACATTGGGAGGTATGACCGGCGAATTCACGCGCGCACAGCTGATCGAGACCGGCGAGAAATTCAGCATCAGACATCCCGCGGCGGTGATCGACGAGACGGTGCAGGCGTTTGCGGGATGGAGGACATTGGCGGTAGAGTATGGCGTCCAGCCGGACAGGATCAGCGAAGTCGAAACAAGATTGCGCCTTGAACTCAAAGCTTGAGACAGTGTTTGATCGTTGCCCATCAGATCCCGTGACAGGCATGGCGCAGTAATAATATTATCGATTGGAACCTTACTTCGTGAGCAAACTTTTTTCCCCGATAAAGATCGGCGATCTGGAATTGGGCAACCGCATCGTCATCTCTCCGATGTGCCAGTACTCCGCCGAGCACGGCCAGGCCAGTGATTGGCATCTGATCCATCTCGGTCACATGGCATTGTCCGGTGCCGGCCTGATGTTCATCGAGGCAACGGCAGTAACGCCGGCGGGCCGTATCTCTCCGAACGATCTGGGACTGTGGTCCGACCAGACCGAAGCAACACTAGCACGCGTGATCGGATCGATACGGCAATACTCGGCGATCCCGATCGGTATACAATTGGCGCACGCCGGGCGCAAGGCATCCGTCCAGGTACCCTGGCTGGGAGGACAGCCGCTTCAATCCGAAAACGGCGGCTGGCAGACCGTCGCACCTTCAGCTTTGCCGTTTGATGCGGACGGCGCTCTGCCAATAGCACTGGATGAAATCAGTCTGGAACAATTGCAGAACAGCTTCGTATCCACTGCACAACGTGCATTTCGAATGGGATTGGACATGATCGAGTTGCACGCTGCCCATGGCTATCTGCTGCATCAATTCCTGTCGCCTTTGTCGAATGCCCGCGACGACCAATACGGCGGCTCGCTGGAGAACCGCATGCGCTTCCCGCTCGAGGTCTTCGATGCGGTACGTGCTGCAGTGCCGGGTGAAATGCCGGTGGGTGTGCGGATCTCGGCATCAGACTGGCTGGAGGGCGGTTGGGACATCGAACAGAGCGTGATTTTTGCGAAGGAACTGCAGCGCCGCGGTTGCAATTTCATCGATGTGTCGAGCGGCGGCCTTTCGCCGTTGCAACAGATCCCGCTCGTATCTGGTTATCAGGTACCCTTTGCCGAACGGATAAGGCGTGAAACCGGTTTGGTCACGATCGCCGTGGGTTTGATCACAGAGCCGGAACAGGCTGAGCAGATCGTCTCCACCGGGCAGGCAGACATGGTATCGCTGGCCCGGGGCATGTTGTATGACCCGCGCTGGCCGTGGCACGCAGCGGCAAAGCTGGGCGCACAGGTGGTCGCGCCGAAACAATATCTGCGCTCGCAACCGCGCGAGTTCAAAAACCTGTTCAAGCCGTGATGGAATAAATCGTGGACTTGCCGGCTAATCAAGGCAAGATCTGATAGGGTTCCATCGTCACCGACTCGACATGGTTGCCGAGCATGATGACGTGTCCTTCCAGCCGGGAGTTACCGGTCTCGGTGAATTCGAAACGATAAGTGCGGCGAAATACCCTGCGTCCGGACCTGTCCCGTACCAGTGCCAGCGAGGTGCTGGCGACCGTATCGTCGAGAAACTGCACGTTTGATTCCTTGCATGCCTGCTTTCCGGCTTTTCGGGCGGCTTCCAGGACGCGCAACGTATCCAGCCAGAACCACCCCAGTGCGGCCATCAACATCAAGAACAGCAAACTTGTCAAATCCATGGCCGGTGTGATCCCGTATGAACAAACGCGAAATTCTATTTGATTCCAGTGCAAGCCATGAAAAAATCTTGGCCAACGCCGAAGCAGACGATAAGGCAAACATCGAGCGCCTGTACTATCTTTCTGACCGGTGATATGTAGAATGACTTCGTTGATGCAAACAAGGGAATTTATCGATGCAGGAGCAAAATTTGGAATACGCCGGCTTCTGGGTGCGCCTGGTCGCAACCGCAATTGATACCGTGCTCGTCATGCTTGTCACAATGCCGATGCTGATCTACGTCTACGGTTGGGACTACTTTGATGTGGAAAAAAGCCGGACCGTCGAGGGACCTGCAGATGTTTTGATCGGTTGGGTATTGCCGGCAATCGCCGTGATCGCCTTCTGGATGCAAAAGCAGGCCACGCCGGGAAAGATGGCGTTGTCTCTGCGTATACTGGATGCAGAGACCGGAAACAAGCCATCCTTGGGGCAATTTGTAGGCAGATACTTCGGATATCTGGTTGCGATGCTCCCCTTGTTTCTCGGACTCTTATGGATCGCATTCGACAAACGCAAGCAGGGGTGGCACGATAAACTGGCCGGTACGGTTGTTGTAAAATCGAAGACGCCGGTTCGCTTTGGAAGCTGACAAACAAAAGGAACTATTCGTGTACAAAATATCTTTCGTATTTCTTGCCCTGCTAGGTTCTGTAAATTTTGCATTTGCACAGGAAGCGGTCTTCGAGACCAAGTCCCTGACGCCCGAGACCGCGCTGGTCGCAGCGAAAGCTGCATTGGAATCTTGCCGGAAGCAGGGCTATCAGGTCTCGGTTGCCGTGGTAGATCGCGAAGGGCTTACCCAGGTGTTGCTCAGAGACCGTTACGCGGGCGCACACACGATCGATGTCGCGACCAACAAGGCCTGGACCGCTGCCAGCTTTCGTACATCATCGATGGAAATGGGTGTGGAGACCCAGCCGGGCAAGCCCATGAGCGGGATTCGCAGCCATCCCAGATTTCTTGGGGCGGGGGGCGGTATAGTCATACAAGGCGGCGGTTCATACTTTGGCGGTATAGGCGTATCCGGCGCTCCCGGCGGTGAAGCAGACGAGAGTTGTGCCAATGCTGGACTCAAGGCCATCTCCGATGCGATCGAGTTTTGATGTTCACCGCGCTGTTCAAAAACCGTATTACGATATTGATCGCCGTGTTTGCCATGATCGCACCGGCAATCATGCCGGCTGACGCGGCAGAGCAAAAGTATCCCGATGTCATTGGCGTAAAGGTCAGGGTGCGCGATGCAAACGTCTACGATTTCGATGTCACGGTTTCTTCCCCGTATGACACGGCACAAAGATACGCGGACGCCTTTCGCGCCATGGACAAAGACGGCAGGGTCTTCGGTGAACGCAAATTGCTGCACGATCATGCCAACGAACAACCTTTTACACGCGATCTGTATGGCGTAGTTGTCCCGTCGGGTGTGCATGCGGTCGTGATCCAGGCCAGGGACCAAGAATACGGTTACGGCGGCAAGACCGTTGAAGTTGTCCTGCCGGGGCGTTGAAATAACATGGACGGGCGGGTACGCAATGACAAATGATAAATATCTGCTGCGCGGTTTCATCTGCCTTGTCCTTGTTCTCGGCGCAACGTTCGCATGGGCAGAAACCAAGCAGGAGCATGTACATCGCATGTCGCATGATGTGATGCCGTTCGATCTCGCCAAGACCACGCACACCTTTCGCATGACTGATTCCGGCGGGGTGGAGCGCGTCATCGTAAAGGATGAGAGCGACAAGGATCAGGTCTTGCTGATCCAGAAGCATCTTCAGCAAGAAGCCGAGTCGTTTCAACGCGGCGACTATTCGGCTCCGGCATTGTTGCACGGGGATGACATGCCCGGGTTGAACGATTTGCAAACCAACGCCGACCAGATATCGGTCAGGTATTCGCCGCTTCCCAACGGCGCGGAGATCACCTTTGAAACCGCGGAACTGCATTTGCTGACCGCGATCCACAAGTGGTTTGGCGCGCAATTGTCGGAACACGGCGCAGACGCGACATCGGAATGACCAACCGGTTTCCATGCAACATGCGCTGAAGCCGGCGTGTCCCGCGCAAACTCTGGAGTGCATATGTCAGACAACACACTCAAATATTTCGTCGCTGCAGCGATCGCATTGTTGCTGGTCTTTCAGATCGGCACGTTGATCGCGGGTATCTTTGGCACGACCTGGGGTATCGTCTCGGCTGTCGTCGTCGCGGTCGTCGCGTTTTTTTCGGCAAAGCTGGCAAGGGCCGCCGGCAAGAGTTCTCTATGGTTCCTGTTGCCCATCCTTATCTTCACTTTCACGCCGATCGTCCTGAAGATCTGGCGCGGTTTTACCGAAAACGTGACATGGTTCGACCGGTTGGTATCGCTGACCCCGTTCATCGTCGGTTTTGCCGCGCCGATATTGCTGCTGCTTCTGGTTTACTATGAATTGCGCAAAAGAAGCATCAAAGCGGACACAGCTTCGAGCGGGACAGAAACTCCCGAAGAGTTTCCCTATTGATTTGCCCGCAACACGACAAGGAAGAATGAACATGACTTATATCGATCTGGTGATCCCGGCGGTTGCCGGCCTGCTGTTGCTGGTGTGGCCGCAATCCATGTTCATGGGTTCCAGGGTAAAGCCCGACGCGAAGAAGATCCTGATGCTGCGCGGTCTGGGTGTGGTGCTTTTGCTCGTGGCTGTGGTCTATCTGGTCATCAAACTGGGCAACGCGTGACCTCTGCACTGGTCTCCGTATCGGTACTTGGCAATACTGACTCAGGGCTAAGTGCTGCTTGATCTAAGGAACCTCTGATTAAGTCCGCCATGAACCGCGTTGCTGACAAAAACGGTATGATCGCAAGGCGTGCGACGCAGGTCGTAGTTATTCTACGATGCCAAGGAGTGCAACACAGCGAGCACTCGTTTTTGTTGCAACCCGTACGGGCACTGGCTTTGCGGGCGGTCTGCGGCGTCAAGCTCCTGATGAAACAACTAGCCATTCGACTAAATTGGCAAACAACGCCAACAAAGTCGCTGGTTATAGCGAAGGGAATGACCATTTGCGTCGTCGCCTTTCTTGCATGTAGCCCCGCCGACACGTTACTGTGCAGCAGCCGATTGCGGGAGGCGTGGCGTGGGCGGCATTCCCGCACCATAAGCTCGCGCCCACCGTGTCATGCCGCCTACCCCGCAAAGCCGAGTGCGCGGCCATGTGGGACTTAATCAGAGGTTCCCTAACGTTGGGTGGTATTCATGAGCTTTTCTCTTCGCATCTTTCTCGGCATATTGAGCGTTGTTTTGATAGCTGCGCCGTTCAGCATACTGGCCACGATACTATTGCTGCCGTTCTGGTCGTGGTTCGAGGCGACCACCGGAATCGAGTCCGTCGGGCATTCCGGGCCTGCCGAATGGTGTTACTCGGTGGTATTCCTGATTATCGCCGCTGCTGCCGCGCAACCTCTCCTGGCCAGATTACGTCGTTCGCGGGACGATAAACATGGTGGTGAAAAACGAAACCGATAATGGCACGCCGCAATCACTATCACGTCTACGTGATCGAATTGTCCAAAGATGTGCTCAACAAAAGCCGGTTCAAAAAAGCCAATCCCGATTACGTCCCAGGCAAGCCGTGCGTCTATGTCGGCATGACTGGTTTGGATCCCGACGTGCGTTTCGACAAGCACAAGGCGGGCATCCAGTACAACCGTTACGTGTTGGAATTCGGCTTGCGGCTGCTGCCCGAACTCTACGAAGTGTATAACCCGATGCCCTATGACGGCGCGTGCGAAATGGAAGTTGAACTCGCGATCGGCTTGCGAGAAGAAGGATATGCTGTGTGGCAGGCTTGATGCAGCCCGGACAGATCACTCCCGGTCGGCTTTCCTGCTTTTTGCGATAGACAGCAGCAGCCATACCCCGCCCGCCGCGGCGCCGAGATATCCGATCAAACCGAACAATGGCAGACCCAGCAGCGTGGGACCACCGGACACTGTCATGACGATCGACGAACCGATGATCAGCGCAGCGACGACGATGCCGATCACCAGCCGGTTCGCGGCACCATCGAGCTGGTTGCCGACGTGTTTCAGGTGCGTGACTTCGATGTGGATCTCCAGCCTGCCGCGCCGCACGGCACGCAACAGACGGGAAAGATCGTGGGGCAGGCCGGCGACGAGTGACAAAGCTTCACTGGCCGCCCGCCAGCTGCGCCGGGCAAGTGTGGTCGGTTTGTAACGAAGACGGATGGTGCGTTCCAGTACCGGCAATGCCTGGTTCGCCATATTGAAATCGGGATCAAGCTCGCGGCCCATGCCTTCCAGCGAGATAAAGGCCTTCACCAGCAGCGTCAGATCGGCCGGCATCTTGAGATGGTGCCGGCGCAGGATCGCAACCATATCGTTGAGCATGCCGCCCAGGCTGAGATTCTTCAATGATATGCCATGGTATTCATCGACGAAGGTCTGGATCTCCTGTGTCACGCTGGCCTCATCCACCGCCCCGTCACCTGTCCAGTCGAGCATCACTTCGGTGACGCGTTCGGGCTCGTGCTTCACCAGGCCGAGCAACAGCTTGACCAGTTGATCGCGGCGCTCCTCGGTAAGCCTACCCACCATGCCGAAATCGATGAAGGCGATACGGTTTCCGGTCAGATAAAAAACATTGCCGGGATGCGGGTCCGCATGGAACAGGCCATCCTCGACGATCATCTTCAATACGGCATGAGCGCCACGGCGGGCAAGGACCTTGCGGTCGAGACCGGAACGATCGACCGCATCAAGTTGACGTCCCGGAATGCCGTCGATGAATTCCTGCACGCACACCCGTTCACCGGTCCACTGCCAATAGATATGCGGAAAGACGATGATCGGGGAAATGTGCGACAACGTTTTCTTTGCATCGGCTGTTGCCGTGCCGGCAGTGAACGAGGGTGTGACATATTCATCGATGTAGCCCGCGAAATTGCTCGTGATGGCTTCACTGTTGCGGCATTCGGTGGTGAAGTCGACCTCGCGTTTCAGTGATTGCGAAAACTGCCTGACGACATCCTTGGGGCCGAAATCGCGCAGTTCCGGACTTTCTGCTTCGGCGAGTTCGGCCAGGCGCATCAGCCAGCGCAGGTCGGCTTCGATGACCGGCTTGATGCCGGGCCGGCGCACCTTGACCACGACTTCACTGCCATCGTGCAAGCGCGCGCGGTATACCTGGGCGATGGAAGCAGCAGCCAGGGGTTCGGTATTGAAATGGGCAAAAACCTGCTCGGGCGGTCCGCCCAGGTCTTCGCTGAGTTGTTGTTGCACGTCGGCGTAGGGTACCGCGGGTGCGCTGTCCTGAAGCTTGCCGAATTCCTCGATCCATTCCGGTTCGAACAGGTCCACGCGCGTGGCGAGCACCTGGCCGAGCTTGACGAACGTCGGGCCCAGATCCTCGAGTGCGCGTCGTACCCGCGCAGGCGGTTCCAGGTGAGCCAACTCCTCCGCATGTTTCCACAACAGCGCATGACCCGTACGCTCCAGTGCATTGGCCATTCCCATCCGCCGCACCATGTCGGCGAAGCCGTAGCGGATCAGGATCGATGCGATCTCGTGCAATCGCCCGAGGTCGTGTGTTGCCAGCAGCGCCTGCCAGGGCATCAGTTGTCCTTTAGTATTTGGGGTTGCCGGGCTTGACGTGATCGGCCAGGCCGCTGAGCACACCGGCAGCGATCTTGCGCAGCAGATCGGCTGTGTTCCTGGCGAGATGCAGCCCGGCTCCAACCTGCTCTCGTCCTGCCGCGTCGATCTGGTGGGCAATGACACCGAGCGTTTCATTCATCTGCGCGCCGACGGCAGTGCCATATGTGCGTGTATGTGCCGCCAGATCGCGCAATATTTCTCCTGCCGCATCCTTTGCTCCGGAGGCCGAGTGTTGCAGGGTCTCGATGAACATCGACTCCAGCAGTTTCATGTCAGAACGCGCCAGCTCAAGATCCTCGTTGGTATATTTCTGCGCCCGGCCG
>Ga0210099_1000392_pt1 | contig 15097 bp, 6 predicted proteins | sample Joice_ThreeSqA_D_4_FD_184872 | JGI IMG/M metagenome (GOLD analysis project Ga0210099, IMG submission 184872) | Wetland microbial communities from San Francisco Bay, California, USA, that impact long-term carbon sequestration - Joice_ThreeSqA_D2... | ecosystem: Environmental > Aquatic > Marine >...
GTATCGCCCCGGCGTCAAACGCCAGGCTGCCGTCCGCCAGGCGCTGGGTGGACACCTCTCCGCCCCGAGAATCCCGCACACCCGCGACGTGTGCGGACTGCGCGGCGGATAAGACGATCACTTCAGATCGCGGCCACTGGGTCGAGTTCAGGACCTCGATCTCGGCGGGCTCGCCGTCCGGTGCCTCCATGGCACGCGCGCCTCCGAGCGCGCGCTCTCTGAGACGCCCCGCCCGGTACGACGCGTTCTCGGCGAACGACCGCTTGGTCTCCCACTGGGAAATCGTGAGATCGGCCTCCGGTTCGCTGACGCTGTTCCACGATCCCCAGGTGTGCTCGAGGAAGAGGAGCACCTCGCGCCAGGCCGCGTCCAGCATTGCGGATGGAATCGCCTCTCCCGTCATGGCCGCCAGCGCCTCGGTCTGCACCAGGGATTCGGCTGCCCGACGGGTCAGCGCTGTCTCGCGGGCCGAGGAAGCCGCGCCGTCCTCCCAGTACCCGGTGAGGTCTCCCCGCACCACCGGAAGCTCGCCTCCGGCCCGGGCCTCGAGCTCCTCGAACAGGTCCGTGACGCTCGCGATCACGATTCGCGGCGTCACGTGCCGCTCGTTCCACGCCGCCACGGTGGTGGACAGCGTCGAGTCCGGCGGTCCGTTGTCCGAGCCGATGTTGTAGCGGATGCCGGCGATGCCGTACGGCCACCCTTGGGCCGCGAGCGTGTCCACGTACGCGAGGACGAGTCCCTCGTCCAGCCGAGTCTCGAGATGATCGTAGCCGAGGCCGGTGTGGAACATCGAGTAGCCTCCGCCGTGCACCCAGGTGAGCACGCGCTCCCGTCCCGAAGACGACTCCCACCAGAACGGCCTGTCGGCCCAGGTCTCGAGGAAGGCGCCGATGCGGTGCCCCCGATTCGGACCGATGGACAGATAGCGCACTCCGGCCTGGGCCAGAGTGGGCACGACGCCCCAGCTCATGCCCGGGATGTCGCTGAACATGGCGGAGCGGAGCGGGACTCCCGCTTCTCTCGCGATCTCCCTGGAGGGACTGACGGCCCGCAACAGGGCCTCCCCGGTCGCGAGTCCGGTCAGAAGATTGGCGTACAGTCCGTCCACGTGGATCCATCCACGCCGGATCGCTTCCAGCAGGGCCTCACGCTTCGAGGCCGGACGGGAAGCCAGGTAGGACTCGATCGCCCACGAGGCCTCCGGGTGCCACACGAAGCGGGCCTCGGCCGGCAGCGTGTCGCTCGCCGCGCCCAGCTCGAGCGCCTCTTCCAGATGTGCCCACTGCAGGCGCTCCACTTCGTCCTGGACGTGCGTGTAGCCGATGTCCAGATGGGTGTGGTGAATCACGTACAGGTCGAGCGCCGGAACGGGCACTACTCGCAAGCCGGTCTCGTATCGCTCGCCGGACAGCTCGAAGGCCAGGGGCACGGTCACGGGGCTCTCGACGGCCGGCACCTCGAGCTCGAGCCGTGTCATCCCGAACCCGAGAAGCGCCTCGGCGACGGTCCCGGGCGCCTCCATGTGGAGAAGCGCGGGCTCGCCGAAATAGGTTACGTCCACCCGGACCGTCTGTTTCGGCCCGTTCGGCGTCCGGACCACGGCCGGCTTGCCCCGCACGGAGATCCCTGCGCTGATCTCGGACATGAACACCATGAACCAGGTGCGCGAGCCGGCGCTCTCCCCCGACACCGACAGGCGCAGCGGCTCTCCCGGCCGGAGCAGAGTCCTCGGCACGTGGAGCAGCAGGTAGCCCATCGCATCCGCGTACCGATCCACCAGGGTTATCCGGAGCTCGCCTCTCACCCCCCGTTCGCCGACCCACTCCAGGGTTCCGGTCTCGGCGACCCGGGGGCTCACGAACCGGATTGCCGGCTCGCCGTCGATCGAGAGAACGAACTCCCGCCTGTCGTCCGTCGCGTCGATCGCGGCGAGGACCACGAACGTGGCCACTTCGCCGGTGAAGTCCACCGGCACCGGAGCGGTCTCCCACTCGATGGCGCGTTCCGCGTCCTCCGACCGGACGAGCAGGGATCGCCGGACGTCCGGCAGCGGCGAGTGGTATTCCAGCTCCTCTCCGGCGATCGGGTCCCCGTAGCCGGAGATCCACGAGGAAGGAAGGGCGACGCGGATCGCCCCGGTCTGGGCCCGCGCGAGGGGCGTCACGGCGCAGAGCAGGCTGAATGAGAGCGTGAAGGCCCGCGGATCGAAAACACGTCGCGCAGGCCTCCCGCTCATTCCGCCGAGAACCGGTACACGGTCGTCGAGCGGTAGATCTCGCCCGGACGCAGGATCGTGGTCGGAAACGCCGGTTGGTTCGGCGAGTCGGGGAAGTGCTGCGTCTCCAGGCAGAGGCCGCTCCGCCTCTCGTAGACCACTCCGCCTTTCCCGACGTCGCTTCCGTCCAGGAAGTTGCCGCTGTAGAACTGGAGCCCCGGCTCGGTCGTGAGGACCTCCATGCTCCGCCCGCTGACCGGGTCGTGCAGGACGGCCGCGGATCTCAACTCGCCGTCGTTCTCCCATCCATCCAGGACGAAGTTGTGGTCGTAGCCGCCGCCGAACGCGATCTGCTCGTCATCCGCGTCGATCCGTGCCCCGATCGGCGTCGCTTGCCGGAAGTCGAACGGTGTGCCTTCGACCGGCCGCAGCTCCCCGGTCGGAATGAGCGTCTCGTCCACCGGCGTGAAACGGCTCGCGCGGATCTCGAGCTCGTGCCCCAGGATGTCTCCCGAGTCGTGCCCCGCCAGGTTCCAGTATCCGTGGTGCGTCAGGTTGACGATCGTCGGCGCGTCGGTCGTGGCCTCGTATTCGATTCGCAATTCGCCGGCCGCCGTGAGCGCGTACGTCACCTTCGCAGACAGCTCGCCCGGGTAACCCTCCTCGCCGTCGGCGGAGACGTAGCGCAGCACGACCCCTGTCTCGGCCTCGTTCGCGTACGGCTCCGCATCCCAGACCACCTTGTCGAACCCGCGGATTCCTCCGTGCAGGTGGTTCGGCCCGTTGTTCACGGCGAGCGCGTACTCCGTTCCGTCCAGCGTGAATCGCCCGTTCGCGATCCGGTTTCCGTATCTTCCGACGATCGCCCCGAAGTAGGGGGTCCCGGCAAGGTAGGAGTCGAGACGCTCGTGGCCGAGCACGATGTCGACCAGCCCGCCGTCCCGGTCCGGGGCCAGCAGGCGCGTGACGATGCCTCCATACGTCGCCACATCGAGCTCCACCCCGCTTGCGCTGCGCAACGTGAACAGGTCGACGGTCTCTCCATCGGGTGTCGTACCGAAGTGCTTCATCTCGTAGCCCGTTGCGGGGGTGAGGTCTGTGCCGGGCGATCCGGTGTCCCGGTCGTTCGAGCAGGAAGCCGTGACGAGCAGGGCCACAGGAAGAATTGCGAGCCAGCTCCGCATGGTGCCGCTCCGGGTCGAGGGTGTCAGGTGACGGCTCCGGAAAGGTGCCGGTAGCCGCGGGGTCCGGCAATCCCGACGGACGCGAAAACCCCCGATCCTTGCCCGTATGACGGGCACTTGGACACATTGGATCAGGCTGCGAACTCAATCTGGAGCATACGCGAATCGGATGACGGGACCCAACAGGCTGTCTCGCGACGGGAGACTGCGCTCGTTCTGGCAGGTGCTCGCCGTGTATGTCGGTGCGTCCTGGATCGTCCTCCAGGTCGTCGACGTGCTCAAGAACAACATGGGATTGCCCGGCTGGGTGTTCCCGTTCGCGGTCGTTCTGCTGCTCATAGGGCTCCCGGTCATTCTGGCCACGGCCCTGATCCAGGCCCGGCCCCCGGCGAGGGTTCCCCCGGCCACTGATTCCTCTCCCCGGGAGACAGACGCTCCGGTCTCCACCGAGTCCAGCCGCGATCTCTCGCCCCGCCGCCTGTTCACGTGGCGCAACGCGCTGCTCGGAGGCGCCGCGGCATTCGTGCTCCTCACGGTCTTCACGACGGGCTTCATGTTCATGCGGGATCGGGGCATCGGCCCCGTGGGTTCGCTGGTCGCCAAAGGGGTGCTGGACGAGAGATCCGAGCTCGTCCTGGCGGACTTCGAGTCCAGAGACCCGGACCTCGCGGCGACGGCCACGGAAGCCCTGAGGATCGACCTGTCGCAGTCCGACGTCGTCCGCGTCGTCGAATCCTCGCGCATCCGAGGCGTGCTCGATCGCATGGAGAGGACCTCGACCGAGGCGCTCGACGAGGCTCTGGCGCGCGAGGTGGCGATCCGCGAGGGATGGCCGGCCGTGATCGTCGGCGAGATCAACGAGGCCGGCGGTCGCTACGTGCTGTCGGCGAGGCTCCTGGCGGCTTCGGACGGAGCGGAGCTTTTGGCGGTCCGCGAAACAGCCGCCGAAGAGGGCGAGATCGTTCCGGCCGTGGATGACCTCTCGGCCCGCTTGAGGGAGCGGATCGGGGAGTCGTACACGTCGCTTCGGGCCACACCGCCTCTCGAACAGGTGACCACCGCATCCCTCGATGCCCTCGAGCTCTACTCCCAGGCCCTCGCGGCCGACGATCAGGGCGACGAGATGCGGGGCATCGGGCTCCTCGAGGAAGCGGTCGAGAGAGACTCCGCCTTCGCCATGGCATGGCGCAAACTGGGCACGATGCTGAGCAACCTGGGCATCGACCGGTTGAGGGCTGTCGAGGCCCAGAAGAAGGCGTTCGAGCACCGGGACCGCCTGACCACACGGGAACGCTACCTCACGGAGGGAACCTACTACACGACGGCGGGCGATCTCGACCGCGCCATCCTCGCGTACGAGAACCTGCTGGAGCACGACCCGGAGGATGCCTGGGCGCTCAACAACGTGGCGATCCTCTACAGCGCGCGCGGAGACGACGAGAAGGCGCTCGAGTTCTACCAGCGCTCCATCGGGTCCGATTCCGGGAACACGACGGCGTATGGCAACGCGGCATCGACGCTTCGCGATCTGGACCGGCCCGAGGAAGCCAGGGACATGCTGAACGAGGCCCTCGAGGTGGCACCGGGCGCCCCTTCGATGGTCCAGCGGCTGGCCGACCTCGAGCTGACCCTGGGCGAGTTCGGCAAGGCCGCGGAGCGCTACGAGTCGCTGCAGGACCTCGGCGGGGGCACGCCTTACTGGCGCTGGGCGATGGAATCCGAGATGGCCGGCCTCGAAGCGACGCGCGGCCGATTCGAGGAGTCGGCGAGGCGGCGGGAACGGGCGGCGAGGATCTCCGAAGAGGAGGGCTGGAGTGGCACCTCCATCCAGCGCGCCGTGTGGTCGTCCTGGACACTGCTGCTGGCCAAGCGGGACCGGGCGGGCGCGAGGCGAGTCCTGGACGAGGCGCTGAGTCGCCACCCGATCGAAGAGGTCCCGGATGGGGAGGCGCCACTCCTTCCACTCGCCTCCATCCAGGCTGCACTGGGACGCGAGGAGCAAGCGGAGGCGCTTCTCGAGCGCCAGCAGCAGGCCACGGTGGCGTTCGCGACGGGCGGCTGGGAAGTGGCGCTGCGGATCCTGGCGGAGGCCCACCTGTCCGCCGCGCGTGGCGACGTCGACCAGGCACTCGCCCTGCTCGAGGGAATGGAACGCACGACGTGCAAAGCCTGCGGCTACGTCTGGACGGGCCTGATCGCAGATGCTGCGGGCCGACCGCAGGAGGCGCTCGAGGCCTACGAGAAGTACGTAGTGCGGCCCTGGTGGGTCCGAACCATCGTCGACAGCTGGACGCTCGGCTCGGTCCTGGAGCGGCTCGGCCAGCTTCATGACGAGCAGGGCGATCCCCAGAAGGCCGCCGTGTACTATGCGCAGTTCGTGGACCTGTGGGCCAATGCCGATGCCGATGTGCAGCCTCGCGTCGAGGCCGCGCGCGCCCGCCTGCAGGAAATCGTGAGGGAGCGCGGGTGAGTCAGGTCGCCGGCGGTCTCAAGCGCAGCGCGATGTGGCGAGTTCTCGCCGTGTACGTGGGGGCCTCCTGGGTGGTGCTCCAGGTGGTGGACGTGGTGAAGCAGAACATGGGGCTGCCGGACTGGGTGTTCCCGTTCGCATTGGTGCTCCTGCTCATCGGTCTGCCGGTCATGCTGGTCACGGCGATCCTCCAGGCGGGGCCCTCGAAGGGGGCGGTCGCGACGGCAGGCGCCGATTCGGGCGCGACCGCGCCGGGGGATGCGACGGAACGGACGGGGGAGCTTTCGTCCCGTCGCCTGTTCACGTGGCGGAACGCTCTGCTCGGAGGCGCCGGGGCCTTCGTGATGCTCGCCCTGGTGACGGGCGGCTTCATGTTCATGCGCACGCGCGGGATCGGTCCCGTCGGCTCCCTCGTGGCCAAGGGTGTGCTCGAAGAACGCGGAAAGGTGATCCTGGCCGATTTCCAGGCCGCCGATCCGGAGATCGCCCGCGCGGCCACGGAGGCCCTGCGAGTCGATCTCGCGCAGTCCGACATCGTGACGCTCGTCGAGCCCGACTCGATCGATGATGCCCTGCGACGGATGGGACGTTCGACCGGGGAACCGCTGGACGAGGAGACGGCCCGCCAGATCGGAATGCGCGACGGCGTCCCGGCCGTCATCGCGGGAGAGCTCTCCTCCGTGGGCGGAGGCTTCGCGCTGTCCGCCCGCCTGGTGGCCTCGGACGACGGCGAGGTCCTCGCTTCGGCCCGGGCCTCCGCGCGGGATTCCAGCGGCGTCCTCGACGCGATCGACGAAGTGTCGTCCCGCCTCCGGGAGCAGATCGGTGAGTCGTATTCGTCGGTGCGGGAGAGCCCGCCGCTGGCCCACGTCACCACGAGCTCCCTCGAGGCGCTTCGAAAGTACACCCAGGCTCAGGATGCCCGCTTCAGGGAGGGGAACCTCGACGCCGCAATCGGGCTGCTCGAGGAGGCGATCGCTATCGACACGGCCTTCGCGCTGGCCTACCGGGACCTCGCGACCATCCTGTCGAACCAGCGGCGGGGCTGGGACCGGCAGGTGAGGGCACTCGAAGCGGCGTACCGGCATCGGGATCGGCTCACGGAGCGCGAGCGGTACCTGGTCGAGGCCTCCTACAGCCAGGACGTGCTGGACGACCGGACCCGCACGATCCAGGCGTACGAGGCGATGCTGCGCCTCGACCCGCGCGACGCACAGGCGCTGAACAACATCGGGTTCAATTACTGGCAGCAGGGAGACTTCGCGCGCGCGGGGGAGTACTATCGCCGCGCGAGGGAAGCGGATCCGGGCGAGGCTCTGTACGCCGCCAACGTCGCCGCGGCGTGGGCCAACACGGGTGAGCTCGACAGGGCGGATTCGGCGTACGCGGTCCTCGAGGAGATGTCGGAGAGCCCGCAGTTCGTCCCGTGGCGTGCCGGGTTCGAGATCGAGCGCGGGAATGAGGAAGAGGCAAGGACCATCTTTCTCGGGCTCATCGAGGACTATCCCAACCAGACGGGGCTCGTGACCGGGGTCCGTTGGGCCCTGGGGAACCTCGAGCTTCTGCACGGGCGCCTGTCGACGGCCAGGGACTACTTCCCCGAGACGACGAGCCTGTCCGACCCGGCCGACGACGCGGAAAGGACGCTTCGCAGCGGCCTGCGCCTCGCTGCCTTCCTGCTGGTGACGGCGCAGGACACGGCGGCCGCCCGCGCAGAGCTCGACCGGGTGCTTGCGGGGAGCGCGATGGAGGACCTGCCTCCGCTGGACCGCCCCGCCGGATTTGCGGCGTCGATCGCCGCCTGGGCGGGCGATCCCGGGCGTGCGCGCCGCCTGCTCGCCGAACGGGACGCGGATCTGAGTTCCCGTCAGGCCGACATCGAGCACAAGTACGAGCACGTCGTCCAGTCGTGGATCGCGCTCGCGGAGGGGGACCACGACCGGGCGCTGGCCGAGCTTCGGCAGCAGCCCCGGACCGGGTGCGCCCGCTGTCTGCCCCTGGACTTCGCCCGGCTGTTCGAAACGACGGGACAGGCGGATTCGGCGATCGCGCGCTACGAGCAGTTCTTCGCCACGCCGAGCAACTTCGACCTGTGGTTCACGGCGCTCTTCGACGCGGCGGCTCACGAGAGTCTCGCACGCCTCTACGACGAGCGGGGCGATCTGGAGAATGCCGCTCTGCACTACGCCCAGTTCGTGGAGATGTGGGAGGACGCGGACCCGATGCTGCAGCCGCGAGTCGAGGCGGCCCGCGCCCGTCTCCAGGAAATCGTGAGGGAGCGTGGCTGAGCGGCGTGGCCTGACGCAGCTCCTCTCCGACCTGGGCGGCCGCTCGGTGTGGCAGGTCCTGATCCTGTACCTGGGCGCGTCGTGGGGCGTGCTGGAGGTGGTCGACGTCCTCAAGGACAACATGGGGCTGCCGGACTGGGTGTTTCCGTTCGCGGTCGTGCTCCTCCTTATCGGCCTCCCGGTCATGCTTGGCACGGCCGCGATCCAGGCGCGATACGCGGCGGGGGTCGGGTCTGCCGGCCGGTCCCCGGAGCCTCAGCCGTCGACCAACGGGGAAGCGAAGCTCGTCGAAGCCGCGTCCGACGATGCCGAAGAGGAAGCCGATCTCGCTCCGCACCGCCTGTTCACGTGGAGGAACGCCCTGCTCGGCGGCGCGGCGGCCTTCGTGCTCCTCACGCTCGTCACGACCGGCTTCATGTTCATGCGGAACCGGGGGATCGGCCCGGTGGGATCCCTGGTCGCCAAGGGCCTGATCGACGAGCGGTCCGAGATCCTCGTCGCCGACTTCGACGCGGCGGACGAGATGCTGGGCCGCATGGCCTCGGAAGCCCTGCGCGTGGACCTCTCGCAGTCGGACATCGTGCGCCTCGTCAGCCCGCGCACGGTCGAAGGGGCCCTCGATCGCATGCAGCTCGCACGCGGCACGAGGCTTGACGAAGGCACCGCCCGCGAGATCGCCGAGAGGGAAGGTCTCCCGGCGGTCGTCGGGGGCGAGATCCTCTCGGGCGGCGGCTCGTTCGTGATCACGGCACACATCGTCACGCCGGATGGCGACCTGCTCGGCAACGCCCGCGTGACCGCCGCCGACTCGAGCAAGATCATCGATGCGATCGATCGGCTGTCCCGCGACCTGCGCGAGCAGATCGGGGAGTCCTACAGCAGCCTCCGTGCGAGCCCGCCGCTGGCCGAGGTCAGCACCAGCTCGGTGGAAGCGCTCCGCAAGTACACAGAGGCCGGCGTGCAACGCTCCGAGGGCAACCTCGACGCCGCCATCGCGCTCCTCGAAGATGCCATCGGGATCGACAGCACCTTCGCCATGGCCTACCGGGGGATCGGGATCTTCCTCCAGAACAAGTATGCCGACTTCTCGAGGCAGGTCTGGGCCCACTCGAAGGCGTACGAGTACCGGGACCGACTCACCGAGAGGGAGAAGTGGCTCGTAACGGCTTCGTACTACCTGGACGTCGAGGAGGACCCCTCACAGGCGATCGCCGCCTACGAGAATGTACTTCAGGTGGATCCGGATATGATGTCGGCAGTCAACAACATAGGCGTGATCTACTACTTCCAGATGGACTGGGACAAGGCCCTGGCCCAGTACCTGAAGGCGAACGAGATGGAACCCTCCGGACTCACGGCCAGCAACGTCGGCGCGGTGTATGCCAACCTCGGCCAGCTCGACGAGGCGGACGAGTGGATCAACCGGGCCATCGAGCTCGAGCCGGGCAACCCGAGCTGGAAGCGATACCGCGTGCACCTGGCCCAGCTCCGAGGCAATGACGCCGAGGCCCGCCGCCTCAACGAGGAGCTGCGCCGGGAAAGGAGCGCGGACCCGTACTGGTTGGAGCGGACGTACGAGCTCGAGTTCCTGCTCGATGCGGAAGATGGACGTCTCGCCGAGGCCCGGTCTTCGCTGCGCGAGGCCGTCCGGGCCGGAGCCGAGGAAGGCCCGGCCGATGGGCTCGCGGTGAGCCTGAACGCGGCCGAGCTGTCGCTTGCGCTGGGCGATCCGGGCCTGGCGGCGCGGCAGGTCGAGTCGGCGCTCGACGAGTACCCGCTCGAGTCGATCCCCGCCCTCGACCGCCCCGCGTGGGCCGCGGCCTCGATCCTGGCCCGATCGGGGCGCCCCGACGAGGCGCGGCGCCTTCTGGAAGGGCAAAGGGCCGAGCTGGGTCCGGTCGCCGATCGCCATCAGCTCCACTTCGACATCGCCGAGGCCTGGATCGATGTCGCGGAAGGTCGAGCCGAGGAGGCGATCCCGGTTCTCCGGGGCGCTGACGGCGGCTACGCCTGCGAGCCCTGTGCGGACCACGCGGTGGCCACCGCCTTCGACCGGGCCGGACAGCCTGATTCGGCGGTCGCCTACTACGAGAAGTACCTGGAGCCGGTTCAGCTGTGGCGCGCGTGGGTGGACGGGACGTGGAGGGGCTGGACTCTCGAGCGTCTCGGCCAGCTGTATGACGAGCTGGGGGAGCCGGACAAAGCGGCCGGCTACTACGGGATGTTCGTCGACCTGTGGGCGGATGCCGACCCCGAGCTGCAGCCACGAGTCGAGGCGGCGCGAGCGCGCATGGAAGAGATCGTGAGGGAGCGCGGATGAGCGGACCGATGAAGCTGCTGGACGGCCTCAAGCAGCGCTCGGTGTGGCAGGTTCTCGCCGTCTACCTCGGCGTGTCGTGGGTCGCCCTGCAGGTGGTCGACCTGCTGAAGCAGAACATGGGGCTTCCGGACTGGGTGTTCCCGTTCGCGATCGTGCTCCTGGTGATTGGGCTCCCGATCATCCTGGCCACGGCGATGCTGCAGGGAAGGCCGGGCGGAGGGACGCCGGCTGGGGCTCCGGCTGCGAGCGAGGGTTCCGGCCCAGAGACCTCGAAGACGCCGGCACCACATGCTTCGAGCGAGCTCGCTCCGCGCCGGCTGTTCACGTGGCGCAACGCGATGGTCGGAGGCGGGCTGGCCTTCGCGCTCCTCGCCGTGGTGACGACCGGATTCATGTTCATGCGCAACCGCGGCATCGGGCCGGTCGGCTCCCTCGTCGCCAAGGGGCTGATCGACGAGCGCAGTCCCGTGATCCTCGCGGACTTCGTCGCGGACGATGAAGGGCTCTCACGGGCCGCCACGGAAGCGTTCCGCGTGGACCTGTCCCAGACCCGGATCGTGAAGGTGGCCGAGCGGTCGAGCCTCGAGCCTACTCTCGAGCGCATGCAGGTGGATCCGGAGCAACCGCTGACCGAGACCGTCGCCCGCGAAGCAGCGGCTCGCGAGGGGATCCCGGCCGTGATCGCCGGCGAGATCACGAAAGCGGGTAGCGGCTACGTCCTGACGGCCCGGGTCGTGAAGCCTGAGGGAACCGAGCTGGCATCGCACCGGGAGACCGCGCGTGACGATGGCGAGATCATTCCGGCGATCGACCGCCTGTCCGGCAAGATCCGGGAGAAGATAGGCGAGTCGTTCAGCTCGCTCCGCGCGGACGCGCCGCTCGCCGCTGTCACCACCTCCTCGCTCGAGGCGCTCGAGCTCTACTCGGAGGCACTCGATGCCATCGATCGCGGCGACAGCCAGACGGGAATTCGGCTGCTCGAGGAAGCCGTGGAAATCGACCCCGAATTCGCGAGCGCCTGGCGCAAGCTCGGCACCGAGCTGAGCAATCGGCGGCAAGGTCGGGCACGCGCGACGGAGGCCCTCGAGCGCGCCTACGAGCTTCGCGACCGCCTGACCCCCAGGGAACGCTACCTCACGGAGGCTACCTACTTCTATTCGCGCTTCGACGAAACCCGGGCGATAGCCGCATACGAGAGGATGCTGGACCTCGATCCGAACGATGGCTGGGCCCTCAACAACCTGTCGCTCATCTACGGCGGTCTGGGTGAAGACGAGCGCGCGCTGGAGCTCCTGCAGCGAGCGATCGCCGTAGACACGAACTCGATCACCCTCGGGAACGTGGCGGAGCGACAGGCCGCTCTCGGTCGCTTCGACGAAGCGGCGCAGACGATCGCGGCCGGACGCCGGCTGTTTCCGGATGACCCCCAGTACTACTTCGGCGCCGCTCGACTCGCCGAGGACATGGAGGACTACGACCGGGCGCTCGCCGTGCTCGACACCCTGGCGACTGCACTTCCTGCCAATGCCCGAGCGCAGGCGGGCGTCAGATTCAGCCGGGCCGGAATCGCGCAGCTGCGGGGCCGTCTCGCGGATGCTGCGGAGCAACAGAGTGAGGGACGGGAGATCCTGCGGCAGATGGGGCGTCCGGGCGCCAACTATGATTGGGGCAGCTTCTGGATGACGCTGGAATTCCGGCGGGACACGGCGGCTGCGCGAGACGTCCTGGATGAGATGTTTTCGGAGCACCCTCCGGAAGAAATAGAGGAGCCGCTCGATCGACCCTACATCGGGTTCGCGAATGCGTACGCAGCCGTGGGCCAGGCCGACGAAGCGCGGGCCATGATCGCGGCGTTCCGGGAGGCCGTGCCCGACGCGCCGGACGACCGGTGGACGGACGACGTGGCCGAACTGGAGGGTCTCGCGGCCTTCCACGAGGGCCGGTACGAGGAAGCGATCGACCATTTCCTCGAGCTGCGGCGCTTGTTGCCGGGATGCGAGGCGTGCGGGCTGAGAGAAATCGGCGAGGTTCACGACGCCGCGGGGCGGGCGGATTCAGCGATTGTCTGGTATTTGCAGGAGCTCGAGCTCCCGAACGGGCGAGCTCAGGATCGTCCCTTCCTGTTCGAGCGCCTGGGCCAGCTGTACGACGAGCAGGGTGATCTCGAGAACGCGGCCGTCTACTATGCCCGCTTCGTCGAATTGTGGGAGGACGCGGACCCGGAGCTGCGGCCTCGCGTCGAGGCGGCCCGGGGGCGATTACAGGAGATCGTGAGGGAGCGCGGATGAAGAGCCGCTCTCTGTGGCAGATCCTGGCATTCTACGCCGCCGCTTCCTGGCTGGTGCTCCAGGTGGTGGACGTGGTCAAGGACAACCTCGGGCTTCCGGACTGGGTGTTCCCGTTCGCCATGCTCCTGCTGCTGATCGGTCTGCCCATCATCGTGGCGACGGCCGTGGTGCAGGCGCGGCACACCCCTGGGGCGACCGTGGCCGCTGCCTCGGGAGGCGAGAAGGCCTCGGCGCCGGCGTCCGCCGGGGAGCCCGGCCAAGCCACGCGCCGACTGCTTACGTGGCGAAACGCGCTCCTTGGAGGCGCGGCGGCGTTCGTGCTGTTGGCCGCTGTGACGACCGGCTTCATGTTCATGCGAAACCGGGGCATTGGGCCGGTGGGGTCGCTGGTGGCGAAGGGGATGCTGGCATCCCAGGCGCCGATCGTGCTTGCCGAATTCGATTCCCCGGATCCGTCGATCGGTTCGGCCGCGACCGAGGCACTCCGGATCGATCTCTCGCAGTCCAAGGTGGTGTCGCTCGTCGATCCTGCCTCCGTCACGGATGCGCTGGTCCGGATGCAGCGCGATCCGGCGGTGCCGCTAACCGCGGAAACGGCACGCGAGGTCGCGATCCGAGAGGGCTACGCCGCCGTGATCGCCGGCCAGATCACGGCCGTAGGGAGCGGATACCAGCTGACGTCCCGCATCGTCGATGCGGCCAGTGGTCAGACCCTGGCATCGGATCGGCAGTCGGCGGCCAACGCGGACGAGATCATCCCGGCGATCGACCGGCTGTCCGCCCGCATGCGGGAGCGCGTGGGGGAGTCGTACTCGGATCTGCGGGCCGACGAGCCCCTCGCAAAGGTCACGACAGGCTCGCTCGAGGCGCTCAAGAAATACTCACAGGGCGTCGAGCTCTTCGAAGTGGGCGGCGACGAAGCGGTCGGGAATTCTCTCCTCGAGGAGGCGGTCCGGCTCGATCCCGGGTTCGCGATGGCGTGGCGCAAGCTCGGCCTAACTCGCACGGGCGGATGGGGCCGACGGGTGGAGGCCTTCGAGAAGGCCTACGAGCTCAGGGATCGGCTGACGGAGCGAGAGCGCCTGCTCACCGAGGCGACGTACTACGCGCAGGTCACGCTGGACTACCAGGCCGCCATCACCGCCTACGAGCGCCTGATCGAGCTCGATCCGAACGATGACTGGGCCCTGAACAACCTCGGTGCGACGTACGCCGATCTAGGTGAATGGGCGCAGGCCGAGCGCTACTTCGAAGCCGCCAGTGCGGCCGACTCCGGAGGCGCCCTGCCTTTCCGCAACACCGCGGCCGCGGAGATCAACCAGGGAAAGCTGGACGAGGCGGAGGTCACGCTCGCCTGGACGCTCGAGCACTTCCCCGGGGACCGGACCGCGGCCGGGTTCGCCGTGGCCCTGGAGACGAACCGGGGGGACTACCAAGCGGCGAAGGTCGCCGCGGAGCACTTCGACGACCTGGGGTCCGATCCGGCCGTCATGATGGACAAGACCTCCTGGCTGGCGTCGATCGCGGCGACGCAGGGGGAGCTGGCGGAGGCGGAGCGCCTGATGATGGAGTCGGCGCGGCACCACGAGGCCTCCGGGCGCGCCAACCCGATGATGGACATGACCCAGGGCCTGTTCTGGATCGATCTCGGTGTGCGGGAGGACCGGGCCCGAGCGAGGGATCGGCTCGAGAAGATCTTGGAAGCAGACGGGTTCACGGAAGAGACGCCCCTCGACCGGCCGTACCTGCGCGCCATCGGAATGCTCTCGAACGTCGGCAGCCGGACCGAGGTCGAGTCCCTGAAGGAGGAATTCGAGTCGGAAGTGCCGGACGAGTACCGGCAGGACCTCGAAGACAACTATCTGAGCTGGGATGCGAACCTCCTCGCGCGGGACGGTGACTACGAGGCGGCCATCGACCTCCTGCGCCAGCGAGAGCTCCGGGGCTGCGAGCTGTGCAAGTACATGCCGCTGGCGGAGTACTTCGACGAAGCGGGCATGGCGGATTCCGCCATCGCCTACTACGAGGGCTACGTGAACGCCTTCACCACCCAACGCATCTTCTGGGACGCGAACAACCTCGGGCCCACGCTGGAGCGTCTCGGCGAGCTGTACGACGGGAGGGGCGACCTCGAGAACGCCGCCGTGTACTACGCGCGATTCGTCGAGCTGTGGGCGGACGCGGATCCCGAGCTCCAGCCGCGGGTGGAAGCCGCTCGTGCACGTCTGGAAGAGATCATAAGGGAGCGCGGATGATGCGACGGCCCCCTAACGGAGTCACCGAATGAAGAAGCTCCTCGGCGAGATCCACAGCCGGTCGGTGTGGCAGG
>Ga0210099_1000393_pt1 | contig 15078 bp, 7 predicted proteins | sample Joice_ThreeSqA_D_4_FD_184872 | JGI IMG/M metagenome (GOLD analysis project Ga0210099, IMG submission 184872) | Wetland microbial communities from San Francisco Bay, California, USA, that impact long-term carbon sequestration - Joice_ThreeSqA_D2... | ecosystem: Environmental > Aquatic > Marine >...
TGCGTTATCAGTGGGATTGTCGCCTGGTATGGCAGCAGTACCCGTTCCGCCGCCTGAATTGGCATTCCGGTATGCTGCACCGATATGCAGCGTGTGCGGTATCACACTGTATTCGGCACCTATGGTCCAGGCTTTGCGCTCATTTAGACGATACAGCGTGGGTTCGGGCGGTACGTCAGAAGTGTAGCCGGGTCTCGCCGAGTTGAGAATGTTCGGTTTGGAGGCGGTTCCGGCAGGAGAGTTTGCCCAAGTGGCGTACACACCCAATTCCCTGCCTTTGACTTGGCCGAATGCCTGGAAATCCAGAGCGGTGGCACGCGTATCGACTGACATCCGGCCCGGCCCGCCTGATATGACTACCGGACCCGGAGCTGACGGAACGTTATAAATATACGGTGTCAGGGAATCATAGGCATAATTTGTGCCGCGCCAGACTTGAGCACCGATGTTGAATGACCAATCGCCGCTTAAATTGCTCAGAGTAGGGGTGGCAGCGATACGCAGGTAGCTTGAACTGAAAGTTTGCGCTGCGCCCTGGGTTGCCATGAATGCAGGCGCCCAGCGGGACAGATTGATATAGCCCGTATCGTTCTGCGCGACAACCGTTATGCCCGTTGCAGGTGTATCCGTGCCTATGTATTGTTGCGCGGAAGTTTCCATGCGGTGTTCGGCCCAACGGATATTTCGCACCGCGCCTGTACTGGATTGCTCATAACCGTAACTTGCGCCCTGTTCGTCGGTCATGAAGGGGATCACGGAAAACTTCGCATCAGCGATGTACACTGCAGCGGGTAATTTAAAGGCCGCGAGCAATTGAGATGAATTGACATGCCCTTCAAAATAATAACCAATGGTTTCTGCGATCCGGCCGCCGAAGAACAGGTTGAATTCTTCGGGAATCTGCCATTGTCCGCTGTTTGTCGTATCTCCGGGTACGACATCCATATCCGAACCATTGGTCTTTTGGTAAGTTGCCTTCAGCATCATCGATGCGTTCAGGGTGACAGGAATTGACAGGCCATCACCTTCTACCTTGCCCTGTGTGCCCATCATGGGGTAACCGCTTGCCTTAAATGCCTGGCCGAATCCATTCAGTATGGGCACATGCTGCGAGTGGCATGCTCTGCACGTTATGCTGGCTTGACGGGAAAACGAGGGCACTGCAGATGCTTCCGGGATTATTGATATAAACGCAAATACTGCAGATAAGATCGGAACGGAATACTTCATCAAGCTTTCCGTAATAATGACCTGGCTGGTATGGTTCGGATAGGCAAGCGTAATTGCATTACATCTTTGATAAATCATCCGCAAACTCTATAGCAGGGTGAAGGGACTGTCAAAATATTGTAGTGACCGTTGGACCCGTGAATCGACTTAAACAAATGCCAGGAACTCTGATTTGCTACATTTTCTATTATCGATTTATCGTATTTTCAAATCGGTCCCAAAGTTGGTGTTAACCCTGAAACGTAATCGATTTATGTAGCAACGTAGGAAGCTTCAAAATATGCTTCATGTAAGTTTGCAAAGTCTTATTGTTACTGTTTGATCCAAACAGTTATAGTACTTAGAAGTGAGATTAAATATATCCTATAACATTCAGAATATATGTAAATAACACCATAAAGTATAATTATTTTATACGCATAATGTATATTATGTTAAATAGCAATAATTAGAGGCGGTTCTTAAGCCGTAAAGCTAACAGTCCATATAACATATTGAAGATTATGGAACTAACGGAATCCAATCAGGGAATATTGTCGGGTTTCGGCATGCGATTGTTCTCTGCTGATATTTTTGCCATCAGTCGGGTAATATCCGGACGAACCTGATCCCACGAAAAACGCCATTCCCAGTTGTCACCATGTTGACCGGGAAAATTCATCCTATGCGCGCCGGATAGTTCAAGCACATCCTGCATAGGGAAAATTACTGTATTAGCCTTAGAGCTTGAGACAGCCTTGATCATGTCCCATTGGATATGACGGCCATCAGAATTCAGGTACTTCAAGGCGAAGTTTCTCTCTTCCTGTGTCGCTGTGTCCCACCACCCTATGCTGGTATCGTTGTCATGGGTGCCGGTATAAGCAACAGAATTGGGCACATAGTTGTGCGGCAAAAAATAGTGGCTTTCATCCTCGCCGAATGCAAACTGCAGTATACGCATTCCTGGCAGATTGAATTGTTCTCGCAACTCAATCACGTCTGGTGTGATTACGCCCAGATCTTCAGCAATGATCGGCAATTCGCCAAACGAGCTTTCGAACGCCCTGAATAATTTTTCTCCCGGTCCCGGTACCCAGCGACCATGGATTGCAGTAGGCGCATCTGCCGGAATTTCCCAATAGCACACAAAACCACGGAAATGGTCGATACGTACCAGGTCGAAGAGCCTAAGCGCGTGTTGCATACGCGCTACCCACCATGCATAACCGGTGTTCTTGTGGATCTCCCATCGATATAGCGGATTTCCCCATAACTGCCCGGTATCACTGAAATAGTCGGGTGGAACCCCTGCTACGACTGTCGGGTGTCCATTTTCATCCAGTTCAAATAATTCCTGGTGCGCCCATACATCTGCACTCTGATAGGCCACAAAGATCGGAACGTCGCCTATGATGCGAACTCCCCTTTCATTGGCATATTGTTTCAATTTCGACCATTGGCGGGAAAAACACCATTGGCAGAATTTCCAGAAACCGATCTCCTCACTGCAGCTCTCTGTCACACGACGCAGCGCTTGCGGATTTCTTTTGGCCAGATCGGAGGGCCATTGACTCCAGGGAAGCCCGTTTTGGCTCGAATTGAGTGTCATGAATAGGGCGTAATCATCGAGCCAATTGATTTCCAGATCACAGAAATCGAAATAATCGATGAATGTGTGTTTGCCGGGACTGGCAAAGAATGATTGGGCTGCACGACGCAGTCTGGCGATGCGAAAGGAATATAGCAGTGAAAAATCTATACGGTCGGAACGAAATTCAGGGTTCGGCATCAATTCTTCGGATTCCAGCCAGCCCTGTTCGGCCAATTCTGCCAGATCGATAAGCAGGATATTGCCGGCAAAGGCTGAGCTGCTCATGTAAGGAGAATTTCCCGGGCCAATATCACCAAGCGGCAACATCTGCCAGTAAGACTGGCCGGCGCAAACCAGCCAGTCGACGAAACGGTAAGCATCTGTGCCAAAATCGCCCGCGCCCAGTGATCCCGGAAGTGACGTGGGATGCAACAATATGCCGCTGGTGCGTTCAGTTAACATAAGCGTGCTGCAGTCAAAGTCCAAATAATTATTGCTTAAATGCTTATACGGAAGATTCCGAAGCGCGCCTCATCGCACCGCCCGATTCTGGATGACCACCTCCCTGACTGACCGGTTCGGAGAGGTTCATGGGTGGCGGCAATTTCAGCAAGCGGTATAGCTCTGACAGATTGTGCCGGAACAGCCGATCAAAACTGGCAACAGAATGGGAAGGGTTATAATCCCCAAACCACCAGAACCAGTCGGAGCTTTCGCAGGAACACAGTTGTTTTTCGGCCGCCTCCTGTTCGGCGGGGCTGAGACGTCCACTGGACAAAACCATATCGAAACTATGCTTGGCAACACACAACAAATCCCAGGCGCGATTCTTGTCCCTGGAACCTATCCATGTGGAGAAATCACCATATACCCAGCTTCCCGCAACGATGCCTGACAGAGTGTGTATTTTTGCGCTGTCCGTGCGTATCGCACTCGACTTCAGATAATCGTTGTATGTGTTGGTGTTGATTTCTGGATGTGCTTCGAGTGCTTCATACAGTTCGTCAAGAAAGTAAAAACCATTATAGGGATAGTATTCCCATGCGTTTTCACCATCCAGGATGACGCTGACAACCGGAGTTTCTCCTGATGGCGCACGTTCGATTATCGCTTCGATCTGTTCGATGAAATTTATTGCCGCATCCTTGCCATGCCAGCGTGAATATTCGAAACCTATAAGATCGGACAATCGGTCATCGCGGAAAAAACAGGTCAAATTGTTCGCACCATTTTCCAGCTGGTAGGGGCGGTAAAGGTAACTCTCTCGCGCCGGGATTGTTTGATTTGTTCGTGTCAAACTATTGACCAGTACACCCTCACCGCTGGCAACCCAGTGACAGCCCTCCGAAGCGAACACTTCCAATGTTTCAGTTGATATAGAACCTTCGGCAGGCCACATCCCATGTGGTTCCACGCCAAAACGCTCGCGGTGACTTTTCTTGGCCAGCTGGATATGTGCAGTCACGCGCAGTCGTCCTTTGGGATAATGCGGGGATTCCGGCAAAGGGGCATCAGGCATCGCTTCCCTTGCACTGGCAAAATCGATCAACAATGGGGCAAGCGGGTGGTAGTGCGGCGTAGCGGATAATTCGATTTGGCCGGACTCAGCCAGCTTGCGATAACGCGGAATGATGCCACCGATCAATTCACCGATAAGATCAAGCAATTGTTTGCGGTCTTCGTAGCTGTAACCTTCTGCCTTGCTCATTAATCGTGCCACGAGCTTGTGTTCACGCCGGATACTTTCGCCACACCATGCAAGGTGATACCAGGTCAACAGGTCAGCCACGTACTGGCCCGAAAGGTAGGACAGCGCGATTTCACCGTCGGCCTGCAATCGGCTGAACAATTCCAGCAGTCGCTTGTAGGCCGGATAAGGCGAGATCATTTTGGTGTGATTGCTGCGAAAACACGCATCAAGTGCCAGTTGCCGCTGGCTTTGAGTAAGATCACAGGAATCCTCGTGAACCAGCAGACGCAGCAAAGGGTCGCGCAACTTCCCGGTGGCGAACTGATCCGTGTAGTCTTCCAATTGGTCCAACAGGATCGGTACGAAATTTACCACTGCCCGTACCTTTGGATGCCGTTCAAGGTGATACGCCATGTCGGTGTAATCCTTGATCGCGTGCAAATAGGTCCACGGCAACTCGAAATCGCCGCTTGAATAATCGCGGTAATCCGGCTGGTGCATATGCCAGAGGAAAACCAGGTCAGCAGATTTTTTCATAGAGAGAAACCCGGCAGCAATTTTGCCGGGTAAATATTATAGATTAACGATTACTGTGCACCTTTTGACCCAGCATGTCCGGAGTTATCAAGGTAATGCCGTTCGAAGTGACGTGAAAGTGTTTGCGGTCTTCCTCGGGATTGACGCCTACGACCAGCCCGTCCGGGATCTTGCAACTCTTGTCTATGATGACACGTTTCAATGTGACATCGCGGCATACATCAACGTTGGGCAGCAATACCGAATCCTCGATAGTGCAATGACTGTTCACGCGCACATCAGAGAACAATACCGAGCGACGCACAGCCGATCCGCTGATGATGCATCCTCCGGAAATCAGCGAGTCGATAGCCATACCACGACGGTCATCATCGTCGAAAACGAATTTGGCCGGAGGCAATTGTTCCTGGTGAGTCCAGATCGGCCATTCCTGGTCATACATGTTCAAATCGGGTATGACTTTGGTAAGTTCCATGTTGGCTTCCCAATAGGCATCGATCGTACCGACATCACGCCAATAAGGTACCTTGTCTTCTCCCATGCCTACGCAGCTATGCTCGAAACTCTGTGCAAATACACGGTATTTCGACACCATATGGGGGATCAGATCCTTGCCGAAATCGTGGCTGGAATGCTTGTCATCGGCATCGCGTATCAACTGCTCGAAAAGGAATTTGGTATTGAATACATAGATGCCCATGCTGGCCAGAGACTTGTCGGGTTTGCCCGGAATTGTTGCCGGGTTGGCAGACTTTTCGGAAAACTCGATGACTCGCGAATTTTCATCCACACCCATCACCCCGAATGCGACCGCTTCCGCAACAGGTACTTCCAGGCAAGCTACCGTCATGTCCGCATTATTTTCAACATGGAATGCGAGCAATTTACCGTAGTCCATCTTGTACACATGGTCGCCAGCCAGAATCAATACGAAGTCTGGATTGATCTCGCGCATGATATCCAGATTCTGGTAAACAGCATCGGCAGTACCCCGATACCAATGCACTTCATCTACGCGCTGTTGGGCGGGTAGCAGGTCAACGAACTCACCGAACTGACCGTTCAAGAATGACCAGCCGCGCTGTATATGCTGAATCAAACTATGTGATTTGTATTGAGTCGCGACACTGATACGGCGTATGCCGGAATTCACGCAATTGGACAGCACGAAATCGATGATCCTGAACTTGCCGCCAAACGGAACTGCTGGCTTTGCGCGCCAATCGGTCAATTGGTGCAGGCGACTTCCACGCCCTCCCGCCAGTACCATGGCATAAGTGTTTTTGGTGATCCGGCTGACAAAACGCGGGGCGGGATCATCTGCGGCGACATGATACTTCTTTTGCAGGTAACTCAATTCGGCAGCCATATTCCTCTCTCCATTTAATTACCTTGCTGTAATAATGCCATTATCGTTTACAATCGTCACATTAGACAAGAACTATGGGGTGTGCAAGTTGGAAAAGATGATGGAGTCGTTGCTGCAAACCCGTCTATATGACCCTTTTGCACTGCTGGGACTGCATCGCGATGAGGCAGAATGGGTCGTCAGGGCATATGAACCGAATGCAACGGGAGTCGAACTGCTTAACGACGGCCAGACAGCAAAACTCATGCGTATCCACCCTTCCGGGGTATTTGAATGGCGGGGAAAAATCGAACCCGTACGTCCCTACCGGTTGCGTATGCATTACGGTGAAGTGATACACGAGATATTCGACCCGTACCAGTTCCCCCCGCACCTTTCGGTAGACGATTTATACCTGTTCGGCGAAGGCAAGCTGCGCCAGGGTTATCGCATGCTCGGTTCGCATACCATTGAGATCAGCGGTATCAAGGGAATACGCTTTGCCGTTTGGGCGCCGAATGCCGAGCGTATCAGCGTAATAGGTGAATTCAACAACTGGGATGGCCGTGTGCACCCGATGCGTTCACATGGTTCCAGCGGCGTATGGGAACTGTTCATTCCGGAGATCAGACAGGATGCACTTTACCGCTATGAGATCCGCAACCGCGATTCCGGAATCCTGCTGTCCAAGACCGATCCATATGCACAGGGTTATGAGTTGCGTCCGGGTACCGCGGCGCTAACATCCCCACCAAATGATCATCGCTGGAGGGATGCTGAATGGATGAAGCTGCGCGGTGAATGGGACTGGTTGCACGGTGCGATCAACATTTATGAAGTACATGCCGGATCATGGAAACGCCACCCTGACGGTCGTTTCTATACATACCGAGAATTGGCCACGGATCTGGTGCCTTACGTCAAAGGGATGGGCTATACGCACGTCGAATTCATGCCTGTCTCTGAGCATCCGCTGGACGAATCCTGGGGATATCAGGCCACCGGCTATTTTGCACCGACCAGCCGCTTTGGTTCTCCGGACGATTTACGCCACTTGATAGATGCCTGCCATCAAGCCGGTATCGGCGTGATCCTCGATTGGGTTCCAGCGCATTTCCCTCAGGACAGCTGGTCGCTTGCCCGTTTCGACGGCACCGCACTGTATGAGCATGAGGACCCGCGCCTGGGATTCCATCAGGATTGGGGTACGCATATATTTAATTACGGGCGTAACGAGGTCAAATCCTTTCTTATGTCCAGTGCACACTTCTGGCTGTCGGAATTCCACTTCGACGGGTTGCGAGTGGATGCGGTCGCCTCGATGCTGTATCTGGATTATTCGCGCAATCCGGGTGAATGGATACCCAATAAATACGGCGGCCGGGAGAATCTAGAAGCAGTGGAATTCCTGCGCGAGATGAATATCATGGTACATGAGGAATTTCCCGGAGCATTGACCTTTGCTGAGGAATCCACCGCATGGCCAGGTGTATCACGCCCCGTCTACCTTGGCGGATTGGGCTTTTCGGTCAAGTGGAACATGGGCTGGATGAATGACACGCTGAGTTATTACCATCATGATCCGGTGCACCGCCGTTATCACCATAACCAGCTTACCTTTGGCCAGCTTTATGCCTATACGGAGAACTTCGTACTCCCGTTCTCGCATGATGAAGTAGTACATGGCAAGGGTTCGCTGTTGTCCAAGATGCCCGGTGATGCCTGGCAGAAATTTGCCAATTTGCGCCTTCTGTTGACCTACCAGATGACCAGCCCGGGCAAGAAACTGAACTTCATGGGCAACGAGATCGCCCAGGGACGGGAATGGCAATCCAAATGGGAACTTGAATGGTGGCAACTCGGACAGGAATATCATCGCGGCATGCAGAATCTGGCCCACGATCTGAACCAGCTGTATCACAAGTTGACTGCGTTGCACGATCTTGATTTTCAGCATGAGGGTTTTTCCTGGATAGATTGCAACGATGCGGATAAATCCGTACTGTCTTACCAGCGCCTTGCACGGGATGGCACTTTTGTCATTGTCGCCTTGAATTTGACCCCAGTTCCTCGCACACATTACCGTATCGGCCTGCCGATGCAGACGCGATATCGCGAAGTACTGAACAGTGATTCACAATATTACGCCGGTAGCAACCTCGGCAATGCCGGATTGATCAATACCCAGTCGATACCATGGATGGGTCTACCCTGCTCCGCCGAGATTTCCTTGCCTCCTTTGGCAGGCGTGATACTTGTACCGGAGAAAGAGGAATAGTTGTAATGCTTTGTGCAAAATTCTCCATATCATCGGGTGATTTCGATATATGGCATTGAATCGCGGGAGATCAATTGAGTTTTAAATCCAGATCTTCCGTATAGGGTCTGCTCGGGTACTGAAAGGCGACTGGTCCATCCGGTTCAGCATGGACAAACTGGCGAACGAACGGGTCTTTCGATTCGAGCATTATCGCCGCCTCACCTTCAGCCATGACCACGCCATCATGAATGAAGTATACGTAATCGACCACCTTTAGCGATTCAGAAAGATCATAGGTCACCACGACCGAAGTGGCGCCCAGCGCATCGTTTAGCCGACGGATCAGGTTGGCGATGATATTGAGTGAGATCGGGTCCAGGCCGGCGAATGGCTCGTCGTAGATGATCAGCGCGGGATCGAGGGCAATCGCTCGAGCCAAGGCGACTCTGCGCTCCATGCCACCCGACAACTCGCTGGGCATAAGGGCGTGCGCGCCGCGCAGCCCCACCGCGTGCAGCTTCATTAATACAAGATCGTGAAGCATTTCTTCCGGAAGATCGGTATGCTCCCGCAACGGGAAGGCAAGATTTTCATACACCGACAAATCACTGAACAGCCCGCTGACTTGAAACATCATGCCCATTTCCCTGCGCATCGCGTACAGTTCATCGTTGCCAAGCTCATGGACTACCTTGCCGAGGAATTTCACGCTGCCGCGCGACGGATGCAATTGCCCGCCAAAATGGCGCAGTAACGTGGACTTTCCGCAACCGCTAATGCCAAGTATCGCGATGATCTTCCCGTGCGGAATAGTAAGGTTGATACCTTTCAATATCTCGCGTTTGCCGTACGAAAAATGCAGATCGCTAACCTCGACCAGGTTATTCGAATTATTGTTCAAAGTGAATAGTTCCCTTGGAATGTTCCCGCGCCAAATTATTCGAACATGTATAGATTGGTAATTGTCCTGACCGGATTATGCGACCGGGAAAGCCTGCACTTTCTCAAGCTTCCAGATATCGTTGTTGTATTCCTGGATGGTTCTGTCGCTGGAGAACTTGCCACTGGCGGCCGTATTTAGAATGCTCATTCGGGTCCATAGCTCTTTGTTACGGAATGCTTCAGCGGCACGTTGCTGTGCATCGATGAAACTGCGGAAATCGGCTATCGTCATCCAATAATCTCCGTGTGTGGTCAGAGACTGGATGATGGGATCGAATATATGCGGCTCAAACTGGTTGAAATGTCCGGAACCGAGTAGTTGCATCACCCGCTTCAAATCCTTGTCTGCCTTGATGATCGCGTAAGGATCATGCTGCGCTCGTCCATTCTCCACTTCTTCTGCGGTAAGTCCGAAAAGGAAAAAGTTCCCATCCCCCACTTCTTCTCTCATTTCAATGTTGGCGCCATCCAAGGTGCCTATTGTTAGAGCGCCATTCATCATGAACTTCATGTTGCCGGTACCGGATGCTTCCTTTCCGGCTGTTGATATCTGCTCGGAAAGGTCGGTACCAGGACAGATGATTTCCATTGCAGTCACACGGTAATTTGGGAAAAACGCTACCTTGAGCATGTCTCCCACTGATGGATCGTTATTGACAACATTGGCGACATTGCAAATCAGCTTGATTATGTTCTTTGCCATCGCGTATCCGGGTGCTGCCTTTCCGCCGATTAGTACGCAACGAGGAGTCCAGTTATCCGTATCGCCCCGTTTGATACGGTCATAGAGGTGGATCACATGCAGGACATTCAACAACTGGCGCTTGTATTCATGGATACGTTTGACTTGAACATCGAACATTGCGGCTGTGTTGAACGTGACGCCGCAATCCTTTTTTACCAATGCGGCCAGGCGTGCTTTGTTGATTTGGTTGGTGTTGCGCCATTTGTCGCAAAAAGATGGATCTTCAGCATAGGCGGCGAGTTGTCTCAACTGGGAAAGGTCCGTCGTCCAACTGTCTCCGATCTTTTCAGTGATCAATTTTCCAAGTGATGGATTTGCCCAGGCGAGCCAGCGGCGCTGGGTGACGCCATTGGTCTTGTTGTTGAACTTGCCGGGCCAAATTTCATAAAAATCACGGAACAACATTTGTTCCAGCAATCTGGAATGCAATGCCGCGACTCCGTTGACAGAAAAGCTGGCCACGATTGCAAGGAAAGCCATTCTGATCTGGGGTTCTTCACTTTCTTCCACGATGGACATGCGTCTCAGGCGATCCGAGTCTCCCGGCCATTTCAGTGCAACCTGAGACAGATATCGCGCATTGATTTCAAGAACGATCTCGAGCAATCGAGGCAACAGACTTCCGAACATGCGTACAGGCCACTTTTCGAGTGCTTCCGGCAACAAAGTGTGATTGGTGTATGCGACCGTGCTGCTTGTAACAGACCAGGCCTGGTCCCACGACATGTCATGTTCATCCATCAAAAGTCGCATCAGTTCAGGGACGACACAGGTCGGATGGGTGTCGTTGAGCTGGAAATGATTTTTTGATGCGAAGTTCGTGAAATCATTTCCGTGCCTACGCATCCAGTTTCGAATTATATCCTGCAGGCTCGCCGAAGCCAGAAAATACTGCTGTCGCAAGCGCAATTCCTTGCCGTTTTCGCTGGCATCGTTCGGATAGAGAACCATGGTGATGTGCTCGGCATCGTTCTTGGCTGCGACAGATTCAGGATAACTTCCGGCATTGAACTCGCCCAGATCGAATTCGTCGGTAGCAGCAGCATGCCACAATCGCAGCGTATTCACGGTTCCGTTGCGGTAACCGGGCACCGGGACATCATACGGCACGGCAAGCACGGCATGTGTACCTGCCCAACGCACGCGCAATTCGCCAGCATGGTCGCGATAACGCTCGGTGCGACCGCCGTAGCGAACCCGTTGTGTGAATTCAGGCCGTTCCAGTTCCCATGGGTTGCCGTCCCTGAGCCAATGGTCGGGCTCCTCGATCTGGTTTCCGCTTTCTATATGCTGGCGGAACATCCCGTATTCATAGCGGATACCGTAACCCAAAACCGGATATTGCAGTGTGGCACAGCTGTCGAGGAAGCAGGCTGCCAACCTGCCCAGACCGCCATTGCCGAGTCCCGCATCGTTTTCGCGTTCAGCGATCTCCTCCAGCACGATCCCGAGATCGTGCATCGCACGGGTGGTTTCGTCCTCAATCCCGAGATTGAGCATGGCATTGCCAAGTGCTCTTCCCATCAGGAATTCCAATGAAAGGTAATAAGCGCGCTTGCAGTCGCTTTCATCGTAGGCATATTTGGTATTTTTCCACCGTTCCATCAGGCGATCGCGCTGAGAATAAGCCAACGCGGTATACAGATAGTGTATCGATTTGCAATCCTTGTCGCGGCCAAGCGTGTGGCTGAAATACCGCTTGAAATCATTGGCTATGCTGCCGGGATCCATGCCCAGTGCGGGCAGTTCTGTAAGCGATTTTGTCGGGGTGCTTTTACTTGCCTGTCTGTGTGCCATAAACTGATTTTTTGTATAAATTGAACTGGTTGATTGAAGATAATTCAAGACTACGTATTTTTTGATAACGCTGAAAGTACAATCACTGTCTCTATACGCACTTTCATTGTCCCAGCACTTTGGTGTACAAGGTTCGATAAGCCTTGGCACTTGATTCCCAGCCAAAATCCTTGGACATGCAATTCTTGCACAAGGCATTCCATTTCTTCTTGTCGTTGTATAGATCGACGGCGCGGCGAATTGTTGCGATCAGATTGTCGGCGTTCATCGCACCGAACATGAAGCCGCTTGCGGAACCGTTATCAAGTGTGGTTGACGTACAATCTACGACAGAATCAACCAGGCCGCCTGTTGCGTGGACGATGGGTGGAGTGCCATATCGCTGGCTATAAAACTGGTTAAGTCCACAAGGTTCGAAGCGCGACGGCATGGCAAACATATCCGCTCCAGCTTCGATCAGGTGCGAAAGTTCTTCGCTGAAACCGATATGCACACCGATCTTGCCTGGATAAAGATGCGACAAGTCTCGAGCAGACTTCTGCAACTGCGCATCACCGCTGCCCAGTATGGCCAATTGAACAGGCAATTCGGTCAGCAAAGGCGCGATCTCCAATAGAAGGTCCAGCCCTTTTTGTTCGGTTAAGCGACCTACTACCCCGAGAAGTGCAATATCCGGTTCCAATTTCAAACCAAATCTGCTTTGCAACGCTTCCTTGTTCGCGCCTTTGCCAGCCATGTTGGCACTGCTGTATTTCCTGGCGAGATACCTGTCTCTCGAGGGATCCCATTCCTCTGTATCGATACCGTTGAGAATTCCGGTCAAATCGTCACTACGCGACTTAAGCAAGCCCTGCATGCCAAAACCTAGCGCTTCTTGCTGGATCTCCTTGGCATAATTCGGGCTTACAGTTGTGATGTGGTCGGCATAGAACAAAGCTGCTTTGAGAAACGACATTTTGCCGTGGTACTCCACTCCATTGATGCTGAAACAGGAATTGGGCAAATGCAACGCCTGTACCGTCTGCGCGGCGAAGATGCCCTGAAAGGCCAAATTATGGATCGTGATAATGCTCGGTGTCGCACCTGGCGTGAAATGCAGATAGGCTGGGGCCAAACCGGTTTGCCAGTCGTTGCAATGCAACAGATCTGGTCGCCAACCGATAGGCGAAGCGTTGCTGCCCAGCACAGCTGCGACTTTAGATAACAACCCGAAGCGCTGCGCATTATCCACCCAGTCTTGACCGGTTGTATCCTGGTAAGGCCCGCCTTCGCGCCGATATAAGCTCGGGCAATCCAGCACAAACAACGGGACCTTGTTCGGCATCGTACCGGATAACAGCCTTGCTGACGGGAAACCCGGCAGATCGTTGAAAGTCGCTTCAAATTTGAATTGCGCAAGTTGCGCCATGACCTGGTTATATCCCGGCACCAATACCCTGACGTCTACTCCGATCGTGCGCAAGGCGGCTGGCAGAGCGCCACTGACGTCGGCCAACCCTCCTGTCTTGATCAACGGGGTGACTTCGGAAGTAGCAAACAGGATTTTCAATTCTTCCACCTAACCGGGCTGAACATCAGACAGCGAGTTTAACACCGGTCCATGCCGACACCGAGGATGCCTGAGCAAACTGCAATATATACTGCGGTGCATTGCCAAGATCAGGCAAACAGGACGACATTCTGATTTTCACTGAGTTTCCCATAAACACTATATCCAGCGCATCATGCCCAGTTCTAACGGATGGCTCTGCATCGGGTGGTAAGGATAAGCACGAATATGATATTCAAGTTTGCCGCAATTTTCAGGTTTCACATCTGCGGCAAAGATGCTTTCTCCTTCGGGAGTCATTGAGCCGGTAGCCACGATAGGATAACGAAGCGAGTTCAGGAAAAAATTGCGTTTGTTGTACAGACCCAGCAATAACTCGACATTCACATCCGTCGGCTTGAGTCCATTCAGATTTACAGCCACTTCGAAGCGCAGACTTTCTCCGAAAATGATTTCCCTCTGTCCGGCATCCAGGCGGCGCAACTCGACACCCGGCCAGGAGTGGCGGATACGTGCCTTCCAGTCAGCGACAATGATTGAATTTTCATACTGGTTCTGCCTGTAAGAACGATGTTGCCGGCTGGCCGGCAGATAACACTTGGCCAGATATTCTCCCACCATACGCTTGGAATTGAAGCGTGGCATGATGGTTGCCATCGAGCGTTTGGCCATCTTCACCCATCCGGGAGAGTAACCCATCTTGCCGTGTTCATAATACAAAGGCACGACCTGATCCTGCAGTAACTCATAGAGTGTGCGGGTCTCTTCGCGTGTGCGTGCCTCTTCGTTCAACAATTCCGATACCGGCTTGATCGCCCAACCGTTCGCGCCGTCATAGCTTTCTCCCCACCAGCCATCCAGTATCGACAGGTTGATAGACCCGTTGATGCCGGCCTTCATGCCGGATGTGCCACTGGCTTCAAGCGGATACAACGGGTTGTTAAGCCATACATCCACACCGGAAACCATCATGCGCGATAGGCCAAGATCATATCCCTCGACCATCAGTATCTTGCCGATGAACTCCGGCAACTTGGATATCTGGGTGATACGCCGTATCAGGTCTTGACCCGGAATGTCCGCGGGATGAGCTTTTCCGGCGAAGATGAATACCACAGGGCGATCGGGATTGTGCAGGATCTCCCTCAGCCAGTCGAGGTCGCCGAACAACATCGTGGCGCGCTTGTAAGTTGCAAAACGTCGTCCAAAGCCGATCGTTAGAATATTCGGATTTTCCGGATTGACGAACTTTAGCAGGCGATCCAAGTGGGCTTCGGAACCCTGGTTGCGGAAATGCTGAATTGTAATCCGTTCACGCACTGTGCTCAGCATCTGAGCTTTCAGGGTTTGCCGCACACTCCAGAACAAGTGGTCGGGGATTTTATCGACACCTTTCCAGAATTCGAC
>Ga0210099_1000397_pt1 | contig 15001 bp, 16 predicted proteins | sample Joice_ThreeSqA_D_4_FD_184872 | JGI IMG/M metagenome (GOLD analysis project Ga0210099, IMG submission 184872) | Wetland microbial communities from San Francisco Bay, California, USA, that impact long-term carbon sequestration - Joice_ThreeSqA_D2... | ecosystem: Environmental > Aquatic > Marine >...
AGCCGGTCATGCGTGACGCTGATACGGCGCAGGCTGACCGGCACGCGCAATCCACTGCCCACCGCCTTGGCAAAGGCTTCCTTGGCCGCGAAGCGCTTCGCCAGGAAACGTGCTGCACTGGAGCTGGCATGGTAATCGGGCATCTCATCGCTGCTCAGCAAACGTCCGGCCAGGCGTACTCCGTATCGCGCCCGCATCGATTCGATGCGGGATAATTCAACGATGTCGGTACCGATGCCGAAGATCATTGCAAATCTACCTCGATACGGTTTCTATGGTTGTGTTGCCAGCAATGCCTTCATGTTCTTCACTGCGGCTTCCAGTCCGATGAACAGCGACTCGGCAATGATGGCATGGCCGATGTTGAGCTCGACCAGATTGGGGATTGCGACGATCTCCTGCACATTGTGGTAGTTCAAGCCGTGCCCGGCATTCACCTGCAAGCCCTGCGCATGGGCGTGCTGCGCCGCGGCTCGGATGCGCTCCAGTTCGTGTTCGTGCTCGTGCACACTGTCCGCGTCGGCATATTTTCCGGTGTGCAATTCCACGACCGGCGCACCGGTTTGTCGCGCTGCATCGATCTGCTTTTGATCCGGATCGATGAACAGTGACACGCGGATGCCCGCTTCGGCACAGCGTTCGCACGCCGTCCTGACAATGTCGAAGTAACGCACCACGTCCAGACCGCCCTCGGTGGTCAGTTCTTCACGGCGTTCCGGCACCAGACATAGATCGTGCGGTTTGATGCGCAGCGCGATCGCCAGCATTTCGTCGGTGACGGCGCTTTCCAGGTTCATGCGCGTCTGCAGCATGTCGCGCAGCACTTCCACATCGCGATCCTGGATGTGACGCCTGTCCTCGCGCAGGTGCAGCGTGATCGCATCAGCACCGGCAGTTTCCGCCAGCAGCGCTGCTCGCACCACGTTCGGATATCGCGCCATGCGAACCTGGCGCAGCGTGGCGATGTGATCGATATTCAGTCCCAGTTTGATCATAATCTTTGAAATTCCTTAATCAGTTCCCGTGTGTGCAATGTCTTTCCGCCCAGATGGTGGTTCAGCAAAACACGCATCAGTTGCTTGCTTTGCTGCGCGGTGACCGGATCGGCATATTCATCCCTGGCCATGTCAAGCAGGGTCTTGCCAAGCACCGGTGTTCCGTTTGGAAGCCCCCCCTCGTCCGGAAGTACGCCGTGATCCACAGCGTAACGATAGCAGAGTTCCGCCTGTACTGCCCTGTCGCTGCCCGCTTCCCGATCCAGCACCAGCGCATAGCCCAGTTCCTGAAGCAGATGTTTTTCGAAGCTGCGCAGCGTTGCGGCATGCTCGGTATGATGTGCCAGGCGTTGAAGCGTTGCGCGGTAATAATCAAACAGCTGTTCATGGGGATCGTCACGCGCCAGCAGGTTGATCAGCAACTCGTTAAGGTAAAATCCGCACATCAACGCCGTTCCCTGCAGATACGGCTGCCCGCCCTGCCACTCTGCGCCGTGCAGGGTACGCACCTCGCCCTTGCCGAACCAGCTCAGCAACAGCGGCTGGAAACCCAGCAGCAACCCGCGCAAGCCGGACCTGGGTCGCCGTGCACCACGCGCCACGATCGCCAGCCGCCCGTGTGACCTGCTGAATACGTCGAGGATCAGGCTGGTTTCGCGGAACGGGTGGCTGTGCAGCACGAATGCCGGATCGTCCTGTATCTTTTGCCTGCTTGCAGCGGTCATTCGTAGCCCAGGGTGCGCAACACGCGTTCGTCATCGGCCCAGCCGCTGCGCAGCTTGACGAACACTTCCAGGAATACTTTGCCATCGAACAGCTTTTCCATATCAAGCCGTGCCTGGGAGGCGATCTCCTTGAGCTTTTCGCCCTTTTTGCCGATCAGCATCGCCTTGTGCGACTCCCGATCGACCAATATTGCGGCATGGATACGGCGCAACTTTGGCTGATGTTGGGGGCCCTCCATCTTGAATTGTTCGATCACCACACTGGTCGTGTAGGGTAACTCGTCGCCGGTATAACGGAATATTTTCTCGCGCAATATCTCCGCAGCAAGAAAACGCTCACTGCGGTCGGTGATGTCGTCCTTGTCATAGATCATCCCGCTCTCTGGCAAATGGCAGCGGATCGTATCCAGCAGTTCGTCGAGCTTGCTGCCGAGCTTGGCACTGACCGGAACGATCGCGGCGAACTTGAATTCCGTCGCAACGCGCTCTGCAAATGAAAACAACTGGCCCTTGTCCGCCACACGGTCGATCTTGTTGATCACCAGGATGACAGGCCGGTTATCGGGCAGGAGTTTGAGCACTTCCTGGTCGCGCTCGTCGAGGCGCAATGCCTCCAGCATATACAGCACAACCTGCACATCGCGCAGGCTGCCGGTCACCACGCGGTTCATGCCGCGATTCAACGCGTTGAGGTGTTTGGTCTGGAAACCCGGCGTATCGACAAACACGAACTGGGTGTGTTCATCGGTGCGGATGCCGTGAATACGGTGGCGTGTGGTTTGCGCCTTGCGCGAAGTGATGCTGATCTTCTGTCCGATCAGGTGATTGAGCAGCGTGGATTTGCCCACGTTGGGACGCCCCACGATGGCGATATAACCGCTGCGAAAAGGTTTTTGTATGCTATCCGCCCGACCGGTTATCCCGGAAACAGCTTGCTGTACTGTCATGACGTTTCCGGAAGCTGCTGATAGACTGCCTGGGCCGCCTGCTGCTCGGCATTGCGGCGGCTGATGCCTTCACCCCGGGCGGTTATTCCGAGGGATGGAACGGCGCACTCGACCTGGAAGGATTGCGCATGTGCCGCGCCTTGCGTGGCGATCAACGTGTAGTTTGGCAATGGGATATGCCTGCCCTGCAGATATTCCTGAAGCATGGATTTTGCATCCTTGCCCAGCGTCTGTGTATCAACTTTTTCGAGATAAGGCACGTACAGGCTCATAATCACTTTTTCTGCAGCGGCAAAGCCGCTGTCCAGAAATACTGCGCCAAACAATGCTTCCATTGCATCCGCCAGCATGGAAGGGCGGCGGAAGCCGGCACTTTTGCGTTCACCCTCACCCAGTCTCAAATGGCTGCCCAGATCAAGTTGCCGGGCCAGTACCACCAGGGTTTCTTCCTTGACCAGATTTGAGCGCAACCGCGACAGTTCACCTTCGCTCAATTGCGGGAACGAATTATACAAATGTCTTGCGATGACGCAGTCAAGGATGCTGTCTCCCAGAAATTCCAGACGCTCATTATTGTCGGGAGCATAACTGCGATGTGTCAGTGCTCTTTGCAGCAACTGTGTGTCTTTGAATTCATAATCCAGGTGCCTGCACAACCTGGCGTTGCCTTGCAGAGAATCAGGATTCCCTGAAACAATCTGTTCCTGCTCCCTGCGGGCGTCTTTATTCGCCACTGCTGGGATTGAATTCGAGGAGGATGCTGGCATTGCCGAACAATGGTATCTTCACGGAATAATTTGCACTGAGTTCAAGATGGCCGCCATCGCTGGCGATATCGATATCTTCGGATTTTATAACTGTGATAGCGTCGATCGATGCGCGCCGCTCGAACGAATTTCGAATCTCGCGTGGTGATGCTTTTTCCATGTTGGGGTCGCGGACGATCTCGCCGAAAACGGTTTTGATCTGCGCATTCTGTATAAACGCCGGAATCAGTTTCAGTCCGATGATACTTAAAAGCACCAGCAGAAAAGCACCAAACACAAACCCGCCAAAGCTTAGACCACGCTGATGCACCGGCATTGCATTGTTCATCTTGCTCTCCTTTTGCCTCGTTATATGGTCAGACCGATACGTTTCAAATCAGAAAAATTCATCCAGACAAAGAATGCCTTGCCGACGATCTGATTGTCCGGAACAAATCCCCAATAGCGGCTGTCGCGGCTGTTGTCGCGATTGTCGCCCATCATGAAATAATGCCCCTGCGGCACTTTGCACCGCACCATGTCATCGTCGTAATTGCAATTTTCCCGGCCGTTGAACTCGGATACCGAACCCAGACGTAAAGTGGGCATGTCCGGGTTTACAAGTATCGCATGCCTGCGTTCGCCCAACGTTTCGATTTTCTTTTCGGTATGCACGAAGTTCAGACCGGGTTCGACATAATTGTAATCCCCATCCGCTTCCTGCGCTTGTTCAATACCGTTTACCCACAAACGCTTGCCACGATACTCGATGGTATCCCCGGATACGCCGACAACGCGCTTGATATAATCCATGGACGGATTTTCCGGATAGTGGAAAACCATCACGTCTCCGCGTTGCGGATCGTTGAACTGTATCAGTTTGTAATTGATGATCGGCAAGCGGATCCCAAAGGTGAATTTGTTCACCAGGATGAAGTCGCCCACCTGAAGCGTCGGAATCATCGATCCCGATGGTATCTTGAACGGTTCTACCAGGAAAGAACGGATGAAGAATACGATCAGTATGACCGGAAAGAAGCTCTTGGCATATTCCACCCACCACGGCTCGACAGCATCTTTGCCGCGACTGGCCGAGAGCGAGAAACGATCCAGCAACCATATCCCACCTGTTATCACCAGCAACACGAACATTATCAGCGCAAAATCCATCACCACTCCCTGAAAATTAATCTTCTACACGCAGGATCGCCAGAAAAGCCTCCTGCGGAATTGCAACGCTGCCCACCTGCTTCATGCGCTTCTTGCCTGCTTTCTGCTTCTCAAGCAACTTCTTCTTGCGTGAAATATCGCCACCATAGCATTTGGCCAGCACGTTCTTGCGCATCGCCTTGACGTTCTCGCGAGCGATGATATTCGAGCCTATGGTCGCCTGTATCGCCACATCATACATCTGGCGCGGGATCAGTTCGCGCATCTTGGCCGCCACCTCGCGTCCGCGATACTGGCTGTTGGCGCGATGCACGATTATTGCCAAGGCGTCCACTTTCTCGCCGTTGATCAGCATGTCCACCTTGACGACGTCGGCAGTCCGGTATTCCTTGAACTCATAGTCCATCGATGCATAACCGCGCGATACGGATTTCAACTTGTCGAAGAAGTCCAGCACGATCTCCGCCATTGGCATTTCATACACCAGTTTCACCTGCTTGCCGTGGTAGGAAATATCGATCTGTACACCGCGCTTTTGCGTACACAGGGTGATTACCGCGCCGACATATTCGTTCGGCATGTAAAGATTCACCGTGACGATCGGTTCGCGTATCTCCTCGATCTTGGACGGATCCGGCATCCGGGACGGATTGTCCACTGTCAACACCTTGCCATCGCGCTGGACGATTTCATAGATCACCGTCGGAGCAGTAGTGATCAGATCCATGTCGAACTCCCGCTCCAGCCGCTCCTGCACGATCTCCATATGCAACAGGCCCAGGAATCCACAGCGGAACCCGAAACCCAAAGCCTGCGAGACCTCCGGTTCATAGCGCAATGCCGCGTCGTTAAGTTTCAGCTTTTCGAGCGAGTCGCGCAATGCTTCATACTGGTTCGACTCCACCGGGAACAGCCCGGCAAACACCTGCGGCTGGACTTCCTTGAAGCCCGGCAAAGGCTGTTTGGCGGGCTTGGCAAGATGGGTGATGGTGTCACCGACCTTTGCGGCTTTAAGTTCCTTGATCCCGGCGATTACAAATCCGACCTGGCCCGTGCTTAAACTCTCGCGCTGCATCGATTTTGGCGTGAATACACCGATCTGTTCGGTCAATTGTTGCGCACCTGTAGCCATCAGCAGGATCTTTTCCTTGGGTTTTAATGTACCGTTCACCACCCTCACCAACATCACCACACCGACATAGTTATCGAACCATGAGTCGATGATCAATGCCTGCAATGGCGCATCCGGGTCACCCTTGGGGTGCGGAACCCTGGCGATCAACGCTTCCAGCACGTCCTGCACGCCCACGCCGGTTTTCGCCGAACAGCGCACCGCATCATGCGCGGCTAAACCGATCACATCCTCTATTTCGACGATCGCATTTTCCGGATTTGCCGAAGGCAGATCTATCTTGTTAAGCACCGGCACGACTTCCACTCCCAGATCCAGCGCGGTATAGCAGTTCGCGACTGTCTGAGCCTCTACGCCCTGCGAGGCATCCACCACGAGCAAAGCGCCTTCGCATGCCGACAGAGAGCGCGACACTTCATAAGAAAAATCCACATGCCCCGGGGTATCGATCAGGTTGAGGTTGTAGATTTGACCATCGAGCGCTTTGTAGCTCAGGGATGCGGTCTGCGCCTTGATGGTGATGCCGCGTTCGCGCTCCAGAGCCATCGAATCCAGCACCTGCTCTTCCATCTCGCGGTCTGACAAACCGCCGCATAGCTGGATGATACGATCTGCCAAAGTAGACTTGCCGTGGTCGATATGGGCAATGATGGAGAAATTGCGGATTAGCTGTATGGAGTCCAATATATGAATCGCGCCCGAAACGGTGTTTCACAAAGACGCGGATTCTAGCCGATTTGGGCCGGACATGCAGTACTGTGATCGCGCTGACAACCAATATCCAAAAGCTGAATTAGCTATCAAACGCCCGATGCAGCCAGTTGCGCTTTGCCCATTCCGGCAAGAGCAACATATTCAAGCCAGCCCGCCTCTGCCGGCATATTCACCGATCGCCTGCCTGACTCAGTGTTACTTTTCGTCGAGCCTGATCGCCACATACAAGACATTTTCACCGCGTCGCACCAGCAAAGCCACATTCCGCCCCTTGGCAACCTGCTTGAGGAAATCCTTGAATTGGGCGAGGGAACGGATCTGCACATTGCCGATCGCCAGCAGCACATCACCCTGCTGCAAACCCGAGGCAATTGCAGCCGTACCCTCTACATTCTCCACCACCAGACCGCCCGTGACTTCCAGTTCCTGCTGCTGATCCTTGCTCAACTCGCTGACCGAGATACCCAAACGCGGTATCTTTTCGGATCCATCTTCATTTTTGTTCGTTGCCGCACTGGCCAGCATACCTTCATCCGGCATCTGGCCGACCACCACGGTGACTTTCTTGGATGCGCCTTTTCGCCACAACTCGACCACCACCTTGCTGCCCGGTTTGGTTGCCGCCACGATGCGCGGCAGATCATTGGAACTATCCACCGGCTTGCCGTCGAATTTCAGGATCACATCGCTGGCTTCGATTCCCGCTTTGTCAGCCGGCGCGTTCTTTTCGACACTGCTTACCAACGCGCCGCTGGGTTTGCTCAAGCCGAACGATTCAGCCAGCTCTCTCGTCAATTCCTGAATGGTAACCCCGATTCGGCCCCGGACCACCTTGCCGGTAGTGCGCAATTGATCTGCCACTTGCATCGCCACATCGATCGGAATGGCGAAAGACAGCCCCATCGAACCGCCGGATCGGGTGTAGATTTGCGAATTGATGCCGACAACCTCACCATTCATATTGAACAGCGGCCCACCCGAATTTCCCGGATTGATCGCCACATCGGTCTGGATGAAGGGCACGAAATTGTCCCTTGGCAGGGAACGGCCTTTGGCACTGACGATACCCGCGGTCACGCTGCTGTCGAATCCGAACGGCGACCCGATCGCGACCACCCATTCACCCACCTTCAGTTTGTTCGGATCGCCCTGGGTGATGATAGGCAAGCCACTCGCCTCGATCTTCAGCAATGCCACATCGGTACGTTTGTCCGCACCGATGACCTTGGCACTGAATTCACGCTTGTCAGTCAGGCGAACGGTAATCTTGTCGGCATGATCCACCACGTGCGCGTTGGTCATGATGTAACCATCAGCGCTGATGAAAAACCCCGAACCCAAAGATTGTGATTCCCGCTCTTGGGGCATCTGCGGTGCAAATCGCCTGAAGAAATCATAGAACGGATCATTCTCGGGAATATTTGGAAATGCCTGGGGGTTTCGAATGATTTGCGTGGTACTGATATTCACCACAGCCGGGCCCTGTGTTTCGACCAATCCGGTGAAATCCGGCAATTCCTTGGCATGTGTCAATGGACCGACAATCAATCCTGCAGACAACAAGAACAGTGTGGCAAATCTTCTCAACATGTCATACTCCAGTCAACAGTACATTTATGTTCTTCGGCTTGAACGGGATTTCCTGCTTAACATTTTCCTTGCAGATGTTCCCGACATTGCCGGGCGATATAGGGTTGGAATGTTCTTTCGCCCTGTTGCAATGATATCCACCTGGCGAACGCGAAACCAAACACCAAACCGAACATGGATCCCACTGCCGCATAACCATCACTCTGTCCGGGCTGCGCCCAAATGCTGCCGAGCGTCGCGCCAATCACCAGCAATGCCAGCGGTATCAGGTACATCAATCCGATCCCGCGCATGACCGCACCTTCGACGACCGATACGATGACTTCGTCGCCGACATTGGCATTGATCGGATTAATCACCTTGAATTGTCGCGGTTTGCTGCAAAACAACCGGGATAGCTTTCCAGATCCGCAGCCTTTACCCGCGCAATGTCCGCATCCACCAGCGTGATCAGCCTTGACCAGGGCATGCTTCCCGTCAACTTTGACAACCATGGCGCGTGTTTCGAGCATGCTCATCTGCCATTGAAACGTACCGAATCGATAACCTGCATCACTGTGCGCGGCGGGACTTCACCAACCACGGTTATCAAATGATTATTTGATATCTTGTGGTACAAATTCACAGCGCCTCGACTGGACAGGCCATCCACGTCATCTTCGTCCCCATCATCAGGTTCGATGAATATCGAAATTGCGCTAAGCCCGTCGGAGAATACAATTTGCGTCACCGGGGCATGCCTGCCATGCATCGGTCGCAGTATCTCCATGGTTTTTTTGAATCCGGCTGGTATCGCATCCGCCACCCAACCGCTATTCGTGGGCGAGGCAACATATTTTGCGCTTTCAGGATCGAGCAGATCCGGCCCGTGCACGGTTGCTGACGAATTGTGCTCACTGCTGGAAGATGCTGTCCCGTTTAACCAGGAACGATCAATTTTTCCACCGATTTGCAATTGGGTGAACGCATACTGCTCGACTGCCTGATTCTTGTCGGACAACACTGCAGCCTTGAGCAGCAAGCCGGAATCGGTATGAACCCAGATTTTGTGCGTATAGCGCAAGCTGTCCCTGGGTTGAAATGAGATGACTTGCGCGTCGTATCCAGCCACTCGTTCCATACCCTCGCGTCGGGCCTGGTAGTTCGAACCCAGCCTGGATAACTGGTCGGGTAACAATGAAGGAAATCTGCCGCGGCCCTGATGGCTGTCCATCTGTATCATCTTGTGGTTGTTATAGCTCCAAACATGTCCATGATGGCGGACGATTTCACGTTTGGGACCGTCCAGGCTTTCGATCTTCTCATATTCGCTGTCCGCTTCGGCAAGGTGTGTGATACGCGAGGTCTCTACGCGATTATCATACTGGTATACGAACACCCCGGTGTAATCGGTTTGATGTCCTGCAAAAGCAACAGTCTTCAGCCAATCCAGGCAGGCCTGGCTCTCGCCTGCGTATGCATTGGCCGCGACCGCCAGCAGTAATCCGCCCAACAGTTTTCCACATGGGGGAGCGAGCAGCCTCATTGCTACTTGCCTTCGGGTCCGTATGAAACCATGCGAATGTAGGATGCTCCGCCGTTCATGTCTGTACTGGGCGAGAATTCCTGGTGTGCCATCAGATAATCGTTGGACTTGGGCTGGATTTGAATGCTGACAGGGCGCATCGCGTTATTTTGCATGGCCATTTGAGATGGGGATTCAGTACCGATCTGTTGCGACATCCACGCCACCACGCCGACAGCTGCCAGCGAAGCCGCAGCTGATAGCGCAACAGTACGAATTTTTTGCTTTACTGCATGACTGCGCGGAGCCAATACGGTTGGTTCATCCCGCATTCGGTCACGCACCCTGGCGCTCAAATCGCAATGTATGTGCTCAGGTTGACGCAATACATCCCCAATCAGGTGGTATATCTCCCAGTCTTTGTGTGCAACTGTCCCACGACCGATCCGGTTGAGCAGTTTGTCGGCCTCGTCTTCGAATAATTCGCCATCCATCAATGCAGAAATTTCTTGTTTCATATCTACCACCTGTTACCTTTACTGGTTTCTAACAACGGCCGCAGATTCTCCGCTACCGCCTCGCGTGCCCTGAAAATCCTGGACCGCACCGTGCCGATCGGGCAATTCATCACTGCGGCGATTTCCTCATAACTCAAACCCTCGATTTCACGCAATGTCAGGGCACTGCGCAAGTCTTCTGGGAGTTGCTGCAATGAAGTTTGCACGACATCGACAACCTGTTTGCTCATGAGTTCATTTTCGGGTGTAGTAACTTCCCGAAGCAAACTGGCTTCCTCGAAAGATTCCGACTCTTCCGAGTCAAACGGTGTACTGGTGGGGGGCCGGCGTTTATTCGCCAACAGGTGGTTTTTTGCCGTATTGATGCCGATCCGATATAGCCAGGTATAAAATGCGCTCTCGCCACGAAACCCGGGTAACGCGCGGTATGCTTTGATAAAAGCATCCTGTGTAACATCCTCTGCTTCGGCAGGATCCTTCACAAAGCGTGAAATCAAGCGCCCGAGCTTGCGTTGATATTTTGAGACCAACAAATCAAAAGCGTGTTTATCGCCGCGCTGGACGCGTTCAACCAACTGCTGATCAACTTCCCGGTCTGCCATTCCTGACTATTCCATTATGTTATCAGGACTGAGCAAGGGTGGATCCGGTTGTTCCGGGCACCCTGCGGTGCCCCCTCGCTGAGCCTGAAATTTCTCAAGAAGGCAAGTATAACCGCTCTGCTCAGTCCACGTCAGCATCTGCTTGTTAAGGAAGCCGCGTATTGGAGCTGGCATAGTTCTTCTGGTGACAAATCCACCCATGGCTATATATTAGTTTTGTTATAGTCACCCTGTTGACTAATTAATCGGGAAACAAAGTGCTGCAGTTCGACACACTGATCATCGGCAGCGGCCTCGCCGGGCTGACGATGGCAATCAAGCTTGCGGAGCGACAGAAGGTGGGGTTGATTACGAAAAAATCCCTGCTGGATGGCGCCAGCGGTTCAGCTCAAGGCGGAATCGCGGCTGTGTTGTCTGCAGACGATTCTCTGGACGCACACATCCAGGACACCTTGGTCGCTGGCGCCGGTCTGTGCGACGAGACCGTCACACGCTATGTGGTCGAACATGGCAAAGCAGCAATAGATTGGCTGATAGATCAGGGGGTCCCATTCACACGGGACGTATCAAGCGATATAGGATTTCACCTCACCCGCGAGGGCGGACACAGCAAAAGGCGCATCATCCATGCCGCTGATGCGACAGGCCACGCAGTGCAGGAAACTCTGGCTTCACGCGTGCAGCAGCACCCCAATATCACCATTCTGGAATATCACATGTCGGTTGACTTGATCACCGGCAATAAATTGGGAAGAAATGATAATCGTTGTTACGGCGTATATGCGCTCGATTGTCTTAACGACGATGTGATCACTATCGCTGCACAAAACACCATTTTGGCCACAGGCGGGGCCGGCAAGGTTTATCTCTACACCACCAACCCGGACACAGCAACGGGCGACGGGATCGCGATGGCCTGGCGTGCCGGTTGCCGTGTGGCAAATATGGAATTTATACAATTCCACCCGACCTGCCTGTACCATCCCCATGCGAAATCATTTTTGATCAGCGAGGCGGTACGAGGTGAAGGCGGTGTTCTCAAGCTGCCAGATGGAACCCGCTTCATGCCGTGGCACGATGAACGCGCAGAGCTCGCGCCGCGTGACATCGTTGCCAGGGCGATAGATTTCGAGATGAAAAAGCGCGGATTGGACTGTGTCTTTCTGGACATATCGCACCAGTCGGTCGAGTTTCTTCAGGAACATTTCCCGACAATTTATGCTCGCTGCCTCAGCTTGGGAATCAATATCGGCAGAGAACCGATTCCTGTAGTTCCCGCAGCGCATTACACCTGCGGGGGGATCGTTGCTGATTTGCATGCACGCACCGACTTGCAGAACCTCTATGCAGTCGGAGAAACCGCTTATAGTGGATTGCACGGGGCCAACCGCCTGGCCAGCAATTCTCTCCTGGAGTGCCTTGTATTCGCCGATGCTGCGGTGCAAGACATTCTCGATAAGCCTACCCAAAAAATAACTGTTCTACCGGAGTGGGACGAAAGCCGAGTAACAGATGCCGATGAGCAAATTGTCATTTCACATAACTGGGCTGAGTTGCGCCATTTCATGTGGGATTATGTCGGCATTGTGCGAACCAATAAACGGCTGCAGCGAGCACAGCACAGGATTCAACTGCTGCAGGATGAGATCAATGAGTATTACACCAATTTTCATATCAGCTCGGATTTGCTTGAGTTGCGCAACCTGGTATTGAACGCCGACTTGATCGTGCAAAGCGCAATGTTGCGCCACGAAAGCCGCGGTCTGCATTACAGCAAGGATTATCCTGATACCCGGTCAAATCCGGAACCAACAATTCTCAGCAATTGAATCACTCAGAAATGCCTGAGTTGAACACATAACTCCCGGTATAAATCGGAATCCAGCATATCCGGACAAATAACCCGTGAGGCACCCAGATATTTACCCGCCCAGCTGACACGCAGCACGACTAAATACGGGCTGACCGTGGTATTGCTCTTCAATTGAACGCAGGTAATGGAACCATCTCGTGATTCAACTGACAAGTCTCCCGCAACAAAATCAAATTCGCACCATGAATTTGGGAGCACCAATAGAACATCGCGCGCAATTAAATAAATTAGGCTGAATCCAATCAACAGAAGCAAAGTGAACGTAACTGACAGCGGTATATCGGTAATGTACACAATGATTGCAGCTGTCGCATGCTTCAAAAGCAGCAATACGGCAAATGCCGGGGAAGGCTTGATTGCCATTTCCTAGACGGTCAACCGATATCAGAGGATAAACATCGAGGCAATGCCAAGCAAAATGAGCATAATGATTACGACCAGAAAAAAAGTCCCGTCATTTTGTCGGGTAGCCCGCATTGCCCGATTTTGAAGCTTGGCTGTACGCGCAGAACCCCCACGTGGTGCTGCATTGATCAATTCCTCTGCGTTAGGACGGGAGATTTTGAATGTCTTTGACAACTCATCGACGTCTTCGCTGCTGGCCGTCAATGCAGCAAGCCGCATGGTTGCGACAGTAGAATCGAATGCCTTGGATAACCCCGCAAGTGATGATGCCATAGCCTCTTCTTCGCGGGAACCAATCCGCCCGCCCACATCAATTGCGTGTGAAAATTTTTTCTCGCCGCTAGCGGGTGTCTTCGATAAATCACTCGTTTGCGTTGAACGTGGCAATGTTTCCCGGCAGGCACGCAAATCGACCGAAAAATCCAGGGCGTTTTGGTAACGATCCTCCACTTTCTTGGCCAAGGCTTTTGCCACGATAAAATTGACCATTTCCGGTACATCCGGATTCAGCGTGTTGGGAGGGGATGGAATCGCATTCAATGTCTGGTACATGATTGCGTTGACATTGTCGCCGTTAAACGGCGCTTGGCCGGTCAGCATCTCAAAAAGCATCACACCCAAAGAAAATATATCCGAGCGTTGGTCTATTGGCTTGCCCATCACCTGTTCGGGAGACATGTACTTCGGCGAACCCAGAACCATACCCGTTTGGGTTTGTACTGCCGAGGAGGGCATGCGTGCTATGCCGAAGTCTGTGATCTTTACATGCTTTCCACGCACTATCATGACATTCGAAGGTTTTACATCGCGATGCACGATGTCATGCTCGTGTGCATAAGCAAGGCCCTGGGCCACTTGAGCAACGATATCCAATACCTGATCGATGGGCAATAATCTGCCATCGTCCATGATATCCCGCAACTCACGCCCTTCCAGGAATTCCATCGCAATGTAAGCTACATCACCATTCTTGCCCACATCAAAAATCGTCACGATGTTTGGGTGACTGAGCCGCCCGGCGGCCTTGGCTTCCTGATAAAAACGGCTTTCGAACTCTTCTTTTTCATCCAGGGCAAGGGCGAGATTGATGGTCTTGATCGCGACGACACGGTCTATCAATGGGTCTCTAGCCTTGTAGACTACGCCCATTGCTCCCTGGCCAAGTTCACCGAGAACTTCATAGCGACCCAATTGAACAATCATCGCGACCCCGAATGTGTTTCTCTCGTTTTCATTATCTGGTTAAGTTTGACCAAGATAATGAGCCTTCCCTAATCACAGAACTTTGGATAAATGTGCACAGTCTTACCCGTTTCAAACACGATATTCCGTGAATCTACCCCGCTCGGATTGCTCACGATCACCGTGTGCGTGCCCGGGGGTGCCTGTATAGTTAAATCCGAGCCGCTTATCCTACCCTTTCGGGTACCGTCTAGGAATACCTCGGTTCCATCAATGCACCGAACTGTAAGAAATGCACCCGTGCCTCCTGTCGTCACTTTAAACTCGGACTGTCTCGAAGCAGTTTCGATATTTTCCTTCTTTTGCTGGATTTTTTGGGTGTCTGTCTCTTGTTTCGGTTTGATAACTTGTTTCGTCTCTTTGGCGGGTGTGCTCTCGACGATTGGTTTTATTACCGGCTCAGGAACGTTCTCTGCTTTCGTTTCACTTTCTGTTTTAGCGGTAGCAACTTCAGGAACAGATGACTCTGAAGAAACTTTCAAACTCGTCTGAGTTGATGCCGCCGCTATCGCAGATCCAGTTTGATTTGTGGTTGCTGCAAGCTTGTCAACCACTGAAGGATTGACGGGAATTTCCTCATGGCTTTTGAGATATGCCAGCAGAACGACTAATAATAATGGTATTGCAGCGACGCCGACATATAGTACACGCTGCATGGGTCCGGCCCGACGAAACAAATCATCCAGACCGGCAACCATCGTACGCCAAATCAATATGATACGAGCATAAGCCTTTCCCAATGGCCCTTCTGATCGTTCGAAATACAATTTGGCTGCTCTCGCAATTGTCGTTTTATCTCCGGGATAACCAATCGCATACACCTCGTGCTCTCTCACAT
>Ga0210099_1000398_pt1 | contig 15000 bp, 13 predicted proteins | sample Joice_ThreeSqA_D_4_FD_184872 | JGI IMG/M metagenome (GOLD analysis project Ga0210099, IMG submission 184872) | Wetland microbial communities from San Francisco Bay, California, USA, that impact long-term carbon sequestration - Joice_ThreeSqA_D2... | ecosystem: Environmental > Aquatic > Marine >...
TTTGTAAACATTGGTGAAAGAACAAATGTAACCGGCTCTAAAAAATTTGCAAACCTGATTTTAACCGGAGATTATGAGGGGGCTCTTGTTGTTGCGCGCAGCCAGGTTGAAGGAGGAGCCCAGGCAATCGATGTGAATATGGACGAAGGGCTGCTTAATTCTGAAGAAGCGATGACAAAGTTTTTAAATCTTCTTTCGGTTGAACCCGATATAGCAAAACTTCCAATAATGATAGATTCCTCAAAGTGGTCTGTAATAGAGGCCGGCTTAAAATGCTTACAAGGAAAAGGAATAGTCAATTCAATAAGCCTTAAAGAAGGCGAGGAGGTTTTTAGAGAACGTGCCAGGAAAATTTTACAGTATGGGGTCGCCGTCATAGTTATGGCCTTTGACGAAAAGGGACAAGCCGACACTTTCGAAAGAAAAATTGAAATAATTAAAAGAGCTCACAAAATTCTTACTGAGGAAATCGGGTTTCCACCAGAAGATATAATTTTTGATCCTAACGTCTTGACAGTTGCAACAGGAATAGAAGAGCACAACAATTATGCTGTTGACTTTATAGAAACCACTCGCTGGATAAAACAAAATCTTCCTTCTGCAAAAGTAAGTGGTGGTATAAGCAACATCTCTTTTTCTTTTAGAGGAAACAATACTGTGCGCGAAGCCATGCACTCTGCTTTTCTTTTTCATGCTATAAAAGCCGGATTGGACATGGGAATTGTAAATGCCGGACAACTTGAGGTTTATGAAGAAATCCCCAAAGATCTTTTAGAACTTGTTGAAGATGTCCTTTTAAATAGAAGAAAAGACGCAACAGAAAGATTAGTTGAATTTGCAGAAAGCGTTAAGAAAAAAGATAAACAGGAAACAAAAATAGACGAATGGAGAAATACTTCCGTTCAGGAAAGATTAAAACATGCCCTGGTAAAAGGAATTGTTGATTACATTGAGGAAGACACAGAAGAAGCTCGAAAAACTTATGAAAAACCTATAGAAGTTATAGAAGGTCCACTGATGGACGGAATGAATGTGGTTGGCGATCTTTTTGGTTCGGGAAAAATGTTCTTGCCACAGGTTGTTAAAAGCGCAAGAGTTATGAAAAAAGCCGTTGCGTATCTTATTCCTTATATAGAAAAAGAAAAGGAACTCACTGAAGTAAAGAAAGAAGTCGGTAAAATTCTTCTTGCTACCGTAAAAGGAGATGTTCATGATATTGGGAAAAATATTGTTGGAGTTGTTCTTGGCTGCAATAATTATAACGTAATCGATTTGGGAGTTATGGTCTCCGCAGAAAAAATTCTTCAGACAGCAATCGATGAAAAAGTTGATATAATTGGCTTAAGCGGGTTAATTACTCCTTCACTCGATGAGATGGTTCATGTTGCGAAAGAGATGGAACGAAGAGATTTTAAACTACCCTTGTTGATAGGCGGAGCAACAACGTCAAAAATTCATACTGCCGTTAAGATAGCTCCAAGTTATAGTAGTAATGTCATTCATGTTCTTGATGCTTCGAGGAGTGTTCCGGTTGTGAGTAATCTTCTCAATCAGAATGAAAAAATCAAAGAGAAGTTTGGAAACGAGATAAAAGCAGAATACGAAAAGCTCAGAGAAAATCATCTTAAGAGGAGCGGAGAGAAAGAATTTCTTTCAATAGAAAAAGCAAGAGAAAATCATCTTAAAACAGATTGGAATAAAGTAAGGATTGTGAAACCAGAAACACCGGGCGTTACAGTTTTAAAAAATTTTCCACTTGAAACCTTAAGAAAATATATTGACTGGACTCCCTTTTTTCTTACCTGGGAATTAAAAGGGAAGTATCCTGCGATATTTAAAAGCGAGAAATATGGTGTAGAGGCCCAAAAGCTTTATGACGAAGCAAACAAGCTTCTTGATGAAATAGTCACAAAAAAATTACTTACTCCCAAAGGAGTGGTTGGATTATTTCCAGCAAATACGGTCGGATTTGATGATATTGAAATTTATACGGATGAATCTCGTAAAGGAGTTAAAAGAGTTTTGCACACGCTGCGTTCCCAAACACCAAAGCGCGATGGACTTCCTAACCTGGCGCTAGCCGATTTTGTGGCACCAAAAGAAAGCGGCAGACCAGACTATGTTGGAGCTTTTGCCGTCACTGCCGGAATTGGTATTGAAAAACTAGTTGAGAAATATGAAAAAGAACATGACGATTATAATTCAATAATGGTTAAGGCGCTTGCAGATAGATTGGCAGAAGCTTTTGCAGAACATCTGCATGAACTTGTGAGAAAAAAATATTGGTCATATTCGCCCGAAGAGGAATTTAAAAACGTCGACCTGATAAAGGAATCTTACCTGGGAATAAGGCCAGCCCCTGGTTATCCTGCACAGCCGGATCACACAGAGAAGCCGGTTATTTTTGATCTTCTTGAAGTTGAAAAAAATGCCGGTATAAAACTGACAGAAAATTTTGCAATGTATCCGGCGGCGTCAGTTTCTGGTTTATATTTTGCACATCCCCATTCAAAATATTTTGATGTGGGAAAAATCGGGAAGGACCAGGTGATTGATTATCACAGAAGAAAAGGAATAAGTTTGGATGAAGCCGAAAAATGGCTGAGACCGATTCTTAATTATGATATATAAACAGGAGGATATATGACTAAAATATTTTTTATAATCGCTTTTTTCACAATCTCTATGGTTTCAATTTATGCAGAAGATCAATTTGAAAAAGATACAATTATAACTTCTGCAGGTAATCTTGAAATAACTTTTATCGGCCACGCCTCTTTAATTTTTACTTTTAATAATAAAGTTATTCATGTAGATCCTTTTAGCAGACTTGCAGATTATTCTCAGTTTCCCAAAGCAGATATTATTCTGATAACTCATCACCATGGGGACCATTTCGATCTGAATGCAATAGAAAAAATAAAGAAAGAAAATACAATTGTAATCCTTACAAAACTTTGTGCAGAAAATTTTGATGGCGGCATTGTTATGAATAATGGAGATATTGAAGAAACAAATGGAATTAAAATAGAAGCTGTGCCCGCGTACAATATTGTTCATAAGAGAGACAATGGAGAGCCGTTTCATCCTAAAGGAGAAGGTAATGGGTATGTTATTACCTTTGGAGATAAAAAAGTTTATGTGGCGGGCGATACCGAAAATACCCCGGAAATGAAGGACATGAAAGAGATCGATATTGCTTTTCTGCCGATGAACTTGCCATATACTATGACGCCTGAAATGGTTGCAGATGCAGCCAAATCTTTTAAACCAAAGATTCTGTATCCTTATCATTATGGAGATACAGATGTTTCGATAATCACAGATTTAATGAAAGAGGTTAAGGGTGTCGAAGTTCGCATTCGAAAATTGAAGTAATTAATCTTAGCTTAAAATCGCATCGTTACTTTTTGTTCACCTTCATCTAATTAATTAAATAAAATTAATATTTATTTAATCTTCGGTTAATCTTGCCATTTATATTTATATAGAAAAATTTGGTTAACCTCAAGAAAGTTAGTTATGATAAAACAAAAGACGCTTAACGAATGCGATAAAGCAATTCAATTTAATCCCCCAAACCTGTTAGAATATAAAAAAAGAGGAGTTATAAAAGCCGACCTGGGTAATATTAAAGGAGCTGTTGAAGAGTACAACAAGGTTATTTTAATAAATCCTGAAGATATTTCAGCGTATTTTTCAAGGGGGACACTAAAGGCAGATTTAGGAGATTTTGAAGGGGCAAGAAAAGATTTTGAGACCGCCCAGAGATTAAATATTCTGACAGCCTGATTTGATCAGAAAAACAATCTAAAAGATTAATTTTTCTTAATAATGTGTTAAGCAGTTCTTAATGTATGCAGCGTAGTTTTAATCGGTTATAAAAATTTTATTAGTAACTTTTTAACAGGAGTTTCCCAAACATGAAAAAAAATATATTTTCATCACTGCTGGCAGTACTTATTCTTTTCTGGGCCGTTGGCATGACATCGTATTCACAAGAGAAGACCGAAAAATCGCAAGCTAAAACTGAGAAAATGGAAAAAAAGGCCACGGCCGGCATTAAAACGGCTGTTGTTAGCAAGACAAGCATAGCATCAAAAGAAAAAACGATACACAAACATCATAAAAAGTTAAAAAAGATGGTTAAAACTAAAATGAAAGAAAAAAATAAAACTGAGCCCATAAAAAATGTAAAGAGTAAGTAAAGCATTCCAAATGACGGCAGAAAAGGAGGGTTGTTTTAACTCTCCTTTTTTTTAAAGTTTGACTATGAGAATATTAGTAGTAGAAGACGAGAAAAAAGTAGCCTCGTTTATTAAAAAAGGATTAGAAGAAGAATACTATTATGTAGACGCAGCCCATGATGGAAAAGCAGGTTTAAAATTAGCTTTGTCTGAGGATTATGATTTGATGATTTTTGATATTATGCTTCCATACAAAGACGGGGTTTCCCTCGTAAAAGATGTCCGCAACAGTAATATATCAACACCTATTCTTCTCTTAACAGCGAAGCTGACACTCGATGATAAAATAGAGGGGCTGGATTCCGGTGCGGATGATTATCTTACCAAACCATTTGCTTTTGAAGAATTGCTTGCCCGCATCAGGGCATTGTTAAGAAGAAAAGAAAAAAACAAACAGCTGCAGTTAAAGATTGTGGATTTATTGCTGGATACGCAAACTCACATTGTTAAAAGAAATAATATGGAGATCAATTTAACCCCAAAAGAATATTCAATACTTGAATATCTTTTAAGGAATAAAAACAAAGTTGTTTCGAGAACAATTTTAACCGAGCATGTTTACGATTATCATTTCGACACCGATTCAAACGTAATAGATGTTCATATAAATAAACTGCGAAATAAAATAGACAAAGGTTTTGAAAAACAGATTCTTTATACCATAAGAGGAGTTGGCTATACCGTTAAAGACGATTCCCCCCTCTAAACTACTCTAAACAGATAACATGTTTAATAAAGCAATATCATTTCTTAAAACAACAAGATTTAAAATAACACTCTGGTACACCGGGGTTTTTTTAATTCTCGAAGTGGTAATGGGAATTGCAATATACCTTTATGTTTCAAATAGCATGAACAATGAGTTAAATAATTCACTTCTTTACCAGGCAGAAAAGATATATACATTTGTAAAGGGGAAGGATAGGACTCTTCTGGAATTCAAGCCCGATTCATTATATGAAACACAGGAAGATTTTATTTACGATCTCATCTTCGATGCCTTAATGATAAATCCGAGGAAGACTTTTATACAGGTTAAGTTAAATGATAAAATAATTTTTAGAACGGAAAACCTTGAAAAAAAAGAGTTCAGATTTAAGGATAAAAACAAACCCGGAAAGGAATTATTCAATATTACAAATAAAGATTTTGCTCCAAACAGAATAAGAGTAGCTCATCTTCGGCAGGATCCGTATGATATTTCAGTTGCTTTTTCTACAGGTATTATCGATTCTACCTTAAATAGCTTGACGGAGATATATATAATTATAGCCCCTATATTTTTTGCAGTATCATTTTTAGGGGGAGCGCTCATTTCTGCGAAGTCGCTTTCAAAAATTGATAAGATTATTAAGAAAACCGAAGATATCACAACACAAAATCTAAATGAAATAATTGTCGGAGAAGAATCTGAAGATGAATATGGCAGGCTTACCCAAAAGATGAACGAGATGATTAGAAGATTGAGAACCTCGATAGAATATATGAACCAGTTTTCAATATCGGCTTCTCATGAATTAAAAACCCCGTTGACAATTTTAAGAGGGGAGATAGAAATTGCTTTAAAAAGCACAAAAACCCCCAAACGATATAGGGAAGTTTTGAAAAGCAATTACGAGGAAACATTAAGATTAATCAATATAGTTGATAAACTATTTTTTATTTCGAGAGCAGACAATACCCAGGTGAAGCTGAACAAAACAAAAGTCAGTTTATATGAATTTTTGTGTGAGATAGTAAACAGATCGGAATCTTTGGGAAAAGAAAAGAATATTCAAATCATTTTGAACTGCGAAAAGGATTTTGAAATTGAAATAGATACAACCTTAATGAAACAAGCGATAGTAAATCTAATTGAGAATGCGATTAAATATGGTGAAGAAGAAGAACCGATTCATATTAAAACGGAAATACTAAGAAATAATGCTGTAAAGATTTCTGTTATCAATAGAGGAGAAGGTATATCCGAAGAGAATCTTGAAAAGATATTTGAACGCTTTTACAGAAGCAAAACCCCAAAAACCGCAGGCGGTATTGGGCTGGGTTTATCGATAGTTAAGTCGATAGTAAATTGGCACAATGGAGAAATAACGGTTAAGTCTAAACAGGGAGAAGAAACCGAATTCTCTGTTATAATTTAAAATCAACACCTATTTCTAAAGCTCCATAACTCAAGGTTCCAAACCCAACCCTTCCTGTTATAGCAAGATTAGGATTAATGAAATACCTTATTCCTCCCTGGAAGCCAAGCCATACACCACCCTGGGAGGGAGTTGCGTAATTTCCAGCCGGACCGCTGTAACTCACCGAACCGCCGTCATAAGCAAGCACAAGTCCTGCATAGGGGTCGAGTTGAGAATATCCGTTTATTTCAAAATGATAATTGCCCTGTGCCCCAATAAAGATGTTTGTGTAACTTAATTTGCCCGTATAAAATGCATCGCTGTAACTCCAATATCTGAAAATTCCACCGATACCAACCTTGCCAAAATTTTCAATATTTAGAGCGTACTCATAATTTCCCCCCAATTGAAAAGTAGAGCCAAGAAATGAAAGTCCGATAGAAGGACCAACGTAATGATTATCAACTGTATATTGTGCTTTTAAGGGGGACTGAAGAAACAGAAGCATTATGATAATAAATAATGCGTTATTCAAAAATGTTTTTATCATCAAAAAATCCTTGAATTATGAAAATTTCAATAGTAATTATAACTAAAAGCGTTGTTTAACACTATGTACCCTTTTGTGAACTTTTCGTGATGAAAAGCGTGTTTGTTTTTAAGATAATTCTTATGTAAAATTTTAAAAGGATTTATAAAAATGAAAGCAAGAAAAATTTCTTTAATTGTAGTTCCGTTGTTTTTAATTGTGTCTTGTTTTTTTATAATACCTCCTGCTGGAGGATTAAAAAACAAATCTGATGTAATTATGTCCGATTCTACTAAAGATACCAAAGGAGATAAAATGGATACAAAAGTAGTTAAGACAGAGGAAGAGTGGAAGAAAGAGCTAACACCGGAACAATACTATGTATTAAGAGAAAAAGGGACTGAAAGAGCCTTTACGGGCAAGTATGATAAGTTTAATGAAAAAGGTGTTTACAAATGTGCTGCGTGTGGCAATGTACTTTTTAGTTCTGATGCAAAATATGATGCAGGATGCGGCTGGCCAAGTTTCTGGATTCCGCTTGCCGGCGACAAGATAGTTTTAAAGAAGGATACAAGTTTTGGAATGGTTAGAACAGAAGTGCTTTGTGCAAGATGCGGCAGCCACTTAGGACATGTATTCGACGATGGTCCGGAACCAACAGGAGAGCGGTATTGCATCAATTCTGTATCGCTAAAGTTTGAAAAAACAGGAGATACCAAGTAGCTCTACTAGTGAGGTTCGCCCCAAAAGCGAACCTCATGTAAACTTATCCCAAAAGAAGTTCAAAGATCATTCTATGTAAGCAATCCAGTTTCCGCCAATTCCAAAAACTTTAGAATCGTCCCATGTCGTGATTTTAATAGTAAAACCATCCCTTGAAATTGCAGTTGCTTCAACGTTATATCTTACATTTGTTGCCTTATCGGCATCAAGTGTAGAAACGTTTACAATTACTTCGGGTCTCGACTCAAATGGGTTAAGGAAATTTACCTCTAGTAAATATGTTCTTGTTCCCGTGTTCTTATCAAGAGTAAATCCCGTATTATTTGTATTTGCAGTATACTTGCCCGTTACAAACTTGGGTTGGGAAAAGGTTGATGTGAGTAAACCCAGGAAAAGAACAACAAAAGTTGCAGAGATTATTTTTTTCATCATGCCCTCAAATTTTTGTTTATAAAATTTTACTGGCAAATCAAAAATAGCAGGATAGTTTTCTTTTTTCAATTACCAGAGTGTTATTAATTTTTTAAGAGCCTGTTTATTCTTTCCATTTCTTCTTTTCTTAAGCTGTTTACAACAAGAATGTATGAGTTTGTAATCCAGCCTAATATTTCTTTAGCCGGGACAGACCCATCTATTATTACTGTATTCCAGTGAGTTTTGTTCATGTGATAACCCGGGAGAACCGAATCATATCTTTCTCTTAACTCAATAGCATTTTCGGGGTCACATTTAAAATTTATCCTTATAGGAATTTCATCTAACGAAGCTAAAAGAAATATCTTTCCACATACCTTAAAAACCAAAGTGGACACACCAAAAGGGAAATCTTCTATTACCTCTGGTTTGCTAAGACAAAATTTTCTTATGGATTCTATATTCATCTTGTTTATATTCGAATTGTGATAGTGTCAAAATAAAATAACATTATTTAATAAGATTTAGTGAATTCATCTTAATATTATTTTTATTAAATAGCTAACATCAAAAATTTGAACATGGAGAAAAAATGAAAAACAAAGTAAAATTTTATTTTTATGGTTTTATATCGTGCGCAGCAATACTTTTGTTGATAGGATTTGTATCGAATAATTCCGAAGAAGAAACCGACTTTCCGCAAGGCTATAAAATCATTTCTCCCGGCGTTCCTGATAATCTTGATTTCTGCGGCGAAGGCGTTCCTCTTGAAAACTATGAAGTTTATGAGAGGATAGACAGGGAGATTATCGTTAACACGTACTTTCACTCAGCAACCATTATTGAAATGAAGAGAGCAAACAGATGGTTTCCTGTTGTAGAACAGATTTTAAAGGCGAATGGAATTCCAGATGATTTTAAATATCTTATGGTTGCAGAAAGCGGAATTGCAAATGTTGTGTCCCCGGCAGGAGCTACAGGCTATTGGCAATTCATAGAAAGCACTGCATTAGAATATGGGCTGGAGGTGAACAGCGAGGTAGATGAAAGACTTAATTTAGAAAAATCGACAGAAGCTGCCTGCAGGTATTTACACGATGCCGATAGTTTATTCGGCAACTGGACTATGGCAGCTGCGTCGTATAATATGGGTTTTGTGAATACTCAAAAGCAGATTGAAAGACAGAAGGCAAACATTTATTACAATCTTGTTTTGAATAGTGAAACATCAAGATATCTTGCACGGATTGTGGCTATAAAGGAAATTATGACTCATCCGAAAAAATACGGTTTCGATATAAAACAGAAAGACCTTTATAATCAAATGCCGTATGAAGTGGTACGGGTCAAGGGCCCCGTTAATGATCTGGCAGATTTTGCCTTTGACAACGGGATAAATTATAAAACACTAAAACTCTATAACCCGTGGCTTAGAGATAATACTTTAACAAACAAAGGTGGAAAAATTTATTCAATAAAAATTCCCGTGGAAGGAAGTATAAAGCTTATTAAAGAGTAAGAAAACAAGCCGGGTTTGAATAGAAATTTATTTGGGAGAATTGCCGGAGTAAATAACTTGCGCCATTCTTTGAACATCATATCTTAAAATGTTCATTTGTTTTTTAAACTCCGGGGTTTCCTTAATATTTGCGAAAAGGGGATCAAGCTCACTCCAGAAATAAAAACGAAAACCGTCGTGGATTGCCAGCTCAAGATATTCGAGAGATTTTTGTTTATCGTTCTTTGCTGAAAAAATTCTTGCCAGGTCGTATGCATAGTTAAAATCCTCACTGCCACTTTTCAATCCTTCCATATCGGCCTCAGTCAGTTTTGAAAAAATCAAATCGGCGCTTGGATCTTTTTCTCTTAAAAGAGTAAAAGCATAATCAGGGGAAGAGCCGGCATCGAATGAAGAGACTTTTATGGCTGACTGGTAATACTCTCTTGCTTTTGAATAATTATTAGAAAACAATTCAACATCTCCAAGATCTGAAAGTATTCTTCTATCATCCGGTTTTTTCTTGTTTTTTTCGATCAGTATGCTCCTGATTTTATCTATTTTATTCGTAACTATATAAAGTTTGGTTAAATCTGAGTAAACAAAAGTAACCTCGGGTTGAAGTTCAATAGCTTTGAGGAGATATTTTTCTGCATTTGTAAAATCACCTATTCCCTGGTAAACCAACCCAAGCATTCTGTAATTGGCTGAACGCAGGGGTTCGAGCGAAATACTTTTTTCTACCCAGTATTTTGCTTCCGGATAGTTTCCGATAAACCAATAGATTCCGCCAAGGTTGGAGATTGCAACCGAAAAGTTAGGATTTATATCAATTGCTTTGAGATAATATTTTATAGCCGTTATATATTTTCCGTTATATGCATAGGACACGCCCAGAGACTTATAAGGTTCAGCAATGTCGCTGTCGAAATTTAAAGCGAGAAGACTCTTTGCACGGGAAGAATCCAGCCAATCATTACCCATATCGAAATAAGCATAACGCTGTGCATAAGCATCAGCCAGCCCCGAATAAGCAAGTGCGTAGGTCGAATCTAACACAATAGCTTTTCTGAAAAAGTCTACCGCTGTTTGATTACTTTCTACAGAATACCTGTAATAAAAATCTTTTCCCCTTAAATACAAGGTATATGCATCGACATTGCTTGTACTTTTATGATCGATCCTCTGTTTTTCTGTGGTGCTGAGACGCGCTTTAAGTTGTTCCGCAATTTTTTGCGCTACATCGCTTTGAATCTGGAATATATCCCTTAATTCCCGGTCATATGTTGAGGACCATATTTCCTTGTCTTGTGGTGCATCTATTAATTGCGAGACAATTCGTACCCTATTGCCGCTTCTTCGAACGCTCCCTTCTAGTATGTTTTCAACCCCAAGCTCGCGCGCGATTTCTCTTGCAGTTTTTGGAGAATTTTTATATTTGAGGACGGATGTTCGTGATACGACTTTCAGGTCACTGATTTTTGAAAGTTGTGTTAAAATATCTTCTGTAACTCCGTCGCAGAAATATTCATCCTCTTTGGAATCGCTGAAGTTCTGAAATGGCAAAACAGCAATTGATTTTTCAACTACATGAATTGATTCTCCGGACAAAGCTTTAATTCTGTATGTTAGTAAAAAAGCAAAAAGAACTACCATTAGAGAATCAAAGATAATTTCACCAATCCTGAATTTTTGCCTTCCCGCTTCACCATGGAACCATGCCCCGACCAAAGTAATCGGGAGACCGCATAGAGAAGCAAAAACAACAGCATCGAAAAGTATTTGGGGAAAGTCATACTTATTTCCCAAGATATTGATGGCACCGAAAGCAGTTAGAGATGTGCTTATATGAATAGCAAGCCACTTAAATACTTTGCGGTCTTTAAGCTTTTGTGAGAAATTTTTTATCATAGCCGAATTGAATTTTGCACCTCTCTTTCATGCACCCTGGGGGACTCTCCCGAAGGGATTCCTTTGGAAGAACCCCCGACCAATAGATTAAGGGAAGACACGTTTTTTGACAAATTACTTTAGCCTACTTTAATCGTGCACCCTGGGGGACTCGAACCCCCGACCAATAGATTAAGAGTCTACTGCTCTACCAACTGAGCTAAGGGTGCGGCGTAAAATTAAGAATTTCTATAAAGCCTTACAACGAAAGGATTGTCTTAAAGAATAAAATTAGAAGATTGTTAGATAAGATAGGGATTTGGGAACTGAAAATATCTGCAAAACATAGAATGAATGACATATGTTGAATGATTAATCTTAAAAGTGAAACCGTTTATTGGATAACTATGGAACCTGAGATCCTCTACCGTTGTTTGGTTTCCAATAGTTTTCATTGTCATCATTCTGAACCTGTCCATTCATATTATAATCTGAATTCTTATAACCCGATGTACCATTGTCTGGTTTCCATATATTCTCACTATCATCATTTTGCATCTGACCATTTCCATTTCCATCTCCTGCTATCATTCCCCATACTCCGGATCCTAAATCCTTTGCCCCGATACTACCCCCATAATATTGTCCACTGCCTGTTGTAAAATCATAAGCGGTTAATCCTGTTAATTGAACTGTACTACTACTCATAACTGCTAAATGATTTCTTTGTTTTACAACTATAGAATAAGGGCCTGGAGTAATTCCTAAAGAGATAGATGTTGAAAAACCATCTGGATCTATTGCATAACCATGCTTACTAAGAAGACAGCTTTTCAATTTTTTAACTGAATTATCGGGATTCCTTATTTCAAGTAAAATCCAATCTGTGACTGTATCGGGAATAGTATATGAAACTGATTTTGGGGCACTTGTAAATGGAGAGGAAGTTGGAAGGAGGTCAACAGTCCCAGAGCCGTCATTAAAATGCCTCAGGGCAGTAGTCATTGTGTTTCCAGTATAAGGACCCTGCAAAAACACTCTAAGTTGAAGAATCGGCAAGATACCAACTACGGTGGGAAACCAGGTATTTGCCATTTTTAGATAACCAGTAGTATTTGGATGCAATCGATACAATGCAGGATTAGGACCCGAAGTATAGTATGTAAAGTTGGGATTATATCCATTTGTAGTTCCATAGTAAATACCCAAGGAATCATACATATCAACAATCCTTATATTTTGCTTTTGCTTTATGGGTAAAAGCCCAACTTTGATTACTAAGGTATCATTAAAATTTATTGTCCTCTGGTGACGACTGGAAAGATCATCTCTGTCAATAATTTTAGCAACCACGGTTACTATTTTAGAGTCAAAAGTATATATAGTATTAAGAATTTGTATAACTTCGTTTGCAAGATCTGTTCCCCAATCAAAATCAGAAAGAGAACTAATGTCATTTGTTCCAATATGTAAAAGTATAATATTGGGAGGATTTTTAGTTAAAAATTTAGGTAATGTATCGAGCAATGATACGCTACCTCCGGGATGAGAAGCTTCCCAACCGCCATGTCCTTCGTGGTTAGGATCGGTTGTATTTCCTCTTTGACTACCCACAAAGTCTATATTATAACCAGCACTGAAAAGTTGCTGATATAGGGACTCTCTGTAACCTATCGTGTCATTTGGACTATCGGGATTTGTACCCCTTGTAATAGAATCACCAAGGGGCATTATCTTAACTTGTGAAGGGGTTTGTGAAAAGCTCACCAGAAATAAAACTATTAATAATAATTGTTTGCCTATATAATTGTAGCTCAACATAGGAAACCAAAATAAAACAAAATTTTGTATATTGCTATAAGATAGAATCACCTTCTATAATCAACAGTTCAATTCAAAATTTTAATTGTTTTTATTGACTATTCGGGCACAATTTAACTTCACAAACCCCCGTGACTTTTCCTTTGGTTTGTCCACTAAATCTTGTATTATTTGAATGAAAACCAAACATTTTGACTGTGGAATCAACAGAATCAACCATATATTTTTTTACTCATAAACGGAATCAGAAATGCATAACTCATTGTTTTGGAAAGGGTCTTTAAAGATTAAGAGTCTACTGCTCTACCAACTGAGCTAAGGGTGCGGCGTAAAATTAAGAATTTCTCTAAAGCCTTACAATGAAAAGGATATCTAGAAAGGATTAAAAGAAGCAAAGCGCAATCAAAATTCGAGACAGGATTATAACTTACCACGGTTATTCTTTATAAATAGTAGTAAAAATGAAATTTTATAAGGTGGCAACTATAATTTAATATTATAGGAGTCTCGGAGCCTTGATTTTTGATTTGCTAAAAGGGAAATTATCATCCATCTCTCAATGTAGATGTCAAGTATAAGCATAGCCTGTTGGCTGCCAGGTCAATGGGCTATGTTATCTTTGTATAATCACCCTAGGTTACAAGAGGTTTTCATTATAACCCATAGCTTTCCACAAAGCAGACATCATTTCTTTATCGCCATTCATAATTCCCCGGAAGGTAACAGAGGGAGGAATATCAACAAGTTCTGCAATTCTTTTATAAGTTTTGTGTCTCCTGGTGTCTTTAACTTTTGAAAGAATATGCCAGAGAGTGAGAGCATCTTTTTTTCTTGATTCTTTTAGTAAAATAGTAAGCGCAGAGCTTTTGTCTTTATTTAAATCAAAATCATTCAGGGCATTTTTAAATGCTGTTGTTGCATCGTTAAAGTATGGTGTGCCTGTACCAACGGTTTTATCAGTTTTACACATTGCCTCGGCAGGTATTAAAGATTTTGTAGTACCGGACTTAAGTTCAACACAGCCGGATATAACTTTTAATGAGCCGGAACCATCTTTATTGACTTCAAGCGTGTAAATACAGCCGAGATCGATTGCCGTGGCAGAAGGTATCTTAACGGAAAAAACACCGGGCGATGACCAGATAACGGCGTGAATTTTTCCTTTATCTAATAAAATTTTGTATTCGTTTTTACCCGACTCAATTACTTTTACCTTGCTGTTTGGTTGAACATCGATTTCTCCGACAGATCCCACGTTTAAGCGGGCACGCGATATTGAATTTGTTTGAAGCCACTCGCCGGTTTTTATTATTTGATGATCTGCCAGGTTTTGTGAACCAACCACCGGCATTCCTGCAAGATTATCTACCGACCACAACTCAGTAGTTTGCTGTGCGTAGTAAAGAATTCCTACGCCAATACCCATAATTATGGCTAGAACCACAGCGCTGGCAAAAAACCAACCTGATTTTCTGTATTTCTTTTTTAAAGTAAAAGTTTTTCTTCTACTGCCTGTAACAAGGTAATTATCGAGCTGGTTTATTGAAAGAATTTTTAAAGAAGGTTTCTTGTTTCGCCTTGGTTTTTCATTTATAAGTTTCTGAATATCCCGGCGTGAAGTTATCTCTTTGGGAAGGGCACTTGCCTCCTTCAAAATAGAGATAACATTCAGGTATTGTTTTTTACAATTAGCACAGTAATCTAAGTGGCCAGCTATTTCATTCCGGATTTCATTAATTAAATGACCATCGGCGT
>Ga0210099_1000402_pt1 | contig 14967 bp, 14 predicted proteins | sample Joice_ThreeSqA_D_4_FD_184872 | JGI IMG/M metagenome (GOLD analysis project Ga0210099, IMG submission 184872) | Wetland microbial communities from San Francisco Bay, California, USA, that impact long-term carbon sequestration - Joice_ThreeSqA_D2... | ecosystem: Environmental > Aquatic > Marine >...
TATCATCGGTCCCCCGCCGGTGAGGTCCAGGAACTGCTTCGACCGCTTCGCGCGGCTCTCCGGCCAGAACCGCGTCCCCGACCCGCCCGCCATCACCACCACGTGATCCATGGGATCGTCCTCCCGTGAAGCATTTACGATAGAATCGAATATTATGGACATAAAATCAATGGTTTAGATATGTTACGATGGACACGGATTGCCGGCTTCCGGGGGATAGGGATTGCAACCCGAAGAGCAGCGCTCCTGATTAAACGGCCTTTTCGCCACGCTCCCCCGTGCTGATGCGAACCGCCATTTCCACAGGAGTGACGAAGATCTTGCCGTCGCCCCGAAGGCCCGTATGGGCCGTCTTCTCGATCAGGGATACGATCTCTTCCGCTTTTTCATCCTTGCAGATGATCTCGAGCTTCATCCGCAGCGAGTAATCCAGGAGATCTTCGTCGACCCGCCTTGGAGCGCCCGTCGCCCGCCCCTGCCCGAAACCCTGAACGTTGGAAACGCTCATCCCCGTGAGCCCGTCGACCTTCTGGAGAGCCCGGGTGACTTTCGAAAGCATGTGCGGCTTGATGTACGCCTTGATCTCCTTCATCGGCTTCCCTCCGCTTGGGACTGGTGGTTGTTTTCCTTCTCCACGTCGATGGAGAACCAGCGGTACACCGCCGGGATGACCAGCAGCGTGAGGGCGGTGGACGTCACCAGCCCCCCGATCACCACCGTGGCCAGGGGACGCTGCACTTCGCTGCCCGTCCCGTGGGAGAGCACCATCGGCACCAGCCCCAGGCCGGCGGCCAACGCGGTCATGAGGACGGGGCGAAGCCGCAGACACGCTCCCCGGATGCACGTCTCCTCCATGGGGACTCCCTCCAGGAGCAACTGGTTCAGGTACGTCACCAGCACCATCCCGTTGGCGAGGGCGATCCCGAAGAGGGCGATGAAGCCGACGGAGGCCGGGACGGAAAGGTTCTGGCCGGTCATCCACAACCCCGCCACGCCCCCGACCAGGGCGAGAGGAATGTTCAGGAGGATCAGCAGGGAGTTCTTCAGGGAGTTGAACGCGGAGAAGAGCAGAAGGAACACGATCAGGAGCGTGACGGGGACGACCAGGGCCAACCGCTTGTTGGCCTCCTGCTGGAGTTTGAACTGCCCGCCCCAGTTCACCAGATATCCGGGGGGCATCTTGACCTTCTCCTCGATCGCCTTCTGACCGTCCCGGACGAACGATCCGATGTCCCGGCCCCGTACGTTGCATTGCACCGTGATGAAGCGCTGGTTGTCCTCCCGGGTGATCTGCCGGGGACCCACGATTTCCTCGATCCTCGCCAGATCGGACAGCGGCACCTTCTGCCCGCCCGGCGCCGCCACCAGGATCCGGCCGATCGCCTCCGTCGTGCCTCGGCTCCCGTCGGCGTACCGGACGACGATATCGAAACGGGGGATCCCCTCGAAGATCTGGCCCGCCTTCTCGCCCCCGACGGCGGTCTGGAGGATGCTCTGGACGTTCTCGACGTTGATCCCGTGGCGGGCGATCGCCTGCCGGTCCACCGTGATGCGGAGCTGGGGCGTCCCGGTCACCTGGTCCTTCTGGACATCGTCCGCGCCGGGCACGGTCCGGATCACCGCCTCCACTTCCGCCGCCTTCTGTTTCAACACCTCCATGTCCTGGCCGAAGATCTTGATCGCAAGGTCCGCCTTGCTGCCGCTGATCAACTCGTCCACCGCGGCGGCGATCGGCTGCGTGAAGTTGAACCCCGCCCCCGGGAAATTCCTGAACTCGTCGCTCATCTTGTCGAAGAGTTCCTCGGGGGTTTTCGCGGTCTTCCACTGGTCCTGCGCCTTCAGGGCGATGAACGCCTCGCCGGAATTGACGGGATCGGCGTGCGCTCCCACCTCGCCGCGGCCGACGCGGGTCACAACGGTGACCACTTCCGGGAACGTCGCCATGAGCCGGCGCTCGAACCGGAGCATGGTGTCCCTGGCCTCCTCCAGGGAGATCGAGGGAGCCATGGTAGCCCGGACCAGGAGGTCCCCCTCGTTCAGCCGCGGGACGAATTCCGACCCCAGGCGGGTAAACAGAAGGCCTCCGACCAAGAGGAGGCCCAGGGCCATCCCGATGGCGGCGGACGGCTTGCGGACGAAAAAGGTCACCAGCGGCCGGTACGCCGCCTGCATCCACCGGACGACGACGAACTCCTTGTGCTCCCCGGACGCGTGCCTCGGCCTGCGCATGAGAAGGCTGGCCAGGACCGGCGCCAGGAGGACGGCGAACAGGAGGGACCCGAACATCCCCAACGCCATCGTCTGCGCCAGTGGACGAAAGGTCTTCCCCTCCACTCCCTGCAGGGTGAACAGGGGCAGGAAGACGATCACGATGATGAGCAGCGAGAGGACGATCGGGCGCGCCACCTCCGAGCACGCCCGGAGGATCACATTTGGAAGGGGTTCCTCCGGGTCTTCCTCCCGGATCGTCCGATCCACGTTCTCGACCATGACCACCGCGCCGTCCACCAGGAGTCCGAGGGCGATCGCCAACCCCCCCAGCGACATGAGGTTGGCGGAGATGTCGAGGAATTTCATCGCGAGGAAGGAAAACCCCAGGGAAAAGGGGATGGCGGCCAGCACCACGATGCTCGGCCGGATCCCGCCCAGCATCAGGAGCTGGATCAACACGATGAGGATCCCCGCCTCGATCAGGGCGTTTGTCACCGTCCGGACGCATTTGGCCACCAGCGTCGCCTGGTCGTAATACGGGACCACCTTGATCCCCGGGGGGAGGACCTTGTTGATCTTTTCCATCCGGTCCTTCACGTCCTTGATCACGGTCGAGGTGTTGGTCCCGATCAGCTTCAGGACCATGCCGACGACCGTCTCCCCCTTCCCGTTCATGGTTGCAAGGCCGCGACGGACCTCGCCGCCCGTCGCCACATCGGCCACCTGCCGCAGAAATACGGGGGTCCCGCTCTTTGACTTGAGGACGATGTTTTCCAGATCGGAGATCTTCTCGGCAAGCCCGACGGAGCGGACGATGTACTCCTCCGCGTTCTTGACGATGAACTGGGCCCCGACGCTCGAGTTGTTCGCCTTTACGGCTTCGACGACGTTGCTCAACGAGAGGTCGTACCGGAGAAGATCGATCGGACGGACGTTGATCTGGTACTGCTTCACATCGCCCCCGAGGGAGAGGACCTCGGTCACCCCTTTCACGGTCTGCAGGTTGAATTTGATCAGCCAGTCCTGGATTTCCCGTATCTGCTGGGGCGTCCGTTTGCCGGTTTCGTCCTCCACGAAATAGAAGAGAATCTGGCCGAGACCCGTGGAAACGGGACCCATTTCCGGGTCCCCGAATCCCGCCGGGATCTCTTCGCGGGCGATCTGGAGCCGTTCGTTCACCAATTGCCGGTTGAGGTAGATATCGGTCCCGTCGTCGAAGTAGATGTTCAGCACCGAAAGGCCGAAGTTGGAGACCGACCGGATCTCCTTTAGATTGGGGAGGCCGCTCATGGCGACCTCGACCGGGTAGGTGACGTACTTCTCCACTTCCTCGGGTGCGAGCCCTCCCGTTTCCGTAAACACCTGGACGAGGTTCGGCGTCACGTCCGGGAAGGCGTCCACGGGCAGCCGGGTATAGCTGTACGCACCGGCGACCAGGACCAGGCCGCCGAGGACCAGCATCAAGAGGCGGTTACGGAGGACGAAGGCGATCAGTGTCTGCATGGTGATTCCTCTCCCGCCTCAGTGGTTGTGGGCGTCGCCGAACGACCCCTTGGCAAGTTGCGCCTTCAGGGTGAACGCGCCGGCGGATACGTACTTCTGCCCGGGTTTCAGGCCCGAGGTGATCTCCACGTGCGTCCCGTTGGAACGGCCGACGGTGACCGCCCGGGGCTCGAAGCCGTCCTCGTCCTCAACGAACACGACCGTCTTCTCGTCGATCGTCTGCAACGCTGTCTTTGGAACCAGGATCGGGACCGGAACCGTGCTGAGGGTGACCCTCCCGGTGACGAACAGGCCGGGCCGCAACTGTCCTGCGCGGTTCGGAAGAACCACCCGGGCGGTGGCCGTCCGGGTCTGCTCCCCGACGAGCGGCCCGATGTAGCTGATCTCCCCCTCCATGTCGGGGATTCCGTGCCCTGCCGAGATGAGAACAGACTGACCCACCCGGATCGACGGGATCTCCTTCTGGTACACGCCCAGGATCACCCAGACGGAATTCAGGTCTGCGATGCGAAACGATTCGGCGTCCTCCTTTTGAACCTCCCCCAGCGCCACGTGCTTCTCGATGATCACGCCGTCGAAGGGAGCGATGACCTCGTACCGGATGTACGAGACGTCCGGCTGGGAGGGCAACTGCCCCAGGTAATCGTCCGAAAACCCGAGGGCGTGCAACTTCTGCTCGGCGGACCGGAGCTCGATCCGCGCTTCGCTCAGCGCCTGCTTGGCCTGCAGGTAGTCCTGGGTAGGGGAGATCTTCTTCTTCCAGAGCTCCTCTTCCCTATCGTAATTAGACTGGGCGAGGTCCAGCTTCTCGCGCGCGGAGAGGAACGCCGCCTTGTTGTCCGCAAGTTCCTTGCTGTCCAGGACCATAAGGATCTCCCCTTTGCGGACGTGATCCCCCAGGACTTTCCGGACCTCGCGGACCACCCCCGGTACCCGGGGGACGACATGTGCGAGGCGGTCCGCGTTGGGAACGATCTCCCCGGGAAGCTCGACCTGGACCTTGAGAGGGCCGGAACCGGCCGTGGCGAGCTCGATGCCGAATTCCTTCCGTTGCGCATCCGTCAGGCGGATCGCCTTTTCGTCGCCGTGGTCGTCGGGTTCTTTCTGTTCCTTGCCGGCGACTTCAGCCCCCTTCTCCGCCTCGTGCCCTTTCCCGGCCGACCCCGGGGGGGACTGACTCGTGCATGCGGCCCCCCACAGCAACGCGGCCGCCAGGAAAAACGTCAACAGGACCTTTCCGAACAGGTTGATCGTGGTCTTCATCGCGCACTCCCTCACTTGGTCTCGATGGATTTCGATGGATCGATGAGTCCGCCGCCGATCAGTCGTTCCGTATCCGCCACCGCTTTGTGGTATGCGCCAAGGGCTTCGACATACCGGCCCCTCGCCTCGAACAGCGTCCGCTGCGCGTCGAGGACATCCAGGTACCCGAACTTCCCCTGCCGGAACCCTTCGCTTGTCGCCTCGAAGGCGCTCTGGGCCGCCGGCAAGACGGCTGCCTTGAGGGTTGTCGCCTCCATATACCCTGTGGCCAGCGCCAGGTATGCATCGGAAAGAGCGGCGAGAACCTTGTTCCCGGCGGCTTCACGCTCCCGTTCCGCCTTGGATACCCGGTATTGCGAATCAAGGATCTTTCCCTGATTCCTGTCGAAGATGGGGATCGGGATGGTAGCTCCGGCGACGAAGGTGGTTTCTTCCGCCTCCCTGAAACGACGGATTCCCGCATTGATCGTGACATTGGGAATACGTCCGGCGCGGTCTTGCGCAAGGACCGCCCTGCGCTGTTCGATTTCCGCTGCCCAGCGTGCGATATCGGGGTTGCCGGAGATCCGGGCGAAGAGATCTTCGGCGGACGGTACCGGGGCTACCCGGTCAAGCCGCCCTACGGCTTTGGAAAAAATCGGCCGGGAGCTTCCCCACGTGGAGGACAGCTTCTTCCTCGCTGCCTCGATGGTCCGCCTGGCCCGTTCCAGTTCGATTCCGCTGATGGACCGGGCGACGGAAGCTTTCGTCTCCTCCACGGGGGAGATTTTCCCTGCCGTGACGCGGGCCGCGACGGCGTTCGAGACTTCCTTGGCCAGGCGAGCCAACTCCTCCGCCAGGGTCAGCCGGTCCTGGGAGGTCAGGACCTCCACGAACGACTTGGCGACTTCCGCCGCCACGTCGGCCCGCTTCGCCTCGTAATCCCAAGTCGAGACCTCTTTTTCCGACGATGCCTGCCGGATGCGGGCGGCCCTCTTTCCGCCCATTTCCACGAGCTGGCTGACGGAGAGCGTCGTCTCAAGGGAATCGAATTGCCTGAGAGGCCCCGACCCGAGAAAATTTTCGAAGTCGACCGTAAGCTCGGGGTTCGGCCTCAGCCCGGCTTGCTGGATCCTGGCGTCCCCGGATTGCAATTCCAACGGGAAAGCCGCAAGGTCGGGGTTCTTTGCGAACGCCAACTCGAGGGCTTGACGGAGGGTGAGCTCCCCCGAAGTCTCCTGTACTTCCGCCGTAGGGCCCGGGCGTGCAAAACCGATCCCGGCTGTCGTGGGCGCCCCGGCATCCTGCCGGGCCGGCTGCTCCGTATCCGGATTGGCTCCACGGGCATGCGGTGGGACCGCCCACAGGAAAACCGTCGCTCCCGCGATTGCTGCGAAAGATAACCGTGCCGTTTTCATTCGATTCCTCCGACATGTTCCGTATCCGCTTCCCGGTAACCTCCGGGGAACAGAACGCGAAATGGCCAACAGGGGACGTCGGTCATCGCCCGGAAGCCGAACGATGACGTAGACAGGAAAGGGACGTGCGTTAGATCAACAGGACAACGGTGCGGGCGTGGAGAGGTATCGGATCAGGTTGTTCCAATGGACCGGACATGGAAGATGCGCATGCGGTTGCAGTCCGGAATCCATCGGCGGGTTCGATGGATGGGAAAGCGATAATCCTCCGGTCCGATCCCGGGGGAGGAAGGGATGCGACCCCCGGAAACTCCCTCGCGGAGGTGATCGAAAAATCCTGGCAGGGACCGCAACTTGGTGCCGGGCTTCCCTCCGAACCCAGGGATTCCGGTTGAACGGGCAGGATGGCCCGGACGCCGCAAGGAGAACATGACACCGCGGATTCCATGGCGAGGTGTCCGTCCTCGCCGAGGCAAAGGACGGACGAATCGACGAGTCCGGCCCCCATCGCGAAATACGCGAGCAGAAGAAAGGTCGCGATCTTCCGGGAGGATTTCGCCTTCCTCCGCTTCGGGTTCAGAATCCGCATTTTTTCTCCGGAATCAGTCAACTGTTAATGGAAAATCTTACCATGAGAAGACGTACGTTCTCTCCCATGTGTCAAGAAACGTTGCGCCAGAGGATCGGTCGCTCAACCCCCGTAGCTGTGAAGGCCCGACAAGACCAGGTTGACGCCCAAATAGCAAAATACCGTCGCTGCGAACCCGGTGATCGACAGGATGGCCGCACGCGTTCCATACCATCCCCGGGTAACCCGGGCATGGAGGAACGCCGCGTAGACCAACCACACGATGAGGGACCAGGTCTCCTTCGGGTCCCACGACCAGTACGTCCCCCAGGCGTAGTTCGCCCACGCCGCGCCGGTGATGATCCCCGCGGTCAGGAACGGGAACCCCCAGATGATCGCCCGGTAGACCAGGTCGTCCAACGTCTTGCAGGGGGGGAGCAGACCGACGATCCCCTCGTTGATCTTCGCCGCCTCCTGCTTCGATTTGAGCAGGTACATGAGCGCCGCTCCGGCGGATACGGCAAAGCCCGCGTACCCGACGAAGCAGGTGATGACGTGGGCGTGGAGCCAGTACGACTGGAGGGCGGGAACCAGCGGCTGGATGCTGCTGTCGTTATAGACGGCGAAGACCATCGTGAAGAACGCGATCGGCATCACGAAGGCGCCGAAGGTCCGGTTGCGGTACTTCCTCTCCACGATCAGATAGAACAGGTTCACCGACCAGGCGAAGAAGACGAGCGACTCGTAGAGGTTGGTCACGGGGATGCGGCCAATCCCCATCTGGTACGACTCGTACCAGCGGACTCCCAGGGCGGCGGTGGAAACGACGGCCGCGAGGGCGCAGACCCAGGTGCCGACCGCCGAGATCTTTTCGTTCTTCGCATAGAGGGCGCCGAGATACAGGGCGGACGCCACGCCGAACAGCACCGTGGTCAGATTGAACAGGATGACGTTGCTCATTGTCCCACCGCCTTCACGCCGGACTGTATTTTCTCGAATTTCTTTTCGAAGGCGAGCCGGTTCCGGCTGGCGGAGCCTGCAAGGACGACCTCCACGCGGCCGTCCTGCCCTTGCGCCAGGCGCACCCACACCCGCTGGTGCGACAGGAAGAACGCCATGGCGATGCCGATGATCATCAGGGCGCAACCAAGCCACACGACGTTGACCCCGGGATCCTTCGCCACCTGCAGCCCGGTGAACATCTTTGTGTTCAGGCCGCCGAAGGAGAACAGCAGCGTGTCCTTCCGTTGGCGGTCCCGGTCGGGCGACTGCTGGAGGAGCCAGAAATTCTCTGCCGGTTTCCCTGGTTTTTCGACGACCACCTGGAGCGCGGGGCCTCCCCCCTGGAAGTTCCGGTCGTAGTTCACCCCGCGGACGGTTCCGTATCCGTCGATCGGGATCGGCTCGTCGGGCGCGAGGGACCAGGCGCCTACCGGCGAGCCGTCGGGTCGGCGGACCGATACGAGCGCCGTCGTTCCCCCCGCCTGTCCGTAGCTCGACTGGTAGAACCAGATCCCCTTGTGCTGGAGGGGATCGTTGACCGTGATCGTCTTGCGCAGAACCTCGCGACCGTTTTCCATGACGCTCAAGTCAGAGGCGTATTTCCTGGGCTGTCCGTTCGGATAGGATTCCAGCCAGAAACGGTTGTTCCGCACGGAAAACGGCAGATTGATGTGCTCCTTGCCCCCCCGTGTGTCCAGATGGGATACTTCCTCTCCGTCCGTGATATTGACGTACGATTTGAAACCGAAGACGTTGCCGAGGATCGCCCCGATGAAGATGATGATGATCGAAAGATGGGTCACGTAGACCCCGAACCGGGAGGCCACGCCGGTCTCGGCGTACAGGTGGACCTCGCCCCCTTCCTCGGTGACCTTCGGCTTCGCGAACGTGGCGGACAGCGTCGAGGAATACTTCGCCGCCCAGTCCGAAAGGGTTCCCTTCCTCTTCCACCGGTCCGAGAGCGAAAGGGACTTTTCAAGGTTCCCGTCGAGCTTCGTCCTCGGGTTCCGCACCACCCGCAGCATCTTCGGCAAGCGGTCGATCGTGCAGCAGGTCAGGTTCACCGTGAAGAGGACCAGCAGGAGAAGAAACCACCAGGAATGGTACATGTCGAACAGGTTGATGCGGTTCATCAGGGCGAACGCCCAGTCCTCGTAGATCTGGTGGTACTTTTCCGGGGGTTGGTTCTGTTCGACGATCGTCCCGAAGATCGAGGCGACGGCGAGGATGATCAGCGTGAAGATGGCAAGCTTGACGGAGATGAAGAAATTCCACGCCTGGTCGATCGGCGATGGTGTGTGTTTCGCGGGCGCGGCCGGGGCCGCTTCCTCTATACGAACTTCTGAAATGGTTTCCATGGGGACTCCTTCTGTCGATAAAGCACAGAATATGATTACAGCGGAGTTGACATGCGCACCGGTTCCCGCGGGAACCGGCGGTCGAGGAACGAAAAAGAGGGGATTACGCTATGGGGGGTCTGAGAAGAGAGAAGGACGGCGATTCGTAGAGCGCAAGTTGCACCGCGGCGGCGAAGCGTCTCCCCTGATCGTCGGGGGAAACGGACACGGGAGCCGCTTCGATGAAAGGGGAGAGGCAGAGCGGGCAGAGGGAGCAATGGTCGTCCGCCCCGGCGGGACTTGCCGGGAGAGAGGAGTCATGCCGATCTACGGAGAAATCGTCCGGCATCGTTGCCGTTTCGCTGGAGGACGCGCAAACGGCGGCGGCTTTGGCGGGGCACGGTTTGCATACCGTCGCCTCCGCTGCGGAGGCGAGGATCTGAAGGATCAGCACTCCGAAGAGGACTCCCCGGATGTAGGGTCGGGTGAACATTCGTGGGATACTACATCTCCTCATCCAGGTTTGGCAATTGAATTCGCGATAAATTCTCATTTTCCCGTATTCCGGGGAGGAAGGCTGAAGCCGCGCTTTTTCGGTCGACCCCTACGACTTTGTTTCATGTCATCAAGAATGAACATACGAACAGTTGTATCGAGGGGACGATGAACCGAAATACTTCCGATGTCTGCGAAGTCTATTTCGTGAACGAGAAACACGTGGCGAAGGCCCGCAAGGCGATCTCTCCCGAAAGGGAGATCCCGCCCGTGGACCGGTTCGGAATGGTGGATCCGAACGACGTGCGGAAAGCGATCACCCCGAGGACGATCTTGATCACCGAGATGTACGCCAACAACGAGGTGGGTACGATCGAGCCGTTCGTCCACGGCGCCGGACACGAGGCGGGACGGCGGGCGGGAACGGAAAACGTCCTCTTGGCCGTAGCCTTGGGCGCGGCGTGCGATGCGGCCAGAAGATGGATCGGGATGCCCCAGGTCCAAACCTTGCGCGACCGATTCCTGGACGGGCTCCGTGGGATGTTCGGCGAGAAGGTGGCGCTCAACGGCCATCTGACGGAACGGCTTCCCAACACCCTCAACGTCAACTTCGTGGGGTTGACCACGTTATCTAAATCGGAACCGAACGGACTGCGAACCCGGCGCACCCAACGGTATTTTCCGAGGATTTAGACAGGTTGCGATGGACACGGAATGCCAGAGAATGACACGTTAAGACCAACCTCCGCAACTATCCGCAACCAGTTTCGAGGTGGACAGCGGGTCGGGGTACTCACGATGTAGTCGGATCCCGGGGGATAGGGATTGCAACCCGCAACAGGAGGGAGCCGCAAAGGACGTCGAACAGGCTTCCTCCTGAAGGGACCTCTTCCGAGCAGAAAGTTCTATTTCCTCTTCTTGGGCGCTTTCGCTTTTTCGGTCCTGACCTTCCTTTTCGCCGTCTTCCCCGGCGGTACGCATCCGCATCCGCAATTCTCTTTCTTGGCCAAAGGGATCACCTCCTTTCTCTTTTTAATTACCGCCTCCGATCGTCGGCAGCCGCAAATGCATCGTTTGGCGAAGTCCGGCGGGAGCCGATACACCTGGAAACTCTTCTCCGCCATCCTGACGATCCGTTCCTGGAGCTTCTTCTTCCCGTCATGAAGCCTTTTCCTCAACGCTCCCTCGGTGATGCCGAGGAACCGGGCTGCGTCCCTCGTCGAGAAATCGTCGATTTGGCAGAGCATCATGGGAAACCGGATCGTATCGGACAGCGAGGATACGATCCGCCTCACCTCCTCATCGAACGCCTCGGATTCACGGCGCTCCCTTACTGCCTCCGGTCCGGAATCCGCAGGGGGAGACTGCAGGACTCCTGCCTCCTCGAGTGTCCCGAAACGTCGTTGTTCCTTGCGCAACGTCAGGGCGAGGTTCCTCGTGATTTTCCGCATCCAGGAAGGGAAGCAACCCTCCGTCCGAAGATCCTGCAGGGACTGGAATGCCTTCACAAACGCCTCCTGGGCGCCGTCCTCCGCAAGAGCCCGGTCCCTCAGGATCTGGAACGCAGTGGCGAAGACGAGATTCTGATACCGGCGGATCATCTCGGCGAAGGCTACGGTGTCGCCCGCCTTTGCCTTCTTGATAAGGTCGATTTCCTCTGTCCGCCGCATCATTCCTCCTTTCCCTGCCTATATAGATAAGATCACCCCGCAAATGTTACCAACGAAAATTACCCGACATGCTCGACTCGGGGTTTCCGGTGTGAACGGGATCGCCGGTATGCGTTGCGGTATAATTTAAAGATGTCTAATATTAGAATGTTCTAATTTAAAAAGAGGAGGGGATATGGATCCCGACCGCGCCTACGAACGGGCGGAACTGCTCAAAGCCTTCGCGCACCCCACTCGCCTCCAGATTCTGGCCGAACTTGGCAAAGGGACGAGGTGCGTTACCGACATGGAGGACATCCTACCCGTTACCCAGGTCAACATCTCCCAACACCTCACGGTTCTTCGAAACGCAAGGCTCGTGGATTTCGCCCAGGACGGCGCGGTGCGGTGCTATTACCTGTGCCGGCCGAAACTTGTCGAGGGAGTGCTGACACTGCTCTCCGCGGATCATCCGGTTACCCGGAAGACCAAGGAGCAGATCGACCGGGAGAAGGCCAGGGGCGCGAGGGAGAAGGTGGCGGTCCGTGGCTGAAGACACCCGGATACCCCTTCTGGAGCACGAGCCTTTGGATACGCCTGTCTTCACGGCGGCAAACCTGCTCGAGGCGTCCCGGATCCGGAAAGGGTTGCCCAAGGTTGCCGTCCCGCCCGGATGCCTACTGGATTTCGATGGGGAACTCGTCCAACACCTCGCTGGCAAGGGAAAGGCCGCCGAGGATTTTTCATGGCCCTGTTTTCATACGCACCTTTTCCGTTGGCGGGAAGGGAGTGCCGAATACGGTGTAATCGGCGGCACGGTCGGAGCCCCCTTTGCCGTCCTGGTTGCCGAGGAACTGTTCGCCCTTGGATGCCGCGCCCTTGTAAGCATCTCCTCGGCGGGGCTTGTGGCCGAACGGTTTTCCCCGCCCTTCTTCCTCTTGATCAATAGGGCCTTGCGCGACGAGGGGACAAGCTGCCATTACATGCCCCTCAGCCCGTATGCGGATGCCGATCCCTCGCTGGTCGCTGCGGTCCATAAACGCGCGAGTGCGTTGTCGGTACCGGTCTATACAGGACCGTCATGGACCACGGACGCCCCCTTCCGGGAGACGGAGCGTCTCATCGCTTCGCGCCGCATTGAAGGGATCGTTTCCGTCGAAATGGAGGCCGCCGCGCTTCTGACACTTGGGAAGGTCCTGGACAAGCCTGTCGTGTGCCTTGCCCACGTGACGAACACGATGGCAACCCGGGAGGAGGATTTCGAGAAGGGGGGAGACGCGGGACTTGCGGATTCCCTTTCCGTGTGCGCCGCGGTCCTTGAAGCCGCTCTGGAATATGGATAAAGGAAGGCAAACACAGGAGAGGGAGGAAGATAAGAATGATGCTCGCCATGGTGATCTCCCAGACAAGCCCGGAGCTTGTGTTCAACGCCTTTCGGTTGGCCAACTTCAGCCGGAAAGAGGGGGACGAAGTGAAGGTGTTCCTCCTCGCTGAAGGGGTCGAGCTGGACGGAATCGAACACCCGAAATTCGACGTCCGGGGGCAGGCGGAGAGCTTCCTCCAGGCGGGCGGGAAAATTCTTGCCTGCGGGACGTGCCTTAAGCTGCGCAACTCGCAAGGGTCAGAGTTGTGTCCCTTGTCCACGATGAAGGACCTCTACACGCTGATCCGGGAGGCGGACCGCGTCGTGACGTTTTAAGGAGAAAATGGGGGAACCCGTGAACCGTCGGATCTATCTCGACCATAACGCGAGCACACCGATCTGCCCGGAAGCGGTGGAGGCGATTCGGCCGTTTCTCTTCGAGCATTACGGGAATCCGTCCAGCCTCCATTGGGCGGGGATGCCGGCGAAGGACGCGGTGGAGAAGGCCCGTGGGCAGGTTTCGGGGCTCCTGGGGTGCGATCCTACCGAGGTGGTTTTTACCAGTGGGGGGAGCGAGTCGAACAACCACGCCATCAAGGGGGTCTTCTTCGCAAGCCGGGACCGGGGGGACCACATCATCACCACTGCCGTCGAGCACCCGGCCACGATTACTCCCTGCCGGTTCCTGGAAACGCTCGGAGCGAAGGTGACCGTCCTGCCGGTCGACCGGTTCGGGATGGTGGATCCGAACGACGTGCGTAAGGCGATCACACCCCGGACGATCCTCATCACCGCAATGCACGCGAACAATGAAGTGGGAACGATCGAGGCGATCCCAGAGATCTCCGCCATCGCTCGAGAGGCCGGCATTTCGTTCCACACGGACGCAGCGCAGACCGTGGGGAAGATCTCGGCCGACGTCGAGGAACTGGGTGTGGACCTCCTCTCTGTTGCAGGCCACAAGGTCTATGCGCCGAAGGGGATCGGGGCGCTCTACATACGGGAAGGGACGAAGATCGAATCGTTCGTCCACGGAGCGGCGCACGAGGCGGGACGGCGGGCTGGGACGGAGAACGTTCTCTTAGCCGTAGCTTTGGGTGCGGCGTGCGACACGGCACGGAAGTGGGTTGGCATGCCTCAGGTGAAAATCCTGAGTGACCGGTTCCGGGAGGGCCTCATAGGGATTTTCGGGGAGAATGTGACGTTAAATGGCCATCCGACGGCGCGATTACCGAATACCCTCAACGTGAATTTCGTGGGCAGAGTCGGCGCGGAGATCCTCGCGGTGCTTCCCGGGGTCGCCGCCTCAACCGGGTCGGCCTGCCACGCCGGGTCCGTGACACTTTCTCCCGTACTGGCCGCCATGGGGGTACCTCGGGGAGAAGGAATGGGCGCGGTCCGGTTCAGTTTGGGGCGGGCGACGATATGGGAGGAGTTGGAGGAAGTTCTGGGGATGCTGAAAGTCTCCGTTTAGATTGCGATACCAAGACAGAGTTGACTACGTTATCCCAATGAAAACCGAACGGACTGCGAACCCGGCGCACCCAACGGTATATTTAGACAGGTTGCGATCGACAGGATATGCCAGTGATTGGCACGATCAGACAGCACGACGCAACTTTCCCCAACTTCGAAACCGGGAGGTTTGAAAAAGCCCGGCAGAATCGAGTGTTTCCGTGGTTCGTTCGATTTGCGATAGAATACCCCCGTGCGCAGCAACGTGAAAAAAAGTTTCCTCACCGGTGTCTTCGTCCTCGTCCCCCTTGTGGTGTCGGTGACGCTTCTTCTCTGGTTCTTCCAGAAGGTCGAGGATCTCTTTTCACCGGTGCTCGACAGGGTCGTCCGGACGCTGTTGCCGGGCACGGATCACGTCCCGGGCACGGGAATTCTCGCGGGACTGATCTTCATCCTTCTTCTCGGAACCCTCGCGCGGAACGTCGCCGGGAAGCGGCTCCTCGACGCCCTCGACCGGCTGATCCAGCGGATTCCCGGCTACCGGACGGTGTACTCCACGATCAAGCAGCTCACGAACGCCTTCTCCCCCGAGAACACGCAATCGTTCAAGGAGGTCCTCCTGGTCGAGTACCCGAAGGAGGGGTCGTACGCCCTCGGGTTCCGGACGATGACGGTGGAGGAGGGGGATCGCCGGCTGGTCGTCGTGTACGTGCCGACGAACAAC
>Ga0210099_1000404_pt1 | contig 14905 bp, 10 predicted proteins | sample Joice_ThreeSqA_D_4_FD_184872 | JGI IMG/M metagenome (GOLD analysis project Ga0210099, IMG submission 184872) | Wetland microbial communities from San Francisco Bay, California, USA, that impact long-term carbon sequestration - Joice_ThreeSqA_D2... | ecosystem: Environmental > Aquatic > Marine >...
CTAAGATTTGTAAATGGTAAAACAGCAATCGATTTTTCAGTTTCCACAGGTTTTTGCGGTGAGGAGTTAAAAAAGAATAAAATAAGTACAGTTAATATGATTACTGCAAAACCTGCTCCTATCATTTTCCAACTTCGGGTTAAAAAGGATTTTGGATTTTCAGGTTCACTTTTTTTTGCAGTCTCTGTGTTTTTTTGCCTGAGATCTTCTAATAGCTCACTTGCATTTTGATATCTCTTTTCGCGATTCTTAGATAGAGTTTTGGTTACAATCTTCTGTAAAAATACCGGCACATCCTGACGGAGCGAAGCAATTGATGTTTCTGTTTCATTTATGATATTGTAAATCGTAGCTTGTTCATAATCTCCTTTGAATGGTAATTTACCTGTGAGTATTTCGTAGAGTACAACACCGAATGACCAGATGTCTGTCCGATAATCTACTTCTTCACCTCTTGATTGTTCAGGTGACATATAAGCAGCAGTCCCAACGGTCGAGCCGATTTTAGTAAGTTGCGTTCCGCCGCTTACTTTAGCTAAACCAAAATCCATTATCTTAACCTTACCATCATTCGTTATCATTATATTGGATGATTTAATATCTCTGTGCACAATTCCTTTTTTATGAGCGGCTCCCAATCCTTCTGCAATTTGTATTGCTATGTTAACTGACTCATTAATGGGAATTGGACCAGATTTTATTTTATCTTTTAGCTCAACACCATCTATATATTCCATTACAATAAATGTATCATCACCGGATTCTTCAATTGCGTGAATTGTAGCAATGTTAGGATGGTTCAATGATGCAGCAGCTTTTGCTTCAATCTTAAATCTTTCTCTTTCTTCAGAGTTACCTACAATGTGTCTTGGTAAAAACTTGATGGCAACTTTTCTTTCAAGCTTCGTGTCTTCAGCAAGATATACTACACCCATTCCTCCCTCGCCGAGTTTTTCTAGTATTTTGTAGTGAAGTATTGTTTCGCCAATCATAATTCGTCAACCTGAACTTGTTTCAGGTTCTCTTTTATTTCGATTTGAAAATTATAAGATTCCGAAACAAGTTCGGAATGACAATTTTGAATCTCTGTGCCAATCATAATTTTCTAATTCCACTTAATAGAATATTTGGGCAAAACATCTATTGGAAGATCTTTTACCTTGTCTAAACTTGCCTGAACTTCGGGGATAATCTTTGCCCATTTATCAAAAAACTCCTGAACTTTTGTATTATCTCCATCACCTTCAAGAATTAATATTTCTCTATCAAGATTTCTTATGCTTGAAGGAAATTTGTCGAAATCAATAGACCATCGTTGTGTTGTAGAATCTAATTTTATTCCGCCGTTCTTGTATAGGTAACTAAGTGCAATTGCTGCAGCACCTGCATGAGCTTCGGCAAGTCCAAAACGGACAGAACGGAATAAACTTCCGAGGTATGAGACATAAAAAGTTTTTGCTTTGCCGGCATCAACTACACCTTTATCCATCAGGTACTTAAGAGAAAGCAAACCGGTAATATCAGCTTTACATTCTTCGAGTGAACTATAGTTCGGACCAATAGCCGCATTAATAGCCACTCCTTTTTTCGGACCAACTTTCACAGTGCTCGGACCAATTGCATGACAGATTTCGTGCATAAGTACAAATTGAAAAAAACCTTCTGTTGATAAATCAGGAAGCTGCGATTCATCTATTAGTTTCATACTCACCGGTTTAATGATTGCATTGAAACGTGCTTCAAACATATTTATCCAAAAAGTTTTGGTAGTTCCCTTCTTTTGTTCAACTTCCGGGTCGTTTGGCAAGTTCGTCGCTACAGCCTGGTATCCCACTGCAGCATCTCCTGTTCGTATTACATCCCTTACAATAATAAATTTAGCCGATAAGCCTTTTACAGGAGTTTTGTACGCCTCCGGAATGGGAAGATTCTTTTCTAATTCAGGTAAATATTTAATGTAGACATCCAACTCTTTTGATTCAGCCTGATCCACAACTTCAATCGAAGCTTCATATTTTGCTTTTACTCCTTTTATACCGTCCGAGTAAGTTTCGAACGGTCCGAATACCATATCGAGAGTATTATCTTTCATATCGATCCAAGCTACATCTGCATCAAAGTAGTTATCCGTTGTCAATGCTTCCGCTTTCAGACGAAGGAATTTTGCAAAAGATGCATTGTCAGTTAAATCAGCGCATTCGTTCAACAACTTTACTATCGGCGTGATATATTTTTTATATTCTTCATGATATGGTATTGCTTTGTATCCTCCCCTACCATCGGGACGAATAACAGTGTAAGGAGACATGAATTTATCTTGCTCATCTTTCGGTAACTTGGCAATGTATGAGTCGAATTGTTCAGATGTCATACCGTGAGGGTATATTTCATCGCCAGCATAATATGATTGATCTCCCATAAATGTTTTATAATCATTTAATTGTTCAAACGGACCTGCATTACGTAATATTAATGTCAGGAGTTTTTGAGCATAAGGATCATTTTTAACCTGTTCAAGGCTGTCGCGTAAATGAATTCCATATATTGATGTTTGCATCCAGTAAGCAGAATCAAGAAATGCAGATGCCAGTACTAGTTTTTTAAGAATTGTCTTATCAGGTTCCTTCATTTTACTTGCATCATAATGCATAGGATAAGGAACATATTGTGATATATAATGATCTGTCTCTGCTTTGTGTTCATCAGAAAGTGATTCCTGTTTTTGGGTACAACCCGCTAAAAATAATACTATAATAAAAAACGAAAATTTAATCTTCAGCATTCTTTATCTTTCTCATTTTATAAATTACTTCTTCTTTAAATTCATTTAACTCTGAGAATTATTTGTTTTTCATTAACTCGATGAACTTAGGTTCATTGCGAATATTATCAAGGTCTGAATCACGTTTAATCCATTCATAATCCTGGTATCCTGCTGCCATAGCATTTTTTAGTGTTTCTATAGCAAGGTTTTTTTCACCAACGTTTGAATAAAAGCATGCAGCATTGTATTGCATCAGTGGATCGGTAGGATTTAATTCTATAGCTTTTGCAGCTTCATTTTTTGCTTCATCAATATTTCCATAATCTAAAAGAGTTAATGCAAAAAACTGATGAGCACGGGCATCATCGGGATGTTTTAATAAATACCTCTTATATACATCAAGTGAAGTTTTTAATATTTCTTTCTTTTTCTCTACTTCGCCTAGACTCTCATAGAGAATCCGAAGATCACTATATGCCGAATAAAAATCAGGACTGAGTTCTATTACTTTATTTAGTAATTCAACAGCTTCTTTGTCTTTATCTGTACTGTGATAAATTCTTCCAAGTATCCAGTAACCGATAAAATTATTTGGATCCAGTTCAATGGCTTTTTTACCAGCAGCAAATGCTTCTTCATTCGATTTTTTATAAAAGTGTGCGAGAGAAAGTGCAGCATAAGCTTCAGATAAAGTAGGATCATAAGTAATCGCTTTTAAACTGGTATCAATAGCTTTATCAAGCCATACATCTTTACTTTCAAAATTCTGATAAAAAGTTGCGTATGATTCGCTTAATCCTGCATAAGCACCGGCATATCGCGGATCCATTTTTATAGCTTGTTGAAACTGTTGAATTGCATACTGTACACTGTTCTTAGAACGCTGGTAAAGAAAATCTCTTGCTCTTAAATAGTAATCAAAAGCTTCGGGATTTAAGGTTGCTCTTTTCTCCAGCACAACTTTTTCCAATGGAGTAAGTTTTACCATTAATGCATCGACTATTTGCTTAGCTACTTTCTCCTGAATATCAAAAACATCTGCAAGATTACCTTTATAAGTTTCCGCCCAAAGCTGTGCATCTTTTTCAACATCGATAAGCTGAGCAGTTATACGGAGATTATCCTGGAATTTTCTTACGCTCCCTTCAATAATATATCTTACGCCCAATTCTTTACCGATTGCCTTAATGCTTTTTTGGGCTCCTTTATATTGCATGGAAGTAGTTCTGGATACTACTCTCATATCTTTCAGTCGCGAAAGATTCATAATAAGTTCTTCAGCTAACCCGTCACTGAAATAATCACTTTCTTGTTCTGCACTTATATTGTTGAATGGAAGCACCGCAATTGCTTTAGTTTTTCCTTCCTGTTCAACTCCGCTTATTTCCTTTTGAGCTTCTTCTAAATCCTTAAAAAATTCTTCAATGTTTGAATATCTTTTTTCACGATCCTTCTCAAGCATTTTCATTACAATTGAATCTATCTGAGCAGGAATTTTACGATCCAATTCACTTGGCTTAAGAGGATCTTTATTTAGTATCACATATGTCCAGGCTGCATCATAATCAGCTTTAAACGGCAATTCGCCCGTTAATAATTCATAAAAAATAATCCCTAATGCCCATATATCGGTTCGCTGATCAACTTTTTCTCCGCTTGCTTGTTCCGGCGACATATAAGCAGCTGTACCCATTGTTGTCCCCACTTTTGTTACAAGACCGCTACCTTTTATTTTCGCAAGACCAAAGTCCATAACTTTAACCTGGTCATCACTGGTAACCATAATATTACTGCTTTTAATATCGCGGTGAACAATTCCTTTGTTGTGTGCAGTCTTCAGCCCATCCGCTATTTTTATTATAATTTCTATTGCTTTGTTCTGCTTTACGGGACCGGACGATATTTTTTCTCTTAACTCTACCCCATCTATATATTCCATTACAATAAAAGCTTCTTTGTCTGTTTCTTCTATCGAATGAATCGTAGCAATATTAGGATGATTTAAAGCTGCTGCAGCTTGCGCTTCAACTTTAAATCTTTCTCTTTCTTCATTTTGGGAAGCGATTTGACCTGGAAGAAATTTGATAGCTACATCTCTTTTTAATTTTGTGTCTTCGGCTTTATAAACTATGCCCATTCCGCCTTCGCCCAATTTTTCAAGTATTTTATAATGAAGAATCGTTTTACCGATCATAGTTTACCTCAACTTTAATACAAAGGCTTCGGCGGACAGGTCCGCCTTCGCCTAACTTCTCAAGTATTTTGTAATGAAGAATTGTTTTACCGATCATTGGCTCTCCTTTTGTCTACCATTTATTAATTTTCAAGATAACCAGGGACGTGAAGTATCTTTTTAATTTTACTGGTTACTACTTTATTTCCAAATTCAAGATGAAGTCCGCATGCAGCAACTATATCAGTTTTAATTACGCTGCCTCCCCAGGTACAGCCACGAATCGATACTTGTACTGAGGCAAGTTTATTTTTATCAAACCATCCGCCCGATACTGTATATTGCCCATTACCCAAAACTCTAATCATATAAATTGAGTTGCAGGTTTCAAGTACAACAAGATCGCCCGTTCTTAATGTACTTTTATATATTTGCTTAAGGTTTTGACTATCTTTAACAATATCTAAAAGGTCGCAGCTCATCGAGTATTTTTTCTTTTAAATATTTTTCAAAGAAAACTTTTACCCGTGACGACATTGTAAGTTTCAACCTTCATATCATCAGTCGTTTTTATTTTTGCACTGTACTCTTTTTCAAGAGCCATCTTCCATAAATAAAACTGGGAAAAAGTATGTTTCACTTTTCCGACTAATTCAGAGAATGCACCACTAGATTCATACTCATCTGCATATGCTCTATCATCCCAGATTGTAACCGAAATAAAATCATCTTTTTCATTTATACTTTCTGTAAGAAATACATCCCTGCATCCCGCGGTATTTTGTAAAGCGGGAATAATTGTCTCAAGATAAATTTTTTTGAATTCATCCATTTTGTCTTCTTGGATTTTCATTGAAACAATCCTGACATACATCTGAGAAGCCTGGAATTTCAGTTTGTCATCCTCTTTCTTCTGAGCTTCTACAGAATATTTTTTTACAACAGGTTCTTCAGTTACCGGTTTATATTCAAGTTCCATTTTATCGGAAAGCTGGATTTTCCATTCGTTACTCTCTGAAAGAAAAGGTCTTGCCTGATTAATCAGTCCATTAAAAACTTCTGACTTTTCATACTCTTCAGCATTTTGTTGTGTTTCCCAAAAGGTAAGTGAAATAAACTCAGTGTTTTCCGGACCGCTTTTAATCAGGCCTGCAAATATACAACCGGGCATTTTTTGTAACCGTTGCAGAACAGTATTGTCATAAAAATTCTTAAACTCCTCTATATAATCAGGATTAAGCTTAAGTTGAAGAAGTCTCATAAACATAGCATTTCCCTCCTCTCAAAATGGAAAAGGAATAAAGACAATTTATTTACTTACATTGACCGCTTGTAAAATAAAACTGTTAAAACAGTTAATATGAAAATTTTCTTTAAGTTAACCACGGGATTAAATCCGTGATTAATGAAGTAAAATAAAAAATTTATAACCGTTTCTCCGAAGGAGTCCTTCGGACAACGGTTTTATATCACCACGATATATACGATCAACTTGTGTTATTTAAATAGCTATTAATCGTCTCGTTTAATAATAACTACTGTTATATCGTCGGACTGTGCCTGACCACCTGCAAAATCTTTCACACCTTTTAATATGATATCAATTAAACTTTGAGGTGTTTCTTTTCTGTTTTTGATTATCAAGTCTGTTAGTCTTTGTTCACCGAATTCTTCTTCGGCTGCATTCATTGCTTCAGTAACTCCGTCAGAAAATACTACCAACAGGTCGCCTGAATTAAAAGGAATGCTATCTTCTTCATAAGGAACTGAAGGCATTATACCGACAATTAAACCTCCTTTGTCAAGAGGCGTGAGTTTATTATCGTGAGAAATATAGAAAGGATTATTATGCCCAGCATTACAATATCTTAATTCATTTTTGGAGCCGTCTATCTTGCCATAAAAAAGAGTTGCAAATTTATTCGGGGCGGTATTGTGATATAATATTTCATTAGCAAATGATACACAATCTTTACAATTTTTCCCCATTAAAGTTTGTCCACGCAAAGTAGCCTGAAGGTTTGCCATGAGAAGTGCAGCAGGAATACCTTTGCCTGAAATATCTCCAAGACAAAAGGCCAAGGTATTATCCCCACCTGGTATAAAATCAAAATAATCTCCCCCGACATCTTTAGCCGGAATACTCTTTCCTGCAATCTTATATCCTTCTAAAACCGGCTGAGATTTTGGAAGAAGATCGACCTGTATTTCATAAGCCAGTCTCATTTCTTCCTGCAAACGAATCAATGCCTGTTCCTCCTGGTAAAGTCTCGCATTTTCTACAACGTGTGCAGATTGTGCCGCTATAATGCCAAGCAGTCTTTGATCGCCAACTGTAAAACCTGCTTCAGTTTTTTTATTAAAAACAGTCAGTAATCCAACCATCTTTCCCTTAACTATCATGGGCACACTAAGCAAAGATTTTATAGGAAAATCGTGATCCACCATAAATTTAAATCTGGGATCAGTTGTAAGATCATTTACAATTAAAGGATTTTTGTTTTTCAGCATCCACCCTGTTAATTGTGCATCGAGCCGGTACGGAAGTATATTCGATAAAGAATCCTGTTTACGTATCATTGTATGAAAAGGTTTATTCTGATCTTTTTCATCGAGGAGCATAACAGCTCCTTGTTCTACTCTAATATGCTTTACACATTTTCTTACGATAAGATCAACAATCTGCTCTAAAGTCTGTGTAGATGTAATAGCAGTTGCAATTTCATTTAAAGCAGATAGTTCTTCAACTGCCGCCTTTAAACGCCGGTTTTCTTCAACAAGTTGGTTTTGTACGACAGGTTCTTCAGTATTCATCATTGTTTTTTTACCTTTTTGCGGAGAATCAATAGTGAAACTAATATTTAAGCAGGAAAAATGCTAATTAGTTTGATTAATTTTTAATAGCTAATAAGAACAATTGATATCGTAAATTAAGAAAGGTTGAGTTCCTAAAAGTTAATTTTCTTGAATCCTTTTTCAACCTATTTACTCAATACAAAAATTCTAATAAGTACAATAAATATCTTGTACTATTCACGCAATTAGTTGTATTTTTTAATCATTTAAGGAAATGTTAGGAGAGTAAGTTAGATTTCTAATTTAATCGGTAGGTATATTACAAAAAAAGGGCTCTTTCGAGCCCTTCATAAATTACTTCAATAATATCATTTTTTTAGTATCAGTAAAAGAACTAGTCTGCAATCTATAGAAATAAATTCCACTCGGCAAATTTACCGCATTCCACTTTACTTCGTAATTACCCGCCGGTTTTTCCTCGTTGACTAATGTTTTTACTTCATTACCAAGAACATTGAAAACCTTTAGCTGTACTTTGCTGGTTTCTTTCAGCTTATAGTTAATTACTGTACTTGGATTAAAAGGATTTGGAAAGTTTTGTGAAAGTGAAAAATCGGTGGGAATACCTGGTTGATCCTCTTCTACATCAGTTACAGTAAAATTAAAATTAACATCTGTATCACCAGGATGTGCGGTAATTGAATACCAAATGTATTCATAAGGTAATTGTGTTACACTAATTTCATAGTTATATAACTTATCGCTAACATTCATACTATAGTTACCATCAAAATTGGTAAAGGTTCTAACATACCCCGTATCAGAAACAGTCGCAAAAATTTCTAAGTTCATATTTGGAGGATTACCATCCAGTGTTACAGTCCCTGTAATCGTAGAGTTTGTTTGATATATTGTAAGATTCCTGGTCAGTACATCTCCTGAATTAACAGTTTGAATATAGACACTTGCTGATATTATACTATTGTCTTCAGAGTAGCCGGCACCGAGTTGAATATCTGAAGCAGGTAATTCATCCGAAAGAAATCCGATCTTAAATGTCCCTGCATTGTCGGTTCGAACATTGCGGTTAAAGTTTCCATTGTTACTGCTAACATAAACATCGGTACCTATTAGAAGATTCCCCTCCTCATCTCTGACAGTACCGTTTATTTCCGCTGCGGATTCGGTAAATGTAAAATCATTTCCGGAATAGGTTGTAGCAACACTCGAATCCAATGTTATAAATATTTCAGCAGGGTCTTGAACTGCAGGACTTAATGACTGAGCATTGTCTATTTTCAATCTCCAGGGATTCCCGGAAGTGTCGCCATTCATTTGTATAGCAAAGTTTCCATCTGCATCAGTTACTGCATCCCAGAAACTACCACTCTGATCATTATAACTTTCAAGACCAACTATTAAATATTGAGCACTTTTGCCCTGAGGTACAGCTATATTACCAGTAATCGTAAACACTGGTGAATCCAACGGAGTTATGGTCCCGGGGACTGTCATAGTCGTGCCACTATTACTAAATGACATTACATAATCACCTGGCGCCAAACCCACTTCCTGTGCAAATGATATTTCACCGTTTGCTTCACCATCCAAATCGGGCGGTCCATTTTGGCCCTGTCCGCCGTCTATCTGATAGAAAGATTGCCACAACACATCGGTTTCCTGATCAATCACTGTATTACTATTGAGATCCAACCAAATTTCTAATAATGCAGTGTCACCCGCAGACAAGTTGTAGCTCCAGCTAATTTCATCTCCAGATGCCATAGTAAAGTGTGTTGAAGATCCGTTTACTATAAGATTACTAATCTGTCCGGATGTTTTTGATGAGAAAATAAGAAATGGTACTATGAGAATAAAACGTAAAAGGGTTTTCATATAACTCCCCTTCATAAAATTATTGGAATGTTGAAATCGACAAATCATTATCTATTTAGATTCATCATTTTTGATAATTATTAACAAAGTTACAACAACTAAAATGCCGTGTATTGGCCTACATATTAGAGCCATTTCGCTAACCAAGCAGATTAAAATGTGGAAATATTTAGGAAAGTGGTAAAAATGAAGTGTTAATGGAAGGACTTAGGAAAAATGATATAACAATTTCTACATTAAATGATTTCCGAACCTGCAGCAAGAGTTAATTTATTATTATGAATTACCGAATAGGATAAATCACCGAGTTCGAAAAATATTCCGGGTATATATATCTTAAATAATTTTCCTATAATATTGTATACAAGTTTCTACAAAATCAAAAAGCCCGGATTTCTCTGGGCTTTAATTTTATGGTTAGTAAAATATTGTTACTCCTGTGGATTTTCATTTCCTTCAAAACCATTGTCTGTGTTGTTGTCTTCTTTTTCCTCATTTTTATAATTATTAAAGTTGTAACGTAACGTAAGCATAACTCTTGGTGATTCTCTGTTAAAATAATTATGCGTATAAAAATCAAAACTTTCAGTAGTAGATTCATACTTAGTAGTTTTAAAAGCATCTCTTACCTGGAGAGTTAACGAAAGGATCTTATCGAAAAATTCCTGCTTTAATGCCAAATCTGAAGAGAAAAATCCTTCTCTTCTCTCCTGAGAAGAAACGGAAGGACTATTATATCTAAAGTTAAGCTGCAACTGCGTACTATTGCTGATTTTAAAAACATTATTGAATCTTGTATTCCAGGTAAAGCTTTGTTTATCAAATGATTCATTATTAAGAACACCTTTGACTTTATAGTTATATATATCTCCCATCAGGTTTACTTCCCAAAACTCAAAAGGATCAAAGACAAACATAAACTCATTTCCCAGGGAATAATCTTTACCTACATTTTGAACGGTTTGTAAAGTAACATTATCATCATAAGCTGATCTTATCCGTTCAACTTTATTGTTTGTAACCCTGTAATAGAGTTCTGAAGAAAATGATATACTTCCTATATGAGTTTGGAATCCGAATTCATAAGAATCTATAAACTGAGGTTCTAGTGCAGGGTTTCCTTGTCGAACATTATTAGCATCAAGCCAGGTAAGAAACGGCTCGAGCTGCCATCCCCTCGGTCTCTCTATCCGGCGTGTGTAGCTTGCCATAAGCTGTTCACCTTCGGAAAACTTGTATGAACTATGGATCGAAGGAAAAAGATCCCATCTATCAATATTAAAATTTTGATTTTGTTCTTTAACTTCAATTGTCCTGTAAGTATATTCGCCTCTTAATCCACCTTGTACCGAAAAATTATTTATCTCATCAGATAATATTGAATAAAAAGATAGTTCTCTCCTGTTATATTTAGTCTCATTGTTGAATTGGGATTGGAAAACATAAGTATTTGTTACAGGATTATATTCCGATAAGCCGGTATCGTCTTCTGATAAATGAATTTCTCCCTGAGTACCTGATTCGAACTTACTATTCTCTCCGAGAGGGAGTGAATAATCTATCTTACCGCGTATATTTGAAGAGGGCCCGGTTTCAGTTGTTTGTTTTCCGCCTATTTGTGTATTACTGTTTATCTCGGAAGATGATGTAAATTCATCTCCGCTGGAATGGCCAAAATTAAATTCGCTGCTAAGTTCATGTCCCTCTTTCTCGAAATGATGAGTAAAATTCGCATTAAAACCATAATAATTCCCGGATCTTTTTCTACGTCCCAGACTGGAATATAAAGAGTCAAGAGGATTAGCTTGCGACCATCCTACATAATTTTCCGTAGCATTCCTTTGCCATTCCCTGCTCCCATATCGAGCGCCGAAACTTAATAAATCACTAGCTCCAATATTAAAATCGATTCCGCCTCTTAAACCACTAGAGATTCTTCCCCATTCTATATCTGAGTTTGAATTAAGATAAGAAGTATTGTTATTAAAGATAAATCTTTGCTCTGTGGTACCATTTCCGGGAGAAAATCTTTTATTATAGTTCAGACCAAAATTTGTATTTATATTCTCTGTTTTGTATTCAATTAAAAAATCACCTCCGAATTTATCGTTCAACCCTAAGTTACCGTTGATAATGCCACTCATTCCAAGATTCCGATTCTTCTTCAAAATTATGTTAATAATCCCGGCAGTTCCTTCAGGATCATACTTAGCAGAAGGATTTGTAATCAACTCAATGGATTTAATTGAACTTGCGGGAATCTGCTGGAGGGCATCTTGTGCATCCATTATAGATGGGCGACCATCAATTAAAACTGTAAAACTGCTACTTCCTCTTAAACTTACATTGCCATCAATATCCACTGTTACAGAAGGAACATTTTCCAATACCTCGGCAGCATTTCCTGATGCTGCTGTTTCTATTTTACTTACATCAATTACTTTTTTATCAAGCTGATAAGTGACAGGAGACCTTTCTCCTTCAACTACAACATTTTCCAGGTTTACTGCCGCAGGTTCAATAAAAATATCCCCTAAATCTACATTAGGTTTATTATCATTTATTTCAACATTAAAGTGTTTGTTATTATATCCTATAAATCTTACCTCGACATAATATTTGCCGGAATTAAGTTTTCGAATTGTAAACTTTCCACCAGGATCTGTTACGGTGCCCGTTAATACAGAAGAATCAGACGAAGAAAGAACAACAATGTTGGCGTATTCTATCTTTTCTTTGGAGTTAGCATCAAAAACTCTTCCTTCAACTGTCCCGCTCCCATCTTGCTTTTCTTCTCCATATCCGACAAGGGATACAATTATCCAGAACAATAATAAAAAATTCCTCATCCTTACCTTTTTTCGAAATGATTAATTAAACCTTATATATATAGTTTAAACAAAAATATTAGCAAATGGTTTAATCAGGGATATTGTAAAGATTAGGAATTTTACAAATCAATTGCAAGGACAGGATATTATGGGGTGTAGAGATTTAACTTAAGGAATAAAGTTATTCATCTGGATTCATCATTCCTTTTATTGTTGGCAGTATAAAGTTAAAATCATAAAGAGACTTAGCGAGTCATCATAAAATATTATTCTGACTAAAAGACAACTACTATTATTAACCCCAATTAACACAATATAATGTATCCTTTTTGATTGTTACATTACCTCTGAACTTACAATTATGATAGTCTCAAGTGGAAATAATTATAAAATTCTAAATCTTTAGAAAAACACAACATCAGTAAGTATTACCAATCTAAACCACCCGTTTCTGCAAAAAATTATTCAAGTTATTTTCTTGTTAAAATTTTGAATCGAATTTTAGACAGATATCTCGTTCTTTGAGGCCCAAATTTTGAAGGTTTATATAAGCAGATACGATAGGTCTCAGTGTATCAGAACGATATTTTTGGATGGAGTAATGATGAAGTTATCTTATCTTGTTGAAATCCTCTTCATATTATTTTTGAATGAAATTATTCAGGCTCAAAATCTTATTGATTTCGATAATCAAGGATGGACTACTGATCAATCTTTAGGATCAAATTTTGCGATAGATAACTTTTCATTTTCCAGTAATAAAAATTTTTATACAAACTACGGATATAACTTTGATGTTTATAATGTGAGTCTTTACTTTGTATTTCAAGATCCTAATGCAGATAAATTTACAATCACTACTCCAAATAACGAATTAATTGAATTGAACAGTATAGCAGTCTACCAAGTGAGTGAATCAAGTACAGACACTTTAATTATAGAAGGTTGGAATGGATCCGACAAAAAATACACAAGTTCCTTTTGGGGCGTTTTAACATGGCAGGTATTATCTCTCAACTATGAAAATATTAATAAAATAGTTGTTAAATTAAAGTCATCCGGATATGAAAATTTGTCAGATTATAACTTTGATAATTTTTCTTATAATAATATATCAACACCTGTTGAATTGACAAGCTTTGGTGCGATAACAGAAAAAAATTATATAAAACTTCAATGGGAAACTTCAACTGAATTGAACAATTACGGTTTTGATATTGAAAGAAGAGGTAATGAAAATATTTGGCTAAAAATAGACTTCATTAAAGGAGAAGGCAATAGTACAACTCCTAAAAGTTATAGTTTCAAAGATTATTCAATTCAAAACGATTATCTATATATATATAGATTAAAACAAATTGATAATAATGGAAGTTTTAAATATAGTAAAGAAGTTGAAGTTCACTTCGCCTCACCACAAAATTGGGCATTAGCTCAGAATTACCCCAATCCATTTAATTCAAGCACATCAATAAATTATCAAATATCAAAACCAACTAAGGTCCTAATCAAACTATATGATATAACGGGCAAAGAAATTACTATCCTGGTAAATGATTATAAAAGTGAAGGAAATTATTCTATCGTTTTTAATGCAGAAAATTTGTCCAGCGGCATATATATATATAAATTGATTACGAACGAATTCGTTTCAACTAAAAAAATGGTTCTAATAAAATAACAAGAACGCAATTGATATACCTAACTTTTCGATGAGAATAATTGAAATGATGAAAATAGTATGCTTCCTATTTACTTGCACAATTGCATCATTTGGATATGCACAAGACTTAGTTACATTTGATAAGCTGGGGTGGGACTCCAATCAATCGTTGGATTCAAACTTTGCTGTTGGGAACTTTTTATTTTCTGGTAATAAAAATTTTTATACAAATTATGGATTCAACTTTGATGTTTATAGTGTAAGTGTTTACTATGCATTTCAAGAGCCATCAGTAGACAAAATTATTATAAGGACTTTAGATAATGGGCCTTTTAATTTAAAAAGTTTTGCTATCTATCAGGTTAGCGAGACTTTCTCTGATACTTTAGTAATAGAAGGGTGGAACGACACCAATAGAAAATTTGAAAAAGAATTTACAGATTTCTCGAAGTGGCAAATTCTGAAATTAGATTATAATAATATTAACAAGCTAATTATTAAAACTAGAACGATGAGCTATAATGGCTTAGCTGATTTTAACTTTGACAATTTTTCTTTTAGCTCTGAGGTTATAAGCGAACAAAAAGATAATCCTAAAGTAACTCAAGATTGGATTCTAAGCCAAAATTATCCTAATCCTTTTAATCCAAGCACAGTGTTTACCTATCAAGTCCCATATCGATCATACATAACAATAAAAGTGTATGATGTTATTGGTAATGAAATTTCCACAATTTTAGATGAAGAGAAAAATGCCGGTAGTTATTCTTTAACTTTTAATG
>Ga0210099_1000411_pt1 | contig 14783 bp, 12 predicted proteins | sample Joice_ThreeSqA_D_4_FD_184872 | JGI IMG/M metagenome (GOLD analysis project Ga0210099, IMG submission 184872) | Wetland microbial communities from San Francisco Bay, California, USA, that impact long-term carbon sequestration - Joice_ThreeSqA_D2... | ecosystem: Environmental > Aquatic > Marine >...
CGGATTCATCACGCAGGCTCCGGTTATCCGAAAAATCCTCGATCACTTCGGGCAGCACTTCGACCCGCTGAAACTTCCCGGACGCGCACCGCCACTTTTCCCCGAGTTCTCGCCGGACCCATTTCCGGACTACGGACCGCAGTAACAGGACCGCAGGTCGGACACTTCAGGGCCTCGCACCTTGCGGTGACGATGCCGGTGCGCACGGAATCTTCGGGGTTCCGAAATATTCCGCGTCAGATATACTGGCGTCGGATCGCGACGGGAAGGAGTTCACGGGCAGTTTCGCGGGAAACGGCGGGGCGGATCGCATAATCCGAATTCACTCGAGCGGTGTTGCCTGCAGAACCCGGAAAGACGACGACCGGAAGGGTAGTTCGTCCTCCCGGCAGCGACGAGCGGAAAAAGGAAATTCCTATCTCAATAACGGAACACGTTAAACGTCAAGCGTTATGGCCGTAAGGTAAACAGCGGAGCCGTTGGAGGCGGGGGCCCGCGGTAAGCCTCCGCCCATCCAAGGCTGCAGCCTTTGCGGCAGGGCTCGGGGCTGACGCGCTCCCGTGCGTCGCGCTTTTCGTCCTGAACCAAGGTTGCCCAAGTCTGACGAACGACAACGATGAGCGGGGGGAGTCGACCGGATCGCGCTCGGGCATCCATGCCCTCGCTCCGCCGGTCGAGGCAATAATAATCATCGCCATCCCTGGATGCCCCGCTCGAATTTACATCAACGATCGGACTTGACCGATGTGCACTTATATCCCGATAATAACGATGTTTCTTGTTAATCTTTTCTATGATTGAGGAAATAAGTCAACATGATTGTTAAAAGTGCATGTCTGACGGGCATTCAGCAGATCGAAGTACGCGAACGCGAGCTGTTTCCCGCAGACGATGAAATTGTCGTAAAAACACATGCGGCAGGTATCTGCGGACAGGATAAAAATCTGTTTAACGGCATTATCCCTCCCAGCGGGGGACTGAATACGGAGATGAAGACAGCCTTCAGCTATCCGTACTTTTTCGGTCATGAAGCCGGAGGCACCGTTATTGAAGTGGGCAAGCATGTCCGGCGCTTTCAACCCGGCGATAAAGTCATGGCTTTTGCCTGGGTAGAGACCTATTCAGACTATTTCTTTGCCAAAGAATACGAATTGGAGCCGGCGCCTGCCGGCCTGGACATGGATCTGCTGTCGCTTGGGGAGCCGATCGGTTGTGCGGTCTTTTCCGGATTGTGCTCCAAAGTCCAGCTCGGTGACAGTGTGGCTGTTATCGGTATGGGCTTTGCCGGGCAGGTGATTGCCCAGGTAGTCAAACGAAAGGGCGCTCACCAGGTAATCGGTATTGATGTCGTTGACGGCAAGCTTGAGCTCGCCAAAAAGCTGGGTCTGGATCATGGGGTCAACAGCTCTGAAACCGATCCCCTGTCGGCAATACTAGATCTGACAGGCGGTCGGGGAGCCGATGTGGTGATAGAATCGGCCGGGACAGCCGAAGCGGTCCAGCTGTGCAATGATGCAGTCAGACATAACGGCGTTATTGTCTTCTACAGCTGGATAACCCGCGATATCACATTGAATATTTCACGCTGGCACAATAATTCACTTGAGATCGTCAACACGGGACTGGTCCATCATGGAATTGATCAGCGCCATATCTGGGTCCCGCAAGCCCTTCGTCCGGTTTTGCAGGGACAGCTGGATATCAAACCGCTCATCACCCACAGCGTCCCCTTGGCAGAAATTGATCAGGCCATGCAGACTGCCAATGAGGACCCGGCGGCAATAAAGGTTATCCTGCGGCCATGATGAAGTATCAGAAATCTTCGGCTGTTGGCAAGAAAGCCTGACCGCCGCAGATCGGATGAATATGGAAAATTTCTTCTATCGGCAGCTTGCCAAGGCTGCTCAGTGCGCCGTCGTCCTGCCGGGCCAGGCGATTTCGCTTAAGGTTGATCTGGCACTCGCCCATGATGGTAGCGGACCGGAAGTACTAGAGAGACTAAAACGCGGTTTACCGATGAGCTCCTGTCCCCGGCTGCTGATGACCCTTGATCATGCCTTTCCGGCACCGACCATAAAAGACCGGGAATTCCACCGGGAAATGGCTGATTTTGCCCGGCAGAACGGGATAATTCTCTATAAAAACGGGGAAGGGGTCCTGCACCAAGTGGTGGCTGAGGAAGAGTCGCTCTGGCCCGGCATGATAATCGTCGGTGCAGACGGTCATGTCGCCACCGCCGGGGCTTTCGGCTCCATTGCCTTTTCCGTTTCTACTGCAGCATTTGCAGAAACAGTGGCTGCAGGATACTACAGGACAACAGCGCCTGAGCAGGTGGTTATCGCGCTTGAAGGAAATCATCGGCCCCATGTGATGGCGCGGGATATTGCCATGTTCCTCATAAGGGAATATAGGGCCTTGATCGAAGGCAAGGCCGTGCTGTTAACGGGAAGCAGTGTAGCTGCCATGAATATTAGTGAGAAAATGTCGTTGTGCAATTTCCTGCCGGAAAGCGGCATAATCACAGTACTGGTCCTGCCGCAGGGCGAAGAGGAACGTCCGGATTTGGAGGTGAACGTGCAGGAAATAGGGCCTATGCTGGCGGTACCGGGAACTACTCTGTCTATCGACCAGCCGGGTTCCTATGCAACTGAAAAGATCAGTGCGGCTATAGCCGGCGGCTGTTCATCCGGCAGACTGGACGACATGCGAGTTATCGCCGATGTCCTGGCAAAAAATGAAGTACATGAGGATGTAACGTTTATTATAACTCCCGGATCAAAAAATGTTATGGCATCAATGGACAAACTGGAGATATCCACAATTTTGAGAAATAGTGGCGCCGTTATCATGCCTCCCGGCTGCGGCCCCTGCCCGGGCAGACATTTCGGTGTGCTCAGCGCCGCCGATGTGGCCGTCACCACGACAATACGCAGCAGTCCGGGAAGAATAGGCGCTCACGGCGCCAGGATATATCTGGCTTCACCGCTTACCGTCGCCCTGTCGGCGGTGAATGGTGTGATTACTGAACCGCCGGAAACAGTTTATGAACAAGCCGATAGCAATCACCATTTTCCGGGCATCAGCAACATATAAAAAAGGAGTAACAGGCTATGACATCAGCAAGCGGACGACATTTCTTACAAATCCCCGGTCCCAGCAACGTTCCGGACAGAATCCTGCATGCGATAGGTCAGCCGACTATCGATCATCGTGGACCGGAATTCAAGAAAATATCTGAAGAAGTACTGATCGGCATCAGGCGAATTTTCAAGACAACCGGCCCTGTCGTCATATTTCCGACCTCGGGCACCGGGGCCTGGGAAGCGGCCCTGATGAATACTCTGAGTCCAGGAGACAAGATTTTGATGTTCGAGACCGGCCATTTCGCGACGTTGTGGCACAACATGGCGAAAAAATTCGGTCTTGAGGTGGATTTCGTGCCGACCAACTGGCGTCGCGGCGTTGATCCGCAAATCGTTGAAGAAAAACTCAAGGAGGACACGGAGCACAAAATCAAATCGGTCAATATCGTGCACAACGAGACCTCCACCGGTGTGGTCAGCAGAGTGGCCGAGGTGCGACAGGCCATCGACAATGCCGCTCATCCTGCCCTGTTCATGGTTGACACTATCTCATCCCTGGCTTCGATAGATTATCGTCATGATGAATGGAAGGTGGATGTCACAGTCGGCTGCTCGCAGAAGGGGCTTATGCTTCCGCCCGGCCTAGGTCTTAATGCGATCAGTGAAAAGGCCCTGGCAGCATCAAAAAGCAACGGGTTTATCAGGCACTTCTGGGACTGGAAGGACATGCTCAAAGCCAATGAGACCTTTTTCTATCCGTCAACGCCGGGCACCAACCTTCTCTTTGGACTGCGTGAGTCTATTCGTATGCTCGAAGAGGAAGGTCTTGATTCGGTTTTCGCCCGGCATGACCGATTTGGCGAGGCAACCAGGAGGGCCGTTAGAACCTGGGGGCTGGAAGTCCTCTGTGAAGATCCACGGGAATACAGCAGTGTACTTACTGCCGTGCTGATGCCGGAAGGCAGGGGAGCCGACGCCCTGCGCAAGGTTATCCTGGAGCATTTCAATATGTCTCTAGGCAACGGGCTCGGCAAGGTTGCAGATAAGGTTATTCGTATCGGCCACCTTGGCGATCTCAATTACCTCAGTCTTATCGGCACGCTGGCAGGCGTGGAAATGGGGCTGGAACTGGGGAATATCAAGCATGAGAAAGGCGGTGTAGCTGAGGCAATGGAGTATCTTAAGCAGACTGCCGTCGTTTAATTTCCGATCGTCAATTACAAGAAGATGGTGTGTCTTCTTGCTCCGTGCTGCCATGGCTTGCTTCCAACTTGTAGCAGCATCTTTGTTAAAGGTGGGAGAAAATGACGAGGATTAGAATATTAGAAGTAAATAGCCTAAAGACTATCGAAAGCAAGTTCACGACAAAATAACGAATTGACCGATGTGAATTAACCAGAGGATCTGTCATGCCGGAAATCGAGAAATTAGTTAAAGTATTAAAAGAAGATATCGAAGGTGATGTGCTTTATAGCGAGTTGCATCGGTCATTGTACAGTAGCGGAGCATCATTGTTCAGAATAAAGCCAATGGCTATTGTTCAACCGAAAAATAAAAAAGATCTGGTTGCGACGATTAAATTTGCAAGGGAGCACGGTATACCTATTACCGCTCGAGGAGGTGGAACAAGCAGGGCCGGCAATGAGGTCGGCAGTGGAATACTTGTCGATTTTCGAAAATATTTTAATAAATTAATAGATATCAACGTAAAGGAGAAATGGGTAAAAGTTCAGCCGGGAATCGTTCTTGCCGACCTGAACAAGGAACTGAAGCAATATCGTCTGTTTTTTCCAATTGATCCTTCGACAATGGATTCTGCGACACTGGGGGGGATGATTGCCAATAATTCCAGCGGACCTCACGCCGTTAAATACGGGACAACGAGAAACTGTGTACAGGCACTGGAAATCGTTCTCAGCAACGGTGAAATAATCAGCACCGTTGCCAAGAGTGCAACCGCTGCAGAAACGAATTCAGGGGATGAACTCGGCACACGGCTGTACAAAGAGATACCTGAAATACTAAATCGTTATGCTGAGCACCTGGAAGAGGAGCGGCCGTATACCACGAAAAATTCCTGCGGCTACCATATATGGGATTTGATCAAGGACGGTAATCTCGATCTGACACCGCTGCTAGTGGGATCGGAGGGTACCCTGGCACTGGTTTGTGAGGCAACGCTTAAGCTGTCCGATATTCCGCAGAGGGCCTTAAGCGGCTTTGTCTATTTTGACGATCTGGGTAAGGTCGGAGAAGCGACCCAGGAAATATTGAAGGAAAACGCGTCCATGGTGGAGATCATGGAGAAGCATATCCTTGATCTGGCCAGAGATAAATATCCTGATTTAGCCCAATACTTCCCGGAAAATACTGAGGCGTCACTGTTTATCGAATTTCAGGAAGACAGAGAAGACACTTTGCTGGAAAGGTTTGCCAATGTCAGAAGGCGATTACTGGAAGAAAACAATCTTGCCGTCAGTATCGTTCAGGCAAAAAACAGCCAGGATATGGAGACGTTCAAGAAAGTCCGCAGTATCTCCGGTCCCATTCTTAACCGCATGAAAGGCCCCAAAAAACCGATAGCATTCATTGAGGATGCGGCCGTGCACGTAAGCAGGTTGCCGGAGTATATCAGCGGATTAAGAAAACTTTTTGAGAAATTCGAGGTAAAGGTTGCCATTTACGGACATGCTGGTGACGGCAACCTGCACAACATGGTCTTTCTCGATTTACGTCAGGAGAGTGATGTTGAGAAGATGCTCAATCTTGCTGATGGAGTATGCGATCTCGTCCTCAGTCTGAAGGGAACAGTAAGTGGTGAACATGCAGATGGCAGATTGCGTTCGTATTATCTGGAGCGTCAGTATCCCCATCTCCTCCATGCGATGAAGGAAATCAAAATGAGCTTTGATCAGGAAAATATCTTGAATCCGGGGGTGATTATAGCGGGAGAGATGAATCCATTGGGTAAAAACCTGAAATACGGTCCGGATTTCACTGTCACCAAAACCAACAGCAGTTTCGATCGGGAAGACATGTATACACAGATAGAAAACTGTTCGGGGTGCGCCAAATGCAGTTCCTACTGCCCGATTGCCAGCAACAAGCTTGAAGAGTGGACAAAAGGAAGGGGGAAAATTACGCTCTATCGAGAGTTGATTTCCGGCCAGCTGGAGGCCAAAATTCTCGAGGATCCTGAGTTTAGAGAGATTATCGATTCGTGTATCAACTGCAAGCGATGTTTGACCGAGTGCCCGTCAGGTGTCGATGTTCCGTGGCTGGCAGTTGCCGGCAGACATGAATATACCAGGCGGCAGGGAGAGGGCTTGACCAACCGGGTGCTGACAGATACCAGAACTTTATGCAGTCAGGGAAGTACATTTGCCCCGATCGCCAATCTCGCCACATCACTTGCTCCGATTCGCTGGGGATTGCAGAAGGTTCTCGGCATGGAAGCAAAACGCACCATCCCGACCTTTCACAGAAAGACATTGACAAAAATTGTGCAGGGCAGGCAGCCCCGGAATTTCGCCAGAGAAGTGGTGTTTTTCGTCGGTTGCTACACGAATTACAATGATCCTGAAGGAGAAGGACTGGCAGTTATTGAGGTGCTCGAGCATAACGGCATCAATGTCGTGATGCCTGAATTCAAATGCTGTGGAATAGCCCGCATCAGCGCCGGCGGTCAGCATCTCATTATGGACGATATACAGTACAATCTCGATCTACTGCAGACATACAGCCAAAAAGGAATTCCGATAATCTTCAGTGAGCCCAGCTGTGCGCTGGCCATCATGAAAGAGTATCCAAGAATCGTAGAAACCGAGGTTGCCCGCAGTGTTGCCGACAATTGTTACGACATCTATCAATTTCTCATGGAGTTGTATCGTCGAGGTGAACTGAAAACATACTTTAACGAAATGGATTTAAAAGTCGGATATCATGCCCCCTGCCATCTGAAGGGAATAGGCGTTACCGACGAACCGGTACAACTCATGCAGCTGATACCTGGGGTTGAGGTGGTGCGGTATAGCGACAAATGTTGCGGCATGGGTGGAACGTACGGCCTGAAATCGAAAAACTATGACCTTTCCATGAAAATAGGCAAACGCTTGTTTGATGAAATCAACAAATCGGATGTCGACCAGATTGTTACCGGATGTGGTGCATGCGGCATGCAGATCTTCCAGGGTACTTCAAGAGAATCGGTACCACCCGTCGAATTACTGGCACGGGCGTACAAAAAAGAGGCAATACCGGACAAGTGATATAATGGATGAGAGTTACATGTTTTCGAGGTGTTTCCTATGAATGAGCTGGAACGGAAACTGCGAGCCGAAGTTGAAGGTGAGGTTTATTTCGATGATTTCCGTCGCGGCCATTACGCAACCGATGCCTCTCATTACCAGATAATGCCGATCGGGGTGATCGTACCGAAAACATTTACCGATGTCGAAGCCGCAACAGGGGGGATGATTTATTATTAAGCGGCAATCGGCCGGGTCGCAGGAGGTACGATACCGTCCCATGAATGACGTGTGGTGCAAGGAGAAACGGAACCGGGGGAATGGCATGATCTGTCGGTGATTTCGGCAGATGACCTGTCCGGATATTAACCAACGAGACGACTCACGGCGGCCTAACCCCCGTACACCGCGTTCACCAGCCACATCCCGGTTTCCGGCACGTACGTCACCAGCAGGGTCAGGAGCACGATCACCATCGTGTAGTAGATTCCGGTCCGGAAGACCTCCCACATGGACAGATTGGCGATGGCGGCGGTGGTGATGAGCACCGTGGCCACGGGCGGGGTCTGCTGCCCGATCCCCAGGTTGATCGTCACCATGAGCCCGAAGTGGATCGGGTCGATCCCGAGCGCCCGGATCAGCGGCAACACGATCGGAACGATCAGGATGATGGCCGCCGCGCTGTGCAGGAAGCAGCCCGCCACCAGGAAGGCCACGTTCAGCAGGAGCAGGATCAGGTACCGGTTGTCCGTCAGGCCCAGCATGGCCTGGGTCAGCTGCTGGGGGATCCCCTCGTTGGTCAGATACCACCCCAGCACGGCGGAGGTCGCCACGATCAGCATGATCACCGCCGTCTGGACGCTGGATTCCTTGACCGTCTCCCAGACCTGCTTCCAGGTCAGCTCCCGGTAGATGAAGACACCGATGATGATGGCGGCCAGGGCCGCCACCCCGCCCACCTCGGTGGCCGTGGCGATGCCCCCGAAGATGCCGCCCCAGATCACGACCGGGATCATCAGGGCCCAGAACCCTTCCCGGAGGGCGCGCAGCAGCACCCGCAGGGAGAAGGCCGCCTCCTTCGGGTACCCCCGGGTTCGGGCGAAGTAGTAGGAGAGGAGCATCATCAGGGCGCCCCCGAGGACCCCCGGCACGACACCGGCGACGAACAGCTTCACCACCGACGTGTCCGCCATGGCGGCATAGATGATCATCGGAATGCTGGGTGGGATGATGATGGCCAGCGTGGAAGCGTTGGCCACGACGCCGGCGCTGAAGGCCTTCGGATATCCCTTCTTCTCCATCTCCGGGATGACCACCTTGCCGATGGCCGCCGCCCCCGCCACGGCCGATCCGGAGATCTCCCCGAAGAACATGGACGCCACGACGGTGACCATGGCCAGGCCACCGCGGATGAATCCGACCAGGGCGCTGGCCAGATTGATGAGGCGGCTGGAGATCCCCGAACTGGTCATGAGCCCGCCCGCCAGGATGAAGAGCGGGATGGCCAGCAGGGGGAACTTGGACGCCCCCCCGAAGATCATCAAGGGGATGGCCTCCAGGGGGGCCGTTCCCTGGAGGACGACCACCACGATGGTGGCGATGGCCAGCGTGAAGCCGATGGGCACGTTGAGTGCGGCCAGTGCGATGACGGAGCCCAGGACGATCCAGCCCATATTACTGTCCCTCCTCCATCCCCTTGGCCGGCGGCGACGAACCACGGGTGACCAGGTCCGCGAGCTGCACCAGACAGACGATCAGCATGAGGCCCCCGGTGATCGGCATCACGCTGAAGATCCAGCTCATCTTGACCTCGGGGATCGAGCAACACGTCTCGGACGCCATGGCTTGGAGCAGGAACCAGCCGGAGACCAGCATGACTCCCGAGAAGCCGAGAACACAGAGGATGGAGAAGAACTCGGTCGCCCGCCGCAGTCTGGCGGGGAGCAGCTCCACGATCGCCTCGAACCCGATGTGCTTCCCCCGCGCCAGGGCCAGGACCGATCCGTACATGGTCAGCCAGACCAGGATGAACTCGGCGAATTCGTCGTACCAGCTGAGCGAGCTGTCGAACACGTACCGGAAGATCACGCCCACGATGACCACCAGAAACATGGCCACCGCCAGAAGGGCCGTGAACGTCTCCAGCACCTTGAGAAAGGCCTCATAGATTTTGCGCATGACGCTCTCCTGACGCAGCAGGGGGCCGGAGGATCGCCTCCGGCCCCCCCGCCCTACCGCAAACTCTGGATGCGATCCAACAGCTCCTGGCCCCCCTTGACCTCTTTCGTGAAATCTTCGTAGATCGGTTTGGATGCCTTGACGAAGGCGTCCTTGTCCGCCTCGTTCACCTTGAGGGACGGCTTCATTTTCTCCATGAGATCCGTATCCATCTTGGCGCCCGTCTCCCGGGCGAAATCCCCGACCTCTTCTGCGATCCTGGCGAGGGTCTTCTGCACGTCGGCCGGGACGCCCTTCCACCACCGCTCGCCCGCCACCAGGAAGACCGGGGTGTAGACATGGTCCGTGAGGGAGAGGTACTTCTGGACCTCATAGAACTTGCCGCCCCAAATCTGCGCGAAGGGATTCTCCTGCCCGTCGATGACTCCCGCCTGCAGGGCCGCGAATACCTCTCCGTAGGCCATGGGAGTCGGATTGGCGCCGTAGGCTTTGAACATCTTGACCCGCCACACCCCCTTGGGCACACGCAGCTTGATCCCCTTCAGGTCCCCCGGGACGACGATGGGGCGCACGTTGTTGGTGATGACCCGGAACCCGTTCTCCCAAAACCCCAGAACCCGAACCCCCTTTGCCGGCAGGGGATCATAGAGAATCTTCCGGACCTGGGGATCCTCCGCCACCCGCTTCACCTGGGCCCGATCCTTGAAAAGGTAGGGCATCTCGAACACGCCGTAACGGTCGTCGATCGTGCTCATCATGGTGGAGGGCATGAACATCTCCAGGACGCCGACCTTGATCCCCTTCAGCATCTCCGAATCGTTGCCCAGCTGGCTGGAGTGGAAGACCTTGACCTCGTACCTCCCCTTGAGCGCCTCGTTGGCCCGCTTGGCGAACTCATCGGCCGTGATGATAAAGAGCGAGCCGGGGAAGCCGACGCTGCCCAGCCGGATCACCTGCGCCGCGGCCCGGGCCGGGCCCGCCGCCCCGATGACCAGGCTGAGTCCCAAGACCGCGATCCCCCCGCCCCACCAGATTCTGTTCCAGAGTGTTCTCGAATGCATAGTCTCCCTCCTTCCTGGGTTTGCCAGAGTGGGTTTCAGCCCGCCGGGTCTGCCGCGTCCGTCCGACGGGGTGCCACGCTCATCCGCCATGACCTTCTCCCGCGGGTCACGGCCGCACCGTAGAGCAACAGGATGGTGAACATCGGTCCGCGTGCCTCTCCTCTTGAACGCGGGGTTGCGACTCAGCAGAAGCTCAGCTGCCGGTGGCGGTCCTATCGAGAATCATCATTGCCCGGGAGCGGTTGAACACGCCACAGACGCAGAACTTGGCCATGCAGCATACGGCAGCCTCCGGTTTGATGCGCCCCTCCTTGACCCGGTCGAGCATCTTGCGGGCAAAGTTGGATGAGACCATGCCGTGTCCGCACATCGTCGACAGCTCGAGGGTGTCCCTGTCCGGCAGCCTCTCCGTGGCGCCGTGGAAGCCAAGCGTATACTCGACCGCGTGCGGGGTGATGGAGACCTCCCCGCAGATGTGGCGCACGTCGTCGACCAGCGCGCTCACGTTGACCGACAGGCCGAGGTCGAGCGCCTTGACCTCGGCAAGGAATTCGGCGACCGGCTCCCTGCGGTCGAAGACCACCGCCGCCGACCCGGCTGCGGGGATCTCGTCGATCAGTTTTTCGTAGGTGGTGCGTTCCTGACGGCCATGAAAGTAAAGGGTAATGAACGAGAGATTCTTCTCGGGCCGGTAGAGCGCATTGACCAGCGCGTTGCCCATGTTGATCGGCCGGTACTTGATGGCGGTGCGCAGGAAGGTGCGGGCCTTCTCGAGCGAGCCTTCGTCGTTGAAGCCCTTGCCGGGCATGGCAAAGACGATGAAATCCCCTGACAGGCTCTCCTGGGAGCCAAAGCGGTGCAATGTATTGGTCATGCGGTCCTCCCTGCTGCATCGAGACTGCGGTTGCTGACCCGGCCAAGGCCCAGGTTCACCTTTGCCCAGCCGGTGGCGAATCCCTGTTCGGCGAGTATCTCGCGCAACGGTTCCCGGCCCTGTTCGTCGCAGACCGTGGCGGCCCCGATGCTGATCACCGTGGGCGTCGTGCGGCAGATCTCCCTGATCACCGAGAGCACCTGCGGGGTCTGCTCCAGCCGCGCGGTGATCTCGACGATGCACGACAGCACCTTCTCGTTGAGGACGTCGGCACGGATGGTTCCGAGGTTGCGGTCCTCCATCATCTGGGTGACCGGGTTGCCTGTTTCGAAAGAGACGCCAGCAGCGGCGAGCGCCATCGTCGCCTGTTGGACCTGGTGAAAATAGACGCCGAGGCCGGGCCTGCCGAGCTCGACCACCAGGCCGACCTGGCCGCTTTTGATGCGCTTGCTCACGTCGTTGGTCTTTACCTCTTCGGTGCCGCGACCGTGCACACCGGTCGACTCGTGGGTGACCATCGGGTCGCTGAAGGCCCGACGGACCACCCGCGGCCAGGAGAGCTCGTCGGGGATGAAGGCCTCGGTGGGGCATATGTCCGGATCCGGCTGGAAACGCAGGGCCACGGCCCGCAAGGCCCGCCTGATCAACCGGGTGAAACCCGGCGGCAGGTGTTCGAAGCTCAGGCTGCGGTAACAGTTGTGGCACTCGACGCAACTGTCCTCGATGATCTCGGCCAGGCCGTCGGCGCCTATATAAATGGATCCGACCGAACAGATCGGCACGCAGTTGGCACAGCCGACGCAACGTTGTTTGGAAATCTTCATCGACACGGTCTCCCGGTTGCTCGTGCATCGCTACGAGGTGCACGATGGATCGCAGCCAATGTATCCAAAAAAATGACAGTCTGCAACAAAATGATCAGCTGCCGGCAGGACCTCGATCGATCCCCGGGAGTACGCCCTTGTTTGCAGGGTGCTCCGGTGATTCATGGCGCTTCGTTGCTTGATTTTGCTGTGCTCATCAGGTAAACATCAGCGGGTAGTCTTCGTTGACCGTAAGTCCTTCCCCCGGGGTCACCTCCTGGACTTCATAAAGGCTCAGCGGGTTTTCGCCGATCGCCTTCACCCATTCCTTCCCATGCGCGGTTAGCAACGGCCCGCCCGGTCCCAGGGCGAGATCGACGGCCCGCACGCGCTTGCCTCCGATCATTCAGGGTTTCACGCGTTTGCCGGCGAGGAGATCCCCGAAATCGAAGATGCGTTGCGCGTGGGACTATACATGGTCCGGGGACCTGCCGCAACCAGTCGCCTCCGCATCGATCCTGACCAGGAACCCAAGGTCCGGTATCTCGCCAAGGGCGACGTCCCCGATCACGGGGAAGAGATGGCATTATACGGCCACCGGGACTACGACTACCTCGAGTGGATCGCCCGCCTCACTTCGCACATCCCCGACCGGGGGACCCAGCTCATCCACTACTATGGGGCCTACTCAAACGCCCACCGCGGGATCTCACGACGGCGCGAGACCTTCACCGTGGTCGGTCCAGAGGATGAACCGCCCCACCCTCCACAACCTGGCAACGCCTCGACCGCCTGAGCCTCCGCCCCTCCATGGCTTCGGCCTTTGCGGCAGGGCTCGGGGCTGACGGCCTCCCGTGCGTCGGCCTTTTCCTCCCTGACCGGTCGGCCTCGACAACAAGAGCCGTGGCTATCCATGGCCGTCTCGGCACTTGGCCCTCCATGGCAATTGGTGTCTGAGGTTCGAGTCCCGTATGGGGGACTCGAACCCCCACGGGTTTCCCCACCACCCCCTCAAGAAGCCGTTGTCTGAAGGTGTGTGGCGCCCATACCTCCTTCTCCCTCCAACCCGACCCGATCCAACATCCCCACCGCACGCCTGAGAGCATCCGCCTGCACGTGCGCGTAGGTCTGCGTGGTCAGCCGCACGTCTGAGTGCCCCGCCAACTTCTGGACTGCAAACGGATCTGCGCCGCTGTTGAGTAAGAGGGAGATAGCTGAGTGCCGGAGATTACGTTGGCACGTCCACCTGGACCCCATCCTTTTTCTTTTGCAGCGCCCCACACGCGAGTACCTAATACTTTGGATGCCAGATTTGGGTATGCCCCCCCTTCCCCCCCCACCCTCCTCGGACTGTGAAGTGAATTGTGAAGTAGACGCTGCCTACGGAATCCGGTTAGATACGAAAGGGGGGAACCGATATTCTGGCTCCCCCCAATTATTTCATGCTGTTGCCTGTTATTTCCTGTTACATCAACCACTTACCCGGCCGTCTCAAAATCCCGTGACCGCAAGAGGTCAGCCAGCATCCCGCTTGATCGGTATTACATTCGCCCCCTGCTTCAACCCGTCCAGGTAGTCGGCCCACAGTTGCATCATCCTCCGCCGTTCTGGAAGGTGTGATGTCCGGTTGTAGGCCCTTCCGAGTGGATCTTTTACTGCGTGCGCAAGCTGGTGCTCCACGATGTCAGGACGTTGTGCGAGCACTTCATCGAGGATGGTCCTCGCCATCGCGCGGAACCCGTGACCGGTCATGGTCTCCTTCTCGAATCCCATCCGGCGCAAGGCGGCATTCACGGCGTTGTTGGACATCGCGCGTGCCGAAGACCGGTGGGACGGAAAGAGGAACGTCCCGCGACCCGTCAGGGCATGGAGTTCCTTGAGGATGGCAATGGCCTGGGCCGACAGTGGAACGAGGTGCGGCTGGCGCATCTTCATCTTCTCCGCAGGAATGGTCCACTCAGCCGATTCGAAGTCGACCTCGGGCCACTCGGCTTGGCGAAGCTCACCCGGGCGCACAAACAGGAGGGGTGCCAATTGCAGAGCGCACTTCACTACGAAGGACCCCGCATATCCGTCGATCGCCCTGAGCAACGGGGCGACTTCCTTCGGATCCGTGATCGCGGCAAGATGCTTTTCCTTGTAGGGTTTCATGGCCCCCTTGAGGTCAGCGGTGGGGTCGCGTTCAGCTCGACCGGTGGCGACCGCATACCGGAAGACCTGCCCGCAAATGGCCTTGATCCGATGCGCCACTTCGAGCGCCCCCCTCGACTCGATCCGGCGAAGCATCGCCAGCACTTCAGGCGCCTTGATGTCTCCAATCGGGCGCGCCCCCAACACGGGATAGACATCGCCTTCGAGGCGACGACGCGTGGTATCGGCGTGAGAGGATGCCCAGGTCGGGCTATGCGCGGCGTACCATTCCCGGGCGATGGCCTCCAAGCCGTTTTCCGTCTCGGCGATCCTGGCCGTCTTCTGCGCCTTTTTGGCCTCCCCCGGATCAACGTCGTGGGCGAGCAGTTTGCGGGCAGCGTCCCGCC
>Ga0210099_1000415_pt1 | contig 14694 bp, 13 predicted proteins | sample Joice_ThreeSqA_D_4_FD_184872 | JGI IMG/M metagenome (GOLD analysis project Ga0210099, IMG submission 184872) | Wetland microbial communities from San Francisco Bay, California, USA, that impact long-term carbon sequestration - Joice_ThreeSqA_D2... | ecosystem: Environmental > Aquatic > Marine >...
GTTGTTGGGATCGCCCGGCACGCCGTCGAGTACAACCCCCTGCAAATAGTAACCGGCTGCCTCATACTTGGCGCGTAACCCGACTGATGTTGTGGGAAAAATAGAAGGGCCGTTTTGTCCGGTGCCAGCCAATTCCGCGCCGATACCATAAACGGGCTGGATGAACATTCCGGACGACTCTGTCGCATAAAATTCGGAGTTCAAGTCATACAGTCCGAACAACACAGATAAACGCTCATCCAGAAATAGTTGCTGTATCCAAGCCTGGTAAATTTTGGTGGTATTAGCTCCCTCGGGAGTTTCGATATTGTCCACCCCTGCTGTATGGTCGCTCTGCACATACGGTTTGCCGCCGTGATTGCTCAGTATATACAGCAATCCGCTACTGCCTTTGAGACCGGCGATCTTTTCGCCATCGAAGGATAGTTTGATATCCAGATTATCCAGACCGTAATTATCCTGGTTGGGCGGGGAGTTTTTTCTGAGCAGATCGAGTTTGTAGACGATCTCCCAGTCATACCCGCTGTTGCTCATGGTACCGCGCCTGCCACCCCAGTCACCCAGCAGGGTATCGCTGTAATCTGTAGCAGAAGTAATTTGCTCTGATTTGGAAACTGGGTTATCGGGAACTTCGGCCGCGCGGGAACTGAAACTATACAAACCGAAGATTATTATCAAACTGAAAATATACTTCATTAATTGACAGCCCCCATTAAGGAATGATTCGAACTACTGCATGGAGTGTAGATTACCTTATCAGGGGCGCGATGGAAACATCAAAATATATCGGTAATTCGCCTGCATTTACTTCCATTGGAACGGACGCCACATACTCACGCAGTCTGCTTGCGATGACGTAAAAATTCGCGAAACGCCGGGAGCAGCGAGATCACTATGATACCTACTATGATTAGCGTGAGATTGTTCTTCACGAGCGGAATGTTGCCAAACAAATATCCCGCCACAGTAAGGCCGGTAATCCACACAAATCCGCCCAGAGCGCTGAAAAGCACGAACAGCCGATAGCGCATCAGCCCGATCCCTGCAACAAATGGTGCGAATGTGCGAATGATCGGCAAAAAGCGCGCGAATATTATGGTCTTCCCGCCATATTTTTCATAGAATGCATGCGTCTTGTCGAGGTGCTCGCGCTTGATCAGGCTTCCATTGGGCCGGTTGAGCAGGCGCATCCCGACCAGCCGGCCTATCCAGTAGTTGGTGTTGTCGCCGCTAAAAGCCGCCAGAATCAGTACCGGCACAAGCAATTCCAGCTGCAGCGCGCCCATCCCGCACAAAGCACCCGCTACGAACAGCAGTGAATCGCCCGGCAGGAACGGGGTGATCACTAGTCCGGTTTCGCAATAGATGATCAGAAACAGGATGGCATATACCCACACTCCGTATTGCTGGGTAAGCGCCAGCAAGTGCGTATCCAGATGCAGGACGATATCGATGAATGTGGTAAGCAGTTCCACTGTTTAGGGGAGCGCTTCTTCAGCTTCTGTCTTTTCGGGTTTGATGAAGTCTGCGCGTGACACGCCAAGCAACATCAATATCGGACTGGCCACCAACACCGAGGAGTAGATGCTGAACAATATTCCAATCGTAAGAGCCATCGCGAAATAATGAAGCGTTTCACCACCAAGGAACAACATGGCTCCGACCATCATCTGTGTGGATCCGTGGGTAATGATGGTTCTCGACATCGTGCGCGTGATGGCATTATCGATGATCTCGGCCACTTCCGCCTTGCGCATCTTGCGGAAGTTTTCCCGGATCCGGTCAAAGACCACAACTGATTCGTTAACCGAATAGCCCAATACCGCCAGCACCGCTGCCAACACTGACAACGAGAATTCCCACTGGAAAAAGGCAAAGAAGCCCAGAATGATCACCACGTCGTGCAGATTGGCGATGATGGCGGAAAGCCCGAATTTCCATTCGAAGCGCAGCCACAGATAACCAACTATTCCCATTGATACCAACAGAAGTGCCAGTGCACCATTCGCGACCAGATCCTTGCCAACCTGGGGTCCGACGAATTCGACCCGGCGCATTTCCACATTTGCATCCTGTTTGCGCAAAGTTTCAAGCACTTGTTCGCTCAACTTTGCACCTGCAAGATTCTGTTTGAGCGGTACCTGGATCAGCACATCACTGCTGGAACCGAAATTTTGCACCTGTGCATCCGGTAATCCCATCGTGGCAAGTTGCTCGCGTACTTTGGGAAGATCTGCAGACTGTCCGTAATGAACTTCCAGCACAGTTCCTCCGGTGAAATCCACACCAAAATTCAACCCTTTTGTGGCCAGAAAAAATACCGCAAACAGGAACGTCACCAGCGAAATGGAAGTGGTGTAACGTCCATAACTCATGAACGGGATGTCGTTTTTGATCTTGAAGAATTCCATGTCTTTCCTACCCTATCGCAATTTTGGCGAGTCGCGCCTTGCGCCCGTAAAGCAAATTCACCATTGCCCGAGACACCAGAACTGCACTGAACATCGAGGTCAGGATACCCAGACACAACACCACCGCGAATCCCTTGATCGGCCCCGATCCGAACATGAACAGTGCGATCCCTGCGATCAGGGTTGTCACGTTTGAATCGATGATCGTTCCGAAAGCCCGGTCATATCCTGTATTGATCGCGGCTTGCGGCGTGACCCCGTTGCGCAGTTCTTCTCGGATGCGTTCGTTGATCAGCACATTCGCATCGATCGCCATACCCAGCGTCAGCGCGATGCCAGCCATGCCCGGCAAAGTCAGGGTCGCCTGGAGCATGGACAATAACGCAACAAGCAGCAGCAAATTCGCTCCAAGCGCCAGCACCGAGATCGTACCGAACATCAGGTAGTAAACGATCATGAACAAAGCAACCATGATGAAACCGATTTTGGTGGAATTGAACCCGCGGGTGATGTTGTCTGCGCCAAGGCTGGGGCCTACGGTGCGTTCCTCGATGATCTCCATCGGTGCCGCCAGTGCGCCGGCACGCAGCAGTAAAGCGATATTTTGCGCTTCGACGGTGTCCATCTGGCCGCTGATCTGCACGCGCCCGCCACCTATCTCCTCGCGTATCACCGGTGCAGTGACGATCTCGCCCCTGCCCTTTTCAAACAGGATGATCGCCATGCGCTTGCCCACGTTTTCGCGAGTTGCCTCCTTGAACAGTCGGGCGCCGACTCCGTCGAGATTGATGTGCACGGCAGGCTCGCTGGTCCGGTTATCGAATCCGGGCTGCGCGTCGTTGATACGTTCGCCTGTCAATATCACCTGTTTCTTTACCAGCAACTCGCCCCCTGAACGGTCCTTGAACACCTCAGTGCCAAACGGCGCAGCCATGCCCGGGACAGCCTGACTTGTATCGTCCACCATGCGCACTTCGAGTGTGGCGGTACGGCCCAATATGTCCTTGGCGCGTGCCGTGTCCTGAACTCCCGGCAGTTGCACGACCACCCTGTCCGCACCCTGTTGTTGGATTACCGGTTCTGCCACACCCAGTTCATTGACACGGTTACGCAAAGTAACGAGGTTCTGCTGCACGGCAGATTCCTGGATCCTCTTTTCCGCTTCCGGCTTTAAAGTGATGCGCAGTCTGTATTCTCCACCCTCGTCGATATCATTGAGCGCATAGTCTGTAAAGCGTTGCTTGATCTCGGCTTCTCCAACATTGCGCGACTCGGCATCCCTGAACTTAACTATCAGTACCTTCCCTTCACGGTTGACACCGGAATAAGGGATGTTCTGCTCGCGCATCGCACTGCGTATATCGCCGGTGGTCGCTTCCAATGCCTTGTTGATTGCGGCGTTCATGTCCACCTGCATGAGGAAATGCACACCGCCGCGCAAGTCCAGTCCAAGGTACATCGGCAATGCTTTGAGCCTGGTCAGCCAATGCGGAGAACGCGACAGTAAATTAAGCGCGGCCACATAGTCCTCTCCCAGCTGGTTTTGTAAGACATCCTTGGCCTTCAGTTGTACATCGGTATCAGCAAAACGGGCTTTGACACTGTTGCCGTCCAGCTCGATCAGATCCGGAGCGAGGCTGGCTGCCTTAAGTATATTTCCTACACGCCCCAGCAACGCATCATCTGCTTTCAGGTTGGCGCGCAATGGTGATACCTGTACAGCCGGCGATTCACCGTAAAAATTCGGCAAGGTGAAAATCAAGCCGATCATCAACACGGCCAGAATCAGCAGATATTTCCATACAGGATATTGATTCATAAAAACCTCATGAATTGCGCGGAGTTACGGGAACTTGGATTCTGGGTACAGGGATATTTACTATCAGCGCGAGCTTCTTGCTATCCCTGAAATCGGCATTTCATTTGATTGATTTGATCGTGCCCTTGGGCAGCACGCTTTGAATCGCACTCTTCTGTACTGTAATCACCAGATTCTCTGCAATCTCCACGCCGACATATTGTTCGTACACCTTGTTAACACTCCCTACTTCGCCGCCCGCCGTAACCACCTCGTCACCGCGTTGCAGTGCCTCCATCATGGCTTTATGCTCCTTGGCGCGTTTGCTTTGCGGGCGCAACACCAGAAAATAGAACACCGCGACCAACGCGATCAGCGGCAGAAATTCCATTATTCCGCCACCCTGTGCAGCAGCGGCACCTTCAGCATATGCGTTACTGATAAACATTTGCTTTTCTCCAGGAAATTACAAAAGGCGGGCATTCTAACACGAAGCTGCTGGTACTCACTCGTCTCCGCCACGCTTCATATTGAAGCTGGCGACGAAATCAGCAAAGCCGTCTGCTTCGATCGAGGCACGGATCTCGGCCATCAACTGCTGATAATAATACAAGTTGTGTATTGTATTCAGACGCGCACCGAGTATCTCGCCGATACGATGCAAGTGATGCAGATACGCGCGGGTAAAGTTTCGGCAGGTGTAACAACCGCAGTTCTGATCCACCGGTCGCATATCCAACCGGTATTGCGCATTCTTGATTTTGATGTCGCCGTAGCGGGTGAACAGCATGCCATTACGCGCATTGCGCGTAGGCATCACGCAATCGAACATGTCTATTCCTTGCGCCACTGATTCCACGATGTCTTCCGGCGTACCGACCCCCATCAGATAGCGCGGCTTGTCCTGCGGCAACATTGGCGCGGTATGTGCAAGAATGCGCAACATGTCCTCCTTGGGCTCGCCCACCGACAGCCCGCCGACCGCGTAACCATCAAAACCGATATTAACCAGTCCGGACAGCGACTCTTCGCGCAGATGCTCGAACATCCCGCCCTGCACGATGCCGAACAGCGCGTTGGGATTATCGCCATGGGCAATTTTGGAGCGATCTGCCCAGCGCAATGACAAACGCATCGAATCGGTCGCTTCGCGATCTGTCGCCGGATAGGGAGTGCATTCGTCGAACACCATCACAATATCGGAATCCAGCACCCGCTGGATGCGCATGGACTCTTCCGGTGTGAGGAACAGTTTATCGCCGTTCACCGGCGACTGGAACATCACCCCTTCATTGGTGATCTTGCGCAACTCACCCAGGCTGAATACCTGGAACCCGCCGGAATCGGTAAGTATCGGACCATTCCAGCCCATGAACCGATGCAGCCCCCCATGCGCCGCGATCACTTCCAATCCCGGCCTCAGCCAAAGATGAAAAGTATTGCCCAAAACGATCTGCGCCCCGATTTCTTTCAATTCCAAAGGAGACATCGCCTTTACCGTTCCATAGGTACCCACCGGCATGAACACCGGGGTTTCAACCGTGCCGTGGGCAAGTTGTAAAGTACCGCGACGAGCTAATCCGTCGGTTTTGTGCAAAGAGAATTCCATATACTTGATTCCGGTTCTACCCGACTTGAAATTCTTAAGTGGAAGACAAAATCTGCCCGGAATCAGTATGATTCCGTTCGATCAACATCGCATCGCCATAACTGAAGAAGCGATACTCCTTGTCCACCGCATGACGATATGCGGCCAACATGTTACTTATCCCGCCAAAAGCACATACCAGCATCAGCAATGTCGATCTGGGCAAATGAAAATTGGTCAGCAATAAATCCACCACCCTGAAACGATAACCCGGTGTGATGAAGATTTGCGTCTCGCTCTTCCCGGCTACCAACTCACCGCTCTTTGCTGCGCTTTCCAGCGCACGCAAACTGGTCGTACCGACCGCCATCACACGCCCGCCCGATTTGCGAGCCTGTGAAATCGCATCAACGGTGGGCCTCGGGATTTCATAGCGCTCGCTATGCATGATATGTTCGTTTATCCGTTCAGCCCGTACCGGTTGAAACGTTCCGGCGCCAACATGCAGCGTGACATAAGCGATCTTTACTCCCTTGTCGTGCATATTTTGCAGCATCGTTTCATCAAAATGCAGGCCGGCAGTCGGTGCTGCCACCGCACCTGCTTCGCGGGCAAACACGGTCTGATATCTTTGCTCATCCGCCGCATCCGGTATATGGGTGATATACGGCGGAAGCGGCAACTGGCCATACTGTTCCAGCAAATCGTACACATTGTTTTCGTGCTCAAAGCGCAGGCGAAAAAATTCACCCTGCCTGCCTTGCACCAACACCCTCAAGCTACCGGCCAGAATTAATACGCTTCCAGCCTTAGGCGCATGGCTGGAACGCACCTGCGCAAGAACTTCATGTTCATCCAGCACACGCTCGACCAATACTTCGACTTTGCCGCCCGATCCCCTGCTACCATGCAAGCGCGCCTTGATGACACGGGTGTCGTTCAGCACCAGTACATCGCCTGCCCGTAGCAAATCCGACAAATCGTCAAAGCGGCGATCCACCAGTTCATCGTCATGCGCATGCAGCAATCGGCTGCCGCCGCGCTGCCCGGAAGGATGCTGTGCTATCAGGCGCTCGGGCAGGACAAAATCAAATTCGTCAGTACGCATGCGCTGGATTTTTGTGATTTCAAGTCTGGAATTGTAGTTGATGTTGGCGTTGGCATCATGGATAATGCGGCCCGCTTGGCCGGGGTGATGGAACTGGTAGACGTGCCGGACTCAAAATCCGGTGTTCGAGAGAACGTGGGGGTTCGAGTCCCCCCCCCGGCACCAAAAATTTATCCTTCTGGCAGTGTCAACCGAACAAATAAGCAGTACGTTATGGACATCGACACGAAAGTGTCTTAACCATTTCACATTAAATCGGAGTTCATAATGAGCAAACTGTTATCTGTACTGATCGCAACTATATTTGCTGCTGTATCATTCTCGGCCGTAGCTGCTGACGAAGCGATGGCGCCTGCCAAACCAGCCGCTACTACTGAAGCCGCAAAGCCCGCTGCAAAGACGGAAAAGAAAACACACAAGGAAAAGAAAAAGGAAAAGAAGTCCCACAAAGAACAGGAAAAGAAAGCCAAGAAAGAAAAGAAATCTGGTACTGCTGCTCCCGCTGAGGCACCAGCTGCTGCTCCCGCAGCTGCAAAATAAGTCAAACGCATCATTTGAAAAAGGCAGGGGTGACCCTGCCTTTTTTCATTTGTACAATACGATTATGATTTGGAAACCCAATGTCACCGTCGCCGCCGTCATCGAGCGCGATGGGAAATTTCTGCTGGTTGAGGAAGAAACTTCTCAAGGTTTACGCTACAACCAGCCTGCCGGTCATCTCGAAGCCGATGAATCGTTGTTGGCTGCGGTAATACGCGAGGTGCTGGAGGAATCTGCTTATCACTTTGTCCCTCAACACCTGCTCGGCATCTATCGCTGGCATTCGCCTGAATCGGACACCACTTATCTGCGCTTCGCATTTACCGGCACAATTACAGGGCACGACCCGGATCGCCCGCTGGATAATGGAATCCTGCAAGCATTATGGTTGACTCCCGATGAGATCCGCGATACACAATCACACCATCGCAGCCCGTTGATTCTGCGCTGCATGGAAGATTACCTGGCCGGCAAACGCTATCCCATGGAATTGTTGACCCATTATGACTAAGCGCGTCGTCGTTGGCATGTCCGGCGGAGTGGATTCCTCCGTTACGGCCCTTTTGCTCAAACAGCAGGGCCACGATGTGATCGGCTTATTCATGAAGAACTGGGAGGACGACGATAATGATGAATACTGTTCGTCTCGCCAGGACCTGCTGGATGCGGTCTCGGTAGCCGATACCATCGGCATCCCGATCGAAGCGGTAAATTTTTCCAGGGAATACAAAGAGCGGGTATTCAGCTCCTTCCTGAACGAATACCAGGCTGGCCGTACACCCAATCCAGACATCTTGTGCAATGCCGAAATCAAATTCAAGGCTTTTCTCGATCACGCGCTGCAACTCGGCGCAGATACCATCGCCACCGGCCATTATGCACAGGTACGCGAGGATGACGGTCTGTTTCGACTGCTCAAGGCCGAGGATGACAGCAAGGACCAAAGCTACTTCCTGCATCGACTTGATCAAATGCAGTTGAGCCATGCGATATTCCCGCTCGGTAAACTGCTTAAATCTCAGGTCCGCACGATTGCCGAACAGCATGGCTTGCCCAATCATGCCAAGCGTGACAGCACCGGAATCTGCTTCATCGGCGAAAGGCCGTTCCGTGAATTCCTGAACCGCTACTTGCCGACCAAACCGGGAGAAATGCGTACACCGGAAGGAAGCATGGTCGGCCAACACATCGGGCTTTCGTTCTATACCATAGGGCAACGCCAGGGCTTGGGCATAGGGGGTGCCAAAGACGCATCCGGTGAACCGTGGTTCGTTGCCGGCAAAGACATGGCGAACAACCGACTGATCGTGGTGCAGGGTCACGATCACCCGGCGCTGCTCGCACCGCGCCTGACCGCACTTGACAGCCACTGGATCAGCGGTATTGCACCCGCGCTTGATCATCCTTACCTAGCAAAAACACGCTATCGCCAGGCCGATGCACCCTGCCGCTTTACCCGATTGTTAGATGATCGCTGCGAGATCGATTTTGATGAGGCGCAATGGTCAGTGACACCCGGACAGTCTGTGGTGGTGTACGACGGAAAAATATGTCTCGGGGGCGCGATCATCGAACAAGGGCATGCCTGATTCGCGTAAAATACACATTTTCTGTTTCAAGGTGTCGCCATGACCACACTCACCAAACTCACCGCGCTCTCTCCTCTGGACGGACGCTATTACGGCAAGGTGGATGCCTTGCGCAATTACTTCAGTGAGTTTGGCCTGATCCGTTTTCGCGTGCTGATCGAGATCGAGTGGATCAAGGCGCTCAGTGCGCAAGCAGACATAGCCGAGATCGCCCCTTTCTCCACTGCGGCCATCGCCGAACTGGATGCACTGAATGTCAATTTCTGTGAAGCTGATGCGCTCGCAATCAAGACCATCGAAGCCACGACCAACCACGATGTAAAAGCCATCGAATACTGGTTGCGAGAAAAACTTGCAGCGAATCAGGAAACGGCGAAGTCACTGGAGTTCATTCATTTCGCCTGTACTTCAGAAGATATCAACAACCTCAGTCATGCGCTGATGCTCAAAGGTTCGCGGGATGCCGTGATGCTGCCAACGCTTAATGTCCTCATCACCCGGTTGAAAAGCCTTGCCCACCAGCTGGCAGATGTCCCGATGCTATGCCGCACACATGGCCAGACCGCATCACCCAGCACACTGGGCAAGGAGATGTCGAATGTGGTTTATCGCCTGCAGCGTGCCGAACAACGTTTGACCAGCACCGAGATCCTCGGCAAGATCAACGGGGCGGTGGGCAACTATAACGCCCATCTGGCGGCTTATCCCGATGTGGACTGGGATGGGTTCGCACAGCGTTTCATCCATGCACGCGGAATTACTTTCAACCCCTACACCACACAGATCGAACCGCATGATTACATGGCTGAACTTTTCGATGCTTATGCGCGTATCAACACCATACTGATCGATCTGAATCGCGACATTTGGGGCTACATTTCGATTGGCTATTTCAAACAGAAGGTCATCAAGGGTGAAGTAGGTTCTTCAACAATGCCGCACAAGGTCAACCCGATCGACTTCGAAAATTCCGAGGGCAACCTCGGTTTGGCAAACGCGCTGCTACGACACCTCAGCGAAAAGCTGCCGGTCTCGCGCTGGCAGCGTGATCTCACCGATTCCACAGTGTTGCGCAACATGGGCGTAGCGCTCGGATATACCCTGCTCGCATACGAATCCTGTCTGAGGGGTTTGAACAAACTGGAAGCCAATCCTCAGCGTATCGAGGACGATCTGAATGCAAGCTGGGAAGTGTTGGCGGAACCGATTCAGACCGTGATGCGCCGCTATGGGATCGCGAACGCCTATGACAAACTCAAGGAATTGACGCGCGGCAAGCAGGGTATCAACCGCGCTTCATTGCAAACCTTCATCGCATCGCTGGATATCCCCGAAGGGGAAAAACAGCGCCTGATGCAACTTTCACCCGAAACTTACACAGGAAAGGCCGTTGAGTTGGCAAAGCGGTTATAACGCTTCCTTGATACACCGCTCTAACTAACAGTTAGTCGGAAAATCAATTTCACATCCTCAGTAAATTTTCGGTGGCGCACCCGGACCCTGGTCCTCAGTGATTGGAAGAAGAGGGATATTGTTCGGCACGACATTCCCCGGTCCCGTGTTCTGCCCCTGCATAGAGCTATCGATTACCTTACTTTCACTTACAGATCCCGCAGAACCTCCGTTGCCTTGAAGTGCTGGAGAAGGCACAACGGTAAAGATATTGAGATTTACGGGTTGCAATTGCGGCAACTGGCCGGCAGCAGAGGAAAATCCCATTTGATTGGGCAAAATATTTATGGTGCCTTTATCAGTCGTCATCACGGTCTCGCCTACATTAACCTTGTTATAGGTACCGACAGGTACACTTGCCGCCAAGTCGCTACCCGGTACAACCACAAAAGTTTCATGATCGGTGCCGCGAACGCCAATGGTCGCTCCGGCAGTTGTTATACGGTAATTTGCCTTGTTTTTATGCCCGATCAGACCTGTAATCGCACGGAATCCGCCCCTGACCAAAGAAAAGAAACTTCTTTCGCTACCGTCTTCTTCACCGGTAAACACGAAGCTGTCGAACTTGAGTTGAGAATCGGGTCGCACCGCGATAATCCCTCCGTCCATCATCTTTATTTGCGCCGAAGCATCCTTTGCAGTTGATACAGTATCGCTCTCGTTCACGGCATCGGCCTTTTGAAGTGTGTGAACCTGTCCAGCCTTGTTGGTGATCTGAACCTGCCCATTGACAAACTGGGCATGTCCGGCAACACTTGCGTAAGAAACTTGTGAAAACAATGTCAGACAAGCTGCCAATAATACACCGGCAAATACCATGGGATCTTTTGTGGCGTTCATGATTACACCCCCACTCAATTGATTACCGAAAATCTCGGCGAACAGTCAAAGAAAAATTCAAACGGTCATAAGCGTAAACTGGGATATTTGATTCGTTCTTGAACATATATAACTGCGGTCGCAATGACCAAAGTTCGTTCCAATGCCAATCTGCCCCCAACCCCAAGTCAAAGTACCGGTCATATCGTTGGCGGAGAAAATAGGAATTAACTTTGCTAAAATCGCCGACCTGCATGCCTGCACTTGCAAACAGCGACGTCATTTTATTAATGAACGCTATACCAGCAGCTCGCACTCCCGTAAAACGCTTTGCACCATCGATACGTCCGCCGCTTGGATTCACAACAAAAGGTGTACCCAAGTAGTTTGTTGTGATAACAGGAGAAATATCCTGTTCGGTGCCATAGTATAAGCTGCCGGATATGGATGACCTGCCTTCAGCAAGATAATGCAGCCAGCCCAGACCCATGGCCTGCTGATTAATATCATTCGGTTTCATGAATGGATCGTAATAACGATATTGCATATATTGGGCAAACACGTTCAACTGATCACCAGGATTGAAGATGCGACGCCAATCTGCGTTCAGGCCGGCCGAATAGTAATTGGGCGCATCACCCAGGTTGCTTCGTTCGCCCATAACCTCAATACGCAAGCGATTGGCATTTTCACCTACCAATATTCCGGCTCGGGCATTCAGGCCAAAAATATCAAAGAATTTTTGTATTCTATTGACACGCCCTCGCAGGTCCGCTCCTGCATAATAACTCCAATAACTGTCATGCCGGTGAGTGACTGTCGCACCCGCGGCCAATCCATAGTAACTGTCTGACACTTTTACGTTGGCTGGATCAAGCGTGGCAACTCTCCATGTTCCACCTTCAAAAATTTCCACTTGAGATTGACTGGTCGAACTGTTGACGTTGGTATCGTACCCGACCGCCCCTTCGATATATCCGGCACTGACCGTACTTTTTCCGGCTTCCCGGGCTGCAATTTCATCAAGATAATGTTTTATTCTGGTACGTTCGGCTTCAGAAGGATTCTGCTTCAGGGCAAATATAAATTCGGTCTTTGCGCGCGGCATGTCACCCAATTGATAATAGGCTATTGCCATGTCAAGTCGCGCAGAAGGAAAAACCGGATCGACCGCCAATACCCGCTCGAAAGCCAGCGTCGCCAGGGCAGGCTTGCCGCTCTCCAGCGCGGCTGTAGCGATCAGATAGTCAAATCGCACTTCGCCGGCATGTTCGAATTCGAGGGGCTCCAACAAAGCATAGGCTGCAGCGGGTTTACCACTTTTGATCAGCACATCGGCATCACGCAGCAGATTTTCAAAGGAATCTACCTTCGCCAGATCCTGGGGATAGGATTCTGAACGCTGACGGACTTTTTGCCCGGTTTCCTGCGCATAGGCTCCGCATGCAGCCATCATCAAACCGACCAATATCCAGATCAACGTCATTGAGAGATTCATCAATTTCATCAGGATAATATACATGGTTTTTTTGGCTACGCGTGGAATTCATGACCACCGTCATCACCATGATGTTCATGATCATCATGGTGATCATGGTGATCGTCACTCTCGTGCTCTTCGTGCTCTTCGTGTTCTTCGTGTTCTTCGTGTTCTTCGTGCTCTGAATCCTCGTTCGATCGATCGTTCACTGCAATCTGATTGTTTAAACAAACCGCCGGGGTAGTGGTGGTAGTTACAGGAGTCTGGATGACAGCCCCTGTGAGTGTTACTGCCACGGGATAGGCGTAGGAAACAGCTTTGCCTGCGACGCCAGAGTCATAGATCATGGCACTAAACGGAGCCGAACCTTGCAAGGTGTGCGCTCCGGGTGCAATCGGTATCGTACCAGTCGAATAAATGCTGGTACCTCCAACAGTTGTAAAAGGTGTGGCAGCAAGATCCACAGTCACGTTATCCAGTTTCAGGTTTGCAAGAGCCGCTGTTTCAGTCACCACGTTCATAAATGTCACCAATGTCCCGGTCGTTGGAGATCCGGCAAGACCGTGAACACCGAAGGTGGAATCTGCTATGGCTTGTTCCGCCGGTGTAACCAAAACCATGCTTGGATCACCTTTGTCGGCGCCATTGTAGGTATAGCCGTGCATGAATTGCGCCAATAGAACCGGATTATTCGAGACGAATTCACCGACGCCCGACAGGATGACATCCGCGTACTCTCCGGCGTTCAATGTTCCGACCAGACCGGCCGGGGAAGTGGTAAAGGTGGTGCCGTCTTGTGACGCCATGACACGCACCGTGTAATTGGACCGCCCACTGAACAATGATGTGTGGTGAGTCTTGCCCCAGATGGAAACAGGTGGTAGTTGCTCGACGAGATAATCACCGTAATTGGTTCCGGACGGCACATTACCAAAACGATGGCCGCTGAACACTGCTATGGGTTTATCGGCGCTCACGAGCGTGCCCGTCATGTCAGCGTAGGCCGGATTTTCGAGCTGATATGTTTCCCCGCTATTAATCATCACCGTAAACGCAACATTTGCTGGCTTGGTCAAGCCGGCAGCTTTGGGGGTTATGGTGACGGTGGTGTTATTCTGGGTTGCCACCACGGCAAATTCAGATCCTGTTTGAGTGGCGCTGGTATACGACATCACGTAATAACTGGTTCCGAGACCGGCTGTCGGCAGGGCCAGATAGCCATCGGCAGAAACCGCGGATTCGGAAACCACATGCACCGATATCGGCGATATTGAGGTCACGTGTATCCCCTTGGCTTCGATCACTTCATTCGTTGTGAGGACTGCAGACTGTCCAGGCAAGTCGAGCGTAATCACAGCCTCTCCTCCGGCTGCTACGGTAAATGGGGTAACCACACCGTAAAATGACACTTCACCTGAGGTCGCGGTTGGAGCAGCCACGATCAGCTTGTTGGTGACTGAAGTTGTCGGGCAAAGGGAAGGAACGCTGACACAAAGATGGTCGGGAAGTGTCAAGTAAAAATCTGTTCCCATCGATGTAACGACAGGCGGTGGAACCGGTACTGAAGCAGGTGAACAGGTGGACGTAGGATCACCACCGCCACACGCAGTCAATAATAGCGAAACCAACAGCAGCATACTCTGAATTGGTTTCGCATTATCTAAACGCATTCGTAAGCTCCTATACCCGGATTTCAAGGGCACAAAGGAGAAAATGGTTTATTTGAATGACGGTATGGAGACACGGACAAACCCCCGTATCGCAGTCCCGCTACCATAGGATCCTTTAGGCCGGTGACTTTGCGTCCTTACCTTTCGATAAGTTTGCCAAGTGAGCGTAGATTATTGGAAAACAGGGAATTTAGTCAAAACCTTACCGACAAGTGGTTATATTTGCGGATAAATGGCAC
>Ga0210099_1000423_pt1 | contig 14532 bp, 13 predicted proteins | sample Joice_ThreeSqA_D_4_FD_184872 | JGI IMG/M metagenome (GOLD analysis project Ga0210099, IMG submission 184872) | Wetland microbial communities from San Francisco Bay, California, USA, that impact long-term carbon sequestration - Joice_ThreeSqA_D2... | ecosystem: Environmental > Aquatic > Marine >...
GCTGTTCAATTAGTGCAAATTGATTTGCCCGTTTTTTCTATTGACCTGTATAGGTAGGAGCCTTAAATTAATTATTCAAAATGCAATCATTTAATGCTAAATATCAAAAGAAAACCGGAATAGTTTTTCTGACTATTTACTTTTCTTTGCTTTTTGTAGGGACACTTCACTACCATAAGTTTGATCTGAATGTAAAAAGTGCTTATTCACAGGCTCAGGCAACTGATACATATAATGATTTAAGTCCTGATTTTTTAAGTATTTGTTCCCTTCTTCAATTTTCACAAACAATAGACAATTTTCACTATTCTTCATATGACATTGTTCAATCTCTTTCACTTATAGAATCAAATCTTTCTCAAGTTTGGATATCCAAATATTCTGAAGAAGAGTATTCCAGGATATCTCCCAGGGCACCTCCTTTTTTCTTTTCCTGAATCAATAATAATTATAAAATTTAAATACTAATAATACTTTTAATGCTTTTGCAAAGCATTGATTTTATCGTTAGAGTTTTTTGAATAAGTAAATCTTTTTATAAAAGAATTGCTTTCATCATCCTGAATAATTGTTATTGATTCCAATTACTCAATAACCAACTAATTCAATTAATATTTGAAAAGGAAAAGAAATGAGAAAGCAATATTTTTTTATAAATAGAAAACACGACTTTATTTTTATTAAGTCAATTTTTCTATTAGCAGTTTTATTTGCGTTTACAGGTTACTCATATTCAAACGGGTTAGATAAAAATTTGAGAAGTTCCAAAGTTGAAAAAACACATTTTACTGTAACCGTGCTCGATAAAAAAACTTCGCAGCCGCTTCAGCTTGTAAATGTAATTCTTGAAAGAGAAAATTCCATAATTGCTACATCAGTGACGAATCCTACAGGTAAGGCTTTGTTTTCGGATGTAGAAATTGGTTCATATAAACTGATTACCCATTATATAGGTTACCAGGATTACTCGGTTGAAGTTACAATTGATCGTGATCATAATAATTATAAAGTTGAAATTTCCGAAAAATCAGTTGAGCTTGGCGAGGTGTTAGTTCAGGGTAGCAAGATCACGAAAATATCTACATCGATTGAAACTGTAAGTGGAAGACAAATATTTGAAGGTGAAACATATCATGCTCCTCCAACTGCAAGAATGACAACATTAATTCAGCAAAATCTTGCAGGTGCAGTTAGGGCTCCAACCGGAGAAGTGCATATAAGAGGACAGCATGGAGAATATACATATTTACTTGATGGCCTACCAATTCCTCTTGGCGTATTCGGTGGTTTAAATGAAATTGTCGATCCTAAAATTATTTCGCGTGTTACTTTTTATACAGGAGGTTTTCCTGCAGAATACGGTGGACAGATTTCCAGCTTAATGGATGTTCAAACCCGTGTTCCTGCTGGGAGATTTCATTTAGATCTTTCGACTTTTGCCGGTAGTTATTTGACTTCGGATAATAATGAAGGGGACAAAGTTGGGCAATTCAAAGCTTTAAACTCAAATGGTCAGAGTCTTTCTTTAAGCAATCACTCCGGCAATCTTGGTTATTTTATTTCTGCATCCAGACAGGAAAACGGCAGAAGAATTGATCAACCTGTGTCTGAGCTTTTTCACGATCACGGTTTCGATTATTTCCTGTTCGGAAAAATTGATTACCTAATAAACGAAAATGATTATATAACAGGTAACTTCAATTTCAGCAAGACACAGACTCAGATTCCATATGATCCGGTTGAAGGTTATGCTGCAGATGACCAGGGTACTTATAATGCATTTCAAACTTTATCTTATTATCACACAATTTCATCTGAAGTGGATCATGAATCTTCTTTATTTATCGGAGGATTAGTGAGAGAAGGCGGTCTAAGATATTTACCTAACGTTTATGATGATGCTACTACATTTTTTGGAAACGATACAACAACTGCATACCAGATCGATCAGAAAAGAACTTTCACTACATTCGGCATAAAAACGAAATATAATCAAAGGCTTTCTCATAGATTTAAATATGCACTGGGTTTTGATTACAATAATACTTCGGGAAATGAAGACTTTAGGTTTTTTAATACCTCCGGCAATGGTACGACAGTTATGTCAGATTTTACAGGTTATAATCTGGGTATTTTTGTTCAAAGCGAAATACATCCGACTGAATGGACAAGATTCGATCTTGGACTCAGGTATGATTTAAACAATGCGCCAGCTTATTCTAATCAAAGTCAATTGAGCCCAAGAGTTAAATTGAATTTTTTAATTGATGAATTCAACACAATTTCATTAAGCTATGACAGAATTTTTATGCCGACTAACATTGAAAATTTAGGTGCTGTTGCTTCTGAACTTGGTAATACTGATTTGCCTACTTTTCCTGAAAAGGACAATTTGTATGAGATTGATTACATCGGAAACTGGAAGAACGGATTTAACTCAAAGCTAAGCGGATTCTATAAAGAGTCCAGTCCAGGTCTTGATGATGAAACGCTTGGCTCAAGTACGATTAAGGTCAATGTAAATATCAACAAAGTTAAAATAACAGGGATAGAGTTAGCACTTACCTATAATGAATTGAACAGTCCTTTTTCAGCTTACCTTAACTCTTCGCTGATACATGCTTACGGAACAGGACCTGTCTCCGGTGGATTTCTTCCTCCTGACCCGGGAACAGATCCTTTTGATCTTGACCATGACCAGAGACTTTCAGCAGTTATAGGATTAAACTATCAACCTGAAAACTGGTTTCTGAATTTAACTGGTATTTATGGTTCAGGCCTGGCAAATGGTAATGATGATTATGAGTTTAAAACCGGGTTGTTTGAATTTAACCAGGGCGCACATACAACTCCTTCGTGGATTTTTAATCTTTCCGGTGGTTATACATTTAATATCACTGACGATCAAACTTTAGAGCCTTCATTGTATGTAACTAATATTCTCGATCATGCTTATCTTATTAAAGGTGCTTTCTTCAGTGGAGCCAGCTTTGAAGAAAGAAGAAATGTTGTGTTAAAGTTAACTTATCATCTTTAATAAATTATTAAAGAACCCCGGTTAAATGCCGGGGTTTTTTTTTAAGATAAATTTTCTGTCATAATATCATTCCGTTTGTAATTTTTCCTTTCCCATAATATTATTATTTTAAACTTATGAGTAATCATAGAAATAGTTACAGAAAAGCGGTTTCGAGCCTATTTCTTTTAATTTATATATCATTTCTTACTATAGAAGTATTCCACCATCACTCCTATAATTTTACTAATTCTGAAAATTTTGCTTTATCCTCAGATAGAGTTCATATAAATAATATTGATTTAATAAACGGTAACCATTCTCCTTGTTTATTAAATAGTTTTTCCTGTACAATTCTTAACTATTACTTTCCTTCATTAGGAATTCTTAAACCACGTACTCGTTACTGTGTAATACTATCTGTTGAGAAAAAAGATTTTAAAAGCAATCTCCATCTTAACAATTTAACACTCCGCGCTCCCCCTGCAATCTCCTGATCATTTCAATTAAACATCTTCATCTGTCTTATTCAGATCGAAGATAGATACATAATAAATAACTAGGAGATATTTATGAAAAACTATTTGGTAGTTCTTTTCATATTGATAATTACAATAAAAGGTTTTTGTCAGTCAAATGTTAATCCGGATATAAGTTTAATAGGGACCTTTAATACTACAACCGATTTAACAAAAGATTCTCCCGATAAGGGAAAGATAAATTTTGAAATGCCGGAGATGGAACTTTTTGTTGATGGTTACTTAAATCCTTATGCTCGTGCTACCGGAAACATTGCTTACGAAGAAGGAGAATTTTCTGTAGAAGAATTATATGCAAATATTGTCAGAGGACTTCCTTTAGAGACACAGATTAAAGCGGGGAAATATCTTGTAGGATTCGGACAATTAAATATTGTTCATCCGCATGCGTGGTCATTTATCGGCCGCCCATTATTTCACCAGGTATATTTTGGTTCCGATGGTTTTAATGATATTGGATTTAATTTTAGCTTTATTCTTCCCACTTCATTTTATTCAAACCTTGATATAGGTATTTATAAAGGTGATGCAATAGGGCACAGTGAACTTGTAGAACCAGATGAAGAAGCTATTGCCGAGCATCGTGGCAGAAGCCCAATATTTGTAGGAAGACTGGGAACTTTCTTTGCTCTCAGCGATTACTCAAATCTTGGGATCGGATTAAATGGTTCTTATGGTGTTCATGCTAAAATGGATTTAAATACTCTTGGTGATACAACTGCTGCATTAATAAATAAATCACTTGATTACACTTATGCAGGGTTGGATTTCAAATTTAAATACCGTCCGGATGATTATACGGTATTAACAATCCAGGGAGAAACAATTCTTAATCATCGTGATGTTTTAAGAGAAGGAACAGTCGGAATAAATTCGCCTATTCAAAGTTTACAGACAATTAATACCTGCGGTGCTTTTATATATGTAGATTATTTATTTGAAAAAATGTACAGCATCGGTGCAAAGTACGATTATACAAACGGAATTGTGGACGATGCTCCCGGTTTTAATACATTATCAAATGATGACAAAAATAATACTCAGGGATTAACAGCCTGGTTTGGTTATTATCCTGTAGAGCATACACTCGTTTTCAGATTAAATGTTCAGCATTTGCTTTATCATTATGCCGATGGAATTACAAGGGACGGCTCAACGAATATCACTTTGCAAATGATATTTTCTTTGGGACCACATAAAGCTCATCCATTTTAAGAGAATTTTATTAAAGAGGTAAAAAAATGAAAAAATTATTAATTGTATTTATGATGCTTGTGAGCAGCTTAAGTTTTGCTAATGTAAAAGCTGTTACAACTTTAACTATTATTCATGACCTGGTAAAAAATATAGGGAAAGATAAAGTAGATGTAGTTTATCTTTGCCGCGGCAACCAGGACCCGCATTTTCTTGAAGTTATGCCGAGCTACATGTTAAAATTAAGAAATGCTGATCTGGTTTTTGAAATTGGGTTAGATCTTGAAAAATGGCTCCCCCAATTAATTGATGGTTCAAGGAATACAAGTATTCAGGTAATCGATCTTTCGCAAGAAATTGAAAAGAAGGAAGTGCCAACTACAAAAATGGATGCACGCTACGGGGATGTTCATCCTTATGGAAATCCACATTATTATCTTGATCCGCTCGATGTTAAAATAATGGCAAAGGAAATATTTGATGCTTTATCAACACAGGATCCGGGAAATGCTGATTATTATGAAAAAAATTATAACGATTATATAAAACAACTTGATGCGAAAATTGCTGAGTGGGCAACAAAAATGACTAAAGCTAAGGGTAAGCCGATTGTGTTTTTCCATTCCACCTGGATTTATTTTGCAGATCAATATGGTATTAAAACAGCCGGATTTGTCGAGCCAAAGCCCGGTATTCCGCCAACACCTTCTCACAATGCTGAAGTCATAAACCTGATTAAAAAAGGGGGAGTTAAATTAATAGTTATGGAAAATTATTACAGCGACTCTGCTCCAAACCAGATTGCGCGAATAACAGGAGTAAAAGTAATAAAGGTTCCTGGCGTTTATGGAATGGAAGAGATCGACAGCTATTTCAAAATGATGGATTATATTGTTGACCAGGTAACTAACAACATTTAACATTAGAAATATTAATAAAAATAATTTTAAGAAAATGGAAAAAACAATAATAAAATTTAACAGCGTAACTATTGGTTACGGTAAAAAAAAGATTATAGAAAATATTAATGTTTCTCTTTTAGAAAATGATTTTGTCGGCATTGTTGGTCCCAACGGTGCCGGCAAAACTACATTTCTAAGAACACTGCTGGGAAATCTGAAACCTCTTTCCGGAACAATTGAAAAAAACTCACACAGGTTTGGGTATGTACCGCAGAGAGATACAGTTCAGCCATTATTACCTTACACAGTAGCGGATGTAGTTATGATGGGAAGATATTCTCTTATGGGTGTATTTGATAAGCCAACAAAAAAAGATAGGGAAGCTGTTGATACAAGCCTTGAATATGTTGGGATTCAACATCTCAAAAATTATAATTATAATAGTCTGTCCGGTGGTCAAAGACAAAGAACATTAATTGCACGTGCGCTTGCAGTTGAACCAAATATTCTTATTCTTGATGAACCGACAAATGGAATGGACACACCTTCACACTACTCTTTGCTTGATTTGATTTCAGGATTACATAATCAAAATAAACTTACAATTCTTTTAGTCAGTCATCTTTTAAGCGATGTTGCAAATGGAGTTAAGAGATTGATCCTTATGGAAAAGGACTTCTTCCAGTACGGATTAATCGATGAAGTTTTATCGGAAGAAAATTTAAGGAAAACATATTCATCAGATTTTCATGTAAACAAAATTGACGACGAATATGTTATAACATCAAAACACAGGAATTAAAATTGGAAACAGTAAATCAACTTATTCAACTTTTCCCTTATGCAATTATGGGAAGTATTTTAGCCGGAATGATCTGCGGCTTTCTCGGGACCTTTGTTGTATCGCAAAGAGTAGTGTTTCTTGGTGCAACCTTAACTCAGGTTTCTGTCGCAGGCGTTGCATTTTCTTTTCTTCATTTAATAAATGTCGAAGGGATTATTGCGTCAATATTCGGGATTACAGTAAGTGAACATTCATTCCTTCATAATTTTGAACCCGCATTCTTTTCACTTCTGTTTGCAATTATAGTTGTACTAATTTTTTCACAAACATACAGACAAAAAGTTTTAACTCAGGATGGAATACTTGGAATAATTTTCGTCGTTGCGGTCGCATTGAGAATTATGTTTATCCAGAAAAGTCCTATTGCAGAAGTTTCTGAAGTTGAATCAATTCTTAAAGGTGATATTTTATTTATCGGGCAATCTCAATTCTTCACTCTTTTAGGGATTTTCCTTTTTACAGTAATCATTTTTACAGTTTTTCAGAAACAACTTAAGTTTGTAACTTTCGACGCAGATTCAGCAAGTGCCCACGGAATAAATTCCAGGTTTTGGCTTCTAATTTTTTATATTGTAGTTGGAATGGGAATTTCTCTTACTACAAGATTTGTAGGTGATGTATTTACATTTTCTTACCTGATTATTCCTTCTTCGATAGGACTATTAGTTTCTAAGCGTGTTTCTCAAGTTTTTTTTATAGCCGTTTTAGTTGGCGCTGTAATTCCACCTATTTCAATATTTTTAGCTTTCAAATTTGATTTTTCAAGCGGTCCCGCAGCAGTTATAACATCATTTGTTTTATTCCTGATTGTTTATGGCTATAAAAAGATAAAGGGCGAGGGGTAGTCATACCAAAATTTTAATAGTACACGATTTTTCTCTATATTCGAAGTAAGGAATTAAAACATTTCAGCTTATGGAGAGGTGGGTGAGTGGCTGAAACCAACGGTTTGCTAAACCGTCGTACGGGTAAAACTGTACCCCGGGTTCGAATCCCGGCCTCTCCGCTCTACTTGGCTTAAGTTTAACTATCCGAAACTTCAGTGGAGGATAGCTTCGAATGGGGTGAGTCATTATAACTTTGCCCCACATTATTCAAAAATTGATTATCAATCCTTTTTGCTAGCTAAGTTTGATTATCATGAGCCTATTTGATAATTTTCATCATTAATAAAGAATATTTGTGGCGCTAATGAATAAATTTAATGGAGTAGACTACTTTAATATTAAATCTCTTCTTTCTGAAGAAGAGATAATGATACGTGATCTTGTAAGAGAATTTGTATCGGAAGAAATAATCCCCATAATTGAAGAATATAACCGGGAGGGCAAATTCCCATTACAGCTTGTTCCTAAAATGGCGGAGATAGGTCTATTCGGTTCAAACTTACCTTCCCGATATGGCGGCTCCGATATGAATAATGTGGCTTATGGACTTGTTATGCAGGAACTTGAAAGAGGGGACAGCGGAATAAGAAGTTTTGCTTCTGTACAAAGTGCTCTTGTTATGTATCCTATTTTTACCTTTGGAAGTGAGCAACAGAAAGAAAAATGGCTCCCCCAGTTAGCTAAAGGAGAAAAGATAGGATGTTTTGGCTTAACTGAACCTGACTATGGTTCAAACCCGGGAGGTATGGTAACTAAAGCTGAAAAGATTGAGGGAGGTTATAAAATCAGCGGCGCAAAGATGTGGATTACAAACGGAACTATTGCCGATGTTGCTGTCGTTTGGGCTAAGCTTGATGGAGTGGTAAAAGGGTTTCTCGTTGAAAAGGGAATGAAAGGATTTTCTGCGCCAGAAATGAAGGGAAAACATTCATTGCGTGCATCTGTAACGTCAGAATTAGTATTTGAAGATGTTCTTATTCCTGAAGAAAACGTATTGCCTAAAACTGAAGGTTTGAAAAATCCGCTGATGTGTTTGAACCAGGCACGATATGGAATAGCATGGGGTGTTGTCGGTTCAATGATGGCTTGTTATGATGCTGCATTAAATTATGCGAAGTCAAGAGTGCAATTCAGTAAACCGATTGCCGCTTACCAGATTACTCAAGAAAAGTTAGTTTATATGCTGACGGAAATAACAAAAGCTCAGCTTCTTAATATTCAACTCGGCAGAATGAAAGATAGCGGAACATTAATTCACACACACGTTTCGTTAGCTAAAAGAAATAATTGTGAAAAAGCTCTGGACATTGCGAGAGTAGCAAGAGAAATATTTGGTGCCAACGGTATTCTCGATGAATACCCGGTAATGAGGCATTCCGCTAATCTCGAATCGGTCAAGACTTATGAAGGAACTCACGAAATGCATACGCTCATTATCGGTGAGGATATAACAGGATTCGCAGCCTTTGACTAATTAAACCTTGGAGGAAAGATCAAAGATCAAAAAAATAACCTGATGGAAGGATTAACATTTGACGATGTCCTTCTTGTGCCTGCCAAATCAGCAATCCTTCCGCGTGAAGTTGATATATCCACGCGTTTGACAAATGATATAAAACTTAATGTTCCAGTAATTTCGGCAGCAATGGATACCGTTACGGAATCTGAGATGGCAATCGCAATTGCACGAGAAGGGGGTATAGGAATTCTTCATAAAAACATGAGCATTGAGGCACAGTGTAACGAGGTTGATAAAGTAAAACGCTCTGAAAGTGGAATGATAAGAGATCCCGTGACACTTACTGCAGATAAAACTATTGGAGAAGCACTTGAACTAATGAAGAAATACAGGATTTCAGGAATACCTATTATTGACAACAAACTTAAACTGGTTGGTATTTTAACAAACAGAGACCTAAGGTTTGAGCCAAACAGAAAGCTGAAAGTAAAAGATCTGATGACAAAGGAAAACCTGATTACAGCTCCTCTGGGAACTAACCTTGAAAAGGCAGAAAAGATTCTTCAGAAAAATAAAATTGAAAAACTCCCTGTCGTTGACAAGAATGGAGTTCTGAAAGGTCTGATTACTTTCAAAGATATAATGAAGAAGAAGAAACATCCTTTTGCCTGTAAAGATGAGCATGGAAGATTAAGAGTGGGAGCAGCAGTTGGTGTTACGGTTGATACTATGGATAGAATTTCCGGATTGTCAAATGCGGGCGTTGATGTTATAGTAATAGACACAGCTCACGGACATTCTGTCGGTGTTATGAATGTTATAAAGGATGCAAGAAAAAAATTCAAGTATGAGCAGCTAATTGCTGGAAATATAGGAGGTTATGAAGCTTCAATTGATTTATTAAATTGTGGTGTTGATGCTGTGAAGGTAGGCATCGGGCCGGGTTCAATCTGTACAACTAGAATAATTGCAGGCGTGGGAGTTCCTCAAATAACGGCAATTTCTGAAGTTTATAGAGGAGCAAAGAAGCGTGGCATCCCCGTAATTGCAGATGGAGGTGTAAAACAAACAGGTGACTTTGCTAAAGCTATTGCAGCGGGAGCAGATTCAGTTATGCTGGGTGGATTTTTTGCCGGAGTAGAAGAAAGCCCCGGAGAAAAAATATTATTTGAAGGAAGAAGCTTTAAGATGTATCGTGGTATGGGATCACTTTCTGCAATGAAACGTGGAAGCAAGGACAGATATTTTCAGGATGTTGAGGACGATATTGCCAAACTAGTGCCGGAAGGTGTCGAAGGAAGGGTTCCATATAAAGGTCCTTTGTCTGATACTATTTATCAGCTTTCGGGAGGATTGAGAGCGGCTATGGGGTATTGTGGTGCTAAAAATATTAATCAATTGAAGACAAAAACGCGGTTTATTAAAGTGACTTTAGCAGGTTTAAAAGAGAGCCATCCACATGATGTTATAATTACAAAAGAAGCCCCCAATTATCACATCCAGAGCTAAGATTTACTAGAGAGGGCACACAAAAAGGTTCTGGTTATTAAATGTATAAAGTATTAGTTGTAGCATATTATTTTCCCCCTATGGGTTTAAGCGGAGTTCAACGGACGCTTAAATTTGTTAAGTACATGAAAAATTATAATTGGGAACCTACTGTTCTTACATCCGGAAATGTTGCTTATTTTGCTCACGATAAAATTCTTGCCGCAGAAGCAGAAAATGCCGGAATAAAAATCATAAGACTAGGGAGCAAAGAACCGAATTCTCTTTTATCAAAAAAATATAGTACAGTAAAACCTCCCCGTGAGTTTGTAAGAAAAATTTTAAGTAAGATAAGCCAGACTTTCTTTGTTCCCGATAACAAAATTTCCTGGTCTAAAAAAGCAGCCAGAGAAATTACCAAACTTCTTAAAAAAGAAACTTTTGATATTATTTTTATTACAGCTCCGCCATTTTCCTCTTTTTATCATTTAAGAAAATTAAAAAAACTAGATGTTCCGATTATGTTTGATTACAGGGATCTCTGGTATGGAAGCTACTTCGCTTTTTATCCCACCCCTTTTCACAAAGCTTTACATAAAAGGATGGAATACCTCTCGTTAAAAGCGGCGGAAAAAATCATTGTTACAAACAGGAAAATTAAAGAGAAACTGATTCATACTTATAAATTTTTAACTTTTAATGATGTTGTTATTATTCCTCATGGATATGATCCCGGAGACTTTGAAAATCTACAGCCTGAGCCAAAGCCAAATGACAAGATGATAATAACTTATTCAGGTATATTCATGGAATATTGCACTCCAAAATATTTTCTTCGCGCTTTTAAGAGATTAGCCTTAGAGAGACCGGATATAGCTTCTCAAATACAGCTTAATTTTGTGGGATATTTAGGTAAAGAAAATGAAGCATTAATAAAAAAACTAAACATAGAAGAATTTATCAAAGAATTCGGTTATGTTGATCATAAGGAATCAATTAAAAAAATAATTTCGAGTGATCTTCTCTGGCTCATGGTAGGAAAGAAAAAAAATATTGATGCAATTCTTCCCGGAAAATTACTTGAGTATATGGGTGCAAGAAAACCAATAATCGGGTGTGTTCCTGAAGGAGTAGCAAGATTGACGCTCGAAGAGTACAGAGCTTCCTTTTTAACAGAACCTGACAATGTTGAGCAAATAAAAGATATGCTTTTAAAAGTTTTTGAACTTTACAAAAGAAAAGAACTTCCTGTTCCTGATGAAAATATGTTGCAGAAATATAGAAGGGATGCTCTCACCGAACAATTAACAAAGCAAATGCAGCATATTGCAAAGAGGGATGTTTTATGAGAGTTTTACTTATCGGTTCAGGTGGAAGAGAGCATGCTTTGGCTATCAAAATTAGCAAAAGCTCTCTTCTAGATAAGCTTTTTATTTTACCCGGAAACCCCGGAACAAAACAAGTTGGTGAAAATGTTAAAATAAATCCTTCTGATCATGAAAAAGTGCTTCAATTTTGCAGGGATGAAGCCATCGATTTAATTATTATCGGACCGGAGCAACCGCTTGTAGATGGTTTAAATGATTATTTAAGAAATGAAGAATTCAAAGTTTTTGGTCCCTCAAAAAAGGCCGCCGAAATTGAAGCTCATAAATCTTTTGCAAAACGATTGATGAAAAAGTACAATATACCGACTTCAGATTTTATTGAGTTTAGAGCTGATGAATACGATAATGCTATTTCTTATTTAAAAGAAACAAAGTATCCTTGCGTTATTAAGGCTGATGGACTGGCAGCAGGAAAAGGCGTCTTAATCTGCAAAAACTTTGATGAAGCAGAAAAAGGATTGAAGGAAATATTTCTGGATAAGGTTTTCGGTTCTTCCGGAGATAAAGTCGTTATAGAAGAATTTATGGAAGGGGAAGAAGCATCGATATTTGCAATAACTGATGGAAATGATTTTATCTGTTTGCCCTCGAGTCAGGATCATAAAAGAATTGGTGATAATGATACAGGTAAAAATACTGGCGGTATGGGAGCTTATTCTCCGGCACCTGTTGTTACTTTCGATATCTTGACGCAGGTAGAAAATAAAATTATAAAGCCCACACTCGATGGAATGATGAAAGAAGGTTGTACTTTTTCAGGATGCCTTTATGTCGGCTTGATGATAACTAAAGAAGGGCCGAAAGTTGTAGAATATAATTGCCGTTTTGGAGATCCCGAAACACAAGTTGTACTTCCACTATTAAAAGGTGATTTTTTAAAACTGCTTTATTCTTCTGCAGTTGGAAAACTGGATAAAAATGCCATTTTTTATGAAGATGGCTGTGCCGTTTGTGTTGTTGTTTCTTCTAAAGGTTATCCCGATTCTTATGAGAAAGGATTTGAAATTTCAGGACTCGATATAAATGATAAGAAAATTTTAGTTTATCATGCCGGAACAGATGAAGTTGACGATAAAATCGTTACAAACGGCGGAAGAGTTCTGGGGGTTACAGCAGTTCTTAATGAAAACGATTTAAGAAAAGCCAGAAGTAAAGTTTACGAAGCAATTAATGAAATTCATTTTGAGGGGATCTATTTCAGAAAAGATATTGCTGTTAAAGCTTTGAATAGATAATGCAGAAAATAGTAGCCCCGACATTTATGCCTATTTGTTTTCCTAATCATTAAGAAAACTGTTGTCCAAAGGACTCCTTCGGAGAAACATTTACAAAAAAAATATTTTTTGTTTAAGATAACCCACGGATTAAATCCGTGGATTAGTAGTTAATCTGAACTTTTACTGTTAAGACTTATCGAACCGCCACCAAAATAAATTAGCAGAATTCCCGCTAACAGCATTAAAATATTCTCAATCAGTTTCTGGATTCCAATCTTTGTTCCGCTCAGAGTTCCGAAACAGCCGCAATCAATATTTAATCCCCTGAAGAGACTTATTATAATTGCAATTGTAAAAATTCCCAGTAAAGATGAAATGATAAAAGCATTTTCTTTGACTTTTATTCCGAAGATTAAAAGAATACCTGCTGTAACTTCTATCCATGGTAAAATAAGAGCGGCAATATTTATTAATGAAAAAGGAAAAAGCTTATAATTATTTATAGCTATTGCAAACTCTGCGGGATTGGATATTTTTTCCATTCCTGCATAAATAAAAATAAACCCGATTATAATTCTACAAAGAAGCAGAAAATATTTATTTGAGAATATTTTTTTCATTTTTGTTTCCAGATGATTCAATAGGGTATTTTGCTTTTTGCCAGTCATTCCAGCCGCCAAAAAAGACATATAACTTTTTGTATCCTTCGTCAAACATTACATTGCCGAGAACTATACTCAGGTCACAGTCGGAACCGGCGCAATAAGTTACAATTTGTTGATCTTTATCTATTTTTTTAAGCATATATTCATAATCGTCGAAATGATCCATTGGAATATTAATCGCATTTTTGATGTGAGCGGCTTTATAATCTTCTGGTTCTCTTGCATCTATAAAAAGAACATTTTTCTTATAAAGAGTGTATGCCTGCTTAAGATTAATTGACAAAGGTTCAGTTTGAATATTTTTCTTTGTATCGTTTTTAGTAATCGATTTCTCTTTATCATTCTTTAATGAAATTTCGTGGGATTTTTCTTCTATTTTGTTATTCTTCTGAACTTCATTTTGTTTCCCGGTATCAATATTTTTTATTTCACTACTATCTTGTGAAGAAGAATAAAACAAGGAATCATTAGCCGGTTTTAAGGTTTTTTGTTCAGGGAAAATGAGAATTCCTTCGGGAGAAAAGTAATTATATGTGAGTCCAAGCAAAGAGCTTATAAATAAGATTGAGAGAACTATTTTCGGTTCAATTTTCATAAGATAAATTTAGAAAAAATGTTTGGTTTTTAAAACTTAATATTCATTTATCATATTTAGTTTGACTTTCTATTTTCCTTTATATAGTTTCACTTACGCTAACTTGTGAGGACAGAATTCAATATCAATTCATATTAAAAATAATCAGGAGGTTCCAAATGAAGAAACTTTTTCTTTTATCGGCTTGCTGTTTAATGTTTTTTTCAATGCCGTCCTTTGGTCAGGATAATGATGCAGCGATGAACGCATGGATGGATTACATGACCCCGGGTGAAATGCATCAAATGCTGGCAGCTGCTGCAGGTGATTGGGATACGAAATCAACTTACTGGATGAAT
>Ga0210099_1000427_pt1 | contig 14456 bp, 13 predicted proteins | sample Joice_ThreeSqA_D_4_FD_184872 | JGI IMG/M metagenome (GOLD analysis project Ga0210099, IMG submission 184872) | Wetland microbial communities from San Francisco Bay, California, USA, that impact long-term carbon sequestration - Joice_ThreeSqA_D2... | ecosystem: Environmental > Aquatic > Marine >...
ATTTCCAAATCCGGATTCAAATTTGCCCGCACCTTGCGTATGGTGTTGACCAGATCGCTCAATCCTTCAAGTGCATAATATTCGCATTGCATGGGGATCATCACCGACTTGGCCGCACATAACCCGTTAAGAGTCAGCAAATTCAGGGCCGGCGGACAATCAATCAGCACGAAATCGTATTCAACAGCCACGAGCTGTAACGCGTCGCGCAGTCGCATTTCGCGATGTGGCATATCCACCAACTCGATCTCGGCACCGGCAAGGTCGCGATTGGCAGGCAGCAAATCATATTTGCCTGCTTCCGTGTGTATTCGCGCTTCATCTATTGTTTTGCTTCCCAGAAGTACTTCATAGACGCTAGCCTGCAAATCACGCTTGTCGACACCACTCCCCATCGTGGCATTGCCCTGAGGGTCAAGGTCAATCAACAATACACGTTGCTTGGCTGCTGCAAGACTGGCTGCAAGATTGACGCTAGTAGTGGTTTTCCCAACACCGCCCTTCTGGTTGGTTATGGCTAATATTCTTATCATGTAATCCCATTCCCCTTGCATGTACCAATAACCAAACTACGTGCCGCAGACAAGCCCGGAACCCGTAACGGTATGACACGCTCCACGCGGCATCCTTGCGGAACGCTTTTCAGTTCTTGTTCCACCATACCCTTCATTGCAACCCAGCGCCCTTGCTCGTTCAACAAGTGGCGAGTTTTTTCAATAAATTCCCCCAGCCCGCTGAAGGCGCGCGAGATAATTCCGTCGAACCGTTCTGTGTTCTGCCACGCTTCTATACGTGAGCAATACACAACAATGTTCAGTAGTCCAAGTTCGATGATCACCTGCTGCACAAAACTGGTTTTCTTGCTATTACTATCCAGCAAAACGAACTGCCAGTCCGGTTGTACGACCGCCAACACCAAACCTGGCAATCCCGCGCCACAGCCGACATCTAACCATCGTCCTGGCCATAAATATGGTATGACAGCAAGGCTATCAAGCAAGTGATTGCTTACCATCTGTCGCTGGTCACGGACTGCGGTCAGGTTGTAAACCTTGTTCCACTTATCCAGCAGCACTACAAAATCCAATAGGGTATGCTGCGCTTTCAAATTAAGAGCGATTCCCAATTGCTCGCAGCCTTGCTGCAATTCCCCGGCCAGATTCACGCGCGCTTCTGTGCCGGTTGATTTGCGCTTAAGCCACGTTTCAAATGTACCAGCAGCAGGGAAATTGCTGCCGGGGTAATCCCAGAAATTCGTGCTGCCTGCCCGATATTCTCCGGCTTATGCTGATTGAGTTTTTGTTGCACTTCGATTGATAGCCCGCGCACATTCAGATAATTCAAACCCTCGGGCAATAGCAATGTCTCGTAATACTCATTGCGTCCGATCTCGTCATGCTGACGCTCGATATATCCATGGTATTTCGCCTGTATCTCTACCTGTTCGGCAACTTTCGCTTCAACCACGCCGACTCCTGCTCCTGGTAGAGTCATCAGACTGGCATAACTCACGTCTGGACGGCGTAACAAATCATGTAGTGTGTATTCACGTTCTATTGGTTTGCCGAGCACGCGGACTGCGTCTTGAACCGATAGGTTGCGAGGGTTCAGCCAAGTGTCGCGCAACCGCTCTTGCTCAAGTGCAATCGCTTCACGCTTTTGATCAAAGGCTTTCCAGCGTATGTCATCCACAATTCCCAGCTTGCGGCCGGTCTCTGTCAATCTCAGATCCGCGTTGTCTTCACGTAATTGCAATCGATATTCCGCACGGCTGGTAAACATGCGATACGGCTCCGAAACTCCCTGGGTAATCAAGTCATCTACGAGTACACCCAGGTAGGCCTCATCACGGCCCGGACACCATGCTTCTTGTTCACGTACTTGTAATGCTGCGTTGAGTCCGGCCAGTAAACCTTGCGCAGCAGCTTCTTCATAACCTGTCGTTCCATTGATTTGCCCGGCAAAATACAAACCTTGTATAGATTTGGTTTCCAGCGAACTTTTAAGTTCACACGGATTGAAGAAGTCATATTCGATCGCATATCCCGGACGCAGGATATGGGCGTTTTTCAACCCCTTTATTGAACGTACCAGATCCAATTGCACATCAAAGGGCAGGCTGGTAGATATCCCGTTTGGATATATCTCGTGTGTGGTCAAACCCTCAGGCTCAAGGAATATCTGGTGAGAGGATTTGTCTGCAAAACGAGTAATTTTGTCCTCAATGGACGGACAGTAACGCGGGCCGATACCTGCGATCACCCCGGTGAACAAAGGTGAGCGATCCAGGCCCCCGCGTATGATATCGTGGGTGCGCTGATTGGTTTCGGTGATCCAGCAAGGCAGTTGCTCTGGATGTTGGGCAGCATTACCCATGTATGAGAACACTGGGACGGGATCGTCCCCTGGTTGTACCTGCATGACAGAATAATCTATAGTCCGTCCATCGATACGCGGAGGTGTTCCTGTCTTCAGCCGTCCTACAGGCAGATTCAGTTCACGCAGACGGCGTGCCAGGCTGATCGAAGGCGGATCACCAGCCCGCCCGGCCTGGTAATTTAAACCACCAATGTGGATCAGGCCGGAAAGGAATGTTCCAGTAGTAAGTACCACGGCTTTCGCGCGGAACTGCAAACCCAGCTGTGTGACAACTCCACTCACCCGGTCATGTTCGACCTGCAGATCGTCCACAGCCTGTTGAAACAACCAGAGGTTGGACTGTCTTTCTAATCTGGTACGGATAGCCTGTTTGTAGAGAAGCCGGTCGGCCTGCGCGCGCGTTGCTCGTACTGCTGGACCCTTGCTGGAATTCAGAATGCGGAACTGAATACCGCTATCGTCAGTGGCTGCCGCCATCGACCCGCCGAGTGCATCAACTTCCTTGACCAGGTGTCCTTTGCCAATTCCACCTATGGATGGATTGCAGGACATCTGTCCGAGCGTTTCGATGTTATGGCTGAGCAGCATGGTTTTGCAGCCCGCTCGTGCACTGGCCAAGGCTGCCTCGGTACCGGCATGTCCTCCACCCACCACGATCACATCAAACACATCAGGAAAATTCATCTGGCTGCTGTTTTGTAAAGGACGCGCATCATACAACAGCTGGGTCTCATTCCCAACCACCTTGTTTCACGTGAAACAAGGAAATCTTTGATTACTTATCCCAGGATTGTTTCACGTGAAACAAGTCTGGTTATTTTCCAATGCAAAACCGGCTGAATATTTCACCCAACAGATCGTCCGGAGTGAATTCCCCGGTGATTTCATTCAGATTCCTTTGAGCAAGGCGCAATTCCTCGGCAAATAGTTCCGCTTGTGTCAGAACAGTACGTGCCTGGGTCAGATGACTTTGAGCCTGCGCCAGGGAACGCAAATGGCGTTCCCTGGCGACGAATACTCCGCCTTCCTGATCGCGCCAACCAACAGCCTTTAGCAACATTTCCCTCAGCTGCTCGATCCCCTCGCCTGTTTTGGCGGACACCGCCACATGATCTTCTTTTAGCTGCATATCCGGGGTTGTTCCATCAAGCAGATCGATCTTGTTGAATATCAGAATCCGCGGTATATGGGCTGGCAGATCCTTGATAATCTCCTTATCCTGTACTGTCATGCCCTGGCTTGCATCCAGAATCAGCAATATCAAATCTGCTTGGCGTAAAGTCTGGTGGGTTAATGCGATGCCCATGTTCTCGATCTCGTCTGGTGATAAGCGCAACCCAGCCGTGTCCATGATATGCAGTGGAACCCCGTGAATCTGGATGGCTTGGCGAATGACATCTCGGGTAGTGCCCGGCAGGCTGCTGACCAGCGCCAACTCCTCGTTGGCTAGCCTGTTCAGTAGACTGGACTTGCCGACATTCGGCTGGCCGGCAATGACCACATGCGCACCTTCGCGGAGCAAGCTGCCCAGTTTAGCGGTATCCAGGGTCTGTTTCAGGGATGATTGAAGATTACCGAGCAGGTCATCTCGTCGCTCAATGTCATCTGGCGCCATTTCTTCTTCTGGAAAATCAAGCATCGCCTCAACCAGCATTCGTAGATTAACCAGAGCGGCAACTAGCTTGTGAATTGAAGCAGAGAATTCTCCACACAGAGATCGAATGGCACTACGAGCAGCTTCTGTGCTATTTGCATCGATCAGGTCGGCGACACTTTCCGCCTGGGCTAGGTCGAGTTTTCCATTCAAAAAGGCACGGCGTGTAAATTCTCCGGGTTGCGCCAACCGGGCACCCAAATCCAGACAGCGCTGCAACAACATCTGCTGCACGGCTGGTCCGCCATGGCCTTGCAGTTCAAGTACGTTTTCGCCTGTATATGAATATGGAGCAGGAAAATACAGGGCGATTCCCTGATCAAGGATAGCGCCATTCTCATCCAGAAAGTTGCTGTAACAGGCATGCCGAGCGGCAGGAAGCTTGCCGAGAATTTTGAAAATCAGCCTTTCGAAGTCACAGCCAGAAACCCGAATCACCCCCACACCTCCCCGCCCCTGAGCAGAGGCGATCGCGGCGATGGTATCAACGTTTGGCAGCGGCACCCTTGTTCTCTGCTTCTGCAGCCCGTGTGATGAACCACTGCTGGGCGATAGAAAGAACGTTATTCACGATAGAGTACAATACCAATCCTGCCGGGAAAAAGAAGAACATAACACTGAAGGCAATCGGCATGATTTGCATCACCTTCGCTTGCAAAGGATCCGGTGGCTTAGGGTTAAGACGCATCTGGACGATCATGCTCGTACCCATGATAAGCGGCAGAATGTAATACGGATCCGGTGCAGACAAATCGGTAATCCAGCCAAAAAATGGCGCATAGCGCAATTCTACACTGGCCAGAATAGCCCAATATAATGCAATAAATACAGGGATTTGCACCAGCACCGGTAAACACCCACCCAAGGGATTGATTTTTTCAGTCTTGTATAAGTCCATCATCGCGCGATTCAATTGCTCGCGGTCATCAGCATACTGCTGCTTGATTTTCTCCAGTTTGGGTGCAACCACGCGCATTTTTGCCATGGAACGATAACTGGCCGCAGAAAGCGGGAAAAACAGCATCTTTATCAAAATTGTCAGCAATATGATGGAAACGCCCCAGTTGCCTATCCAGCCATAAAAAATCGACATAACCCAGAACAGTGGTGTGGATATGATAGTCAACCAGCCATAATCGACCGTCAACCCCAAGCCTGGTGCTATCTGGTCAAGTTTGGTTCTGGCAGGGCCCGCATAGAGTGATAAACCCTCAACCGCTTTTTGTCCGGGATTAATAGTTTGTGCCGGCAATAACACGCCAACCGAATACGAGTCACCATCAAGCTTGCGTGTAAAGTATTCACGGCTGGTCTTTTCCTTGGGTAGCCAGGCGGCTACAAAATAATGCTGCAATATCCCTATCCAGCCATTGTCATCTTGTTTGGGATATTCGGTTTTCCCTTTTTCTATCTCTGAAAACTGTACCTTATGAAACTTCTCTTTATCCGTATAGACTGCTGCACCGGTATAAGTAGGCAAAAATTTCATGCTGCCTTTAGGTGGCAGGCTATCCCGAACCAACTGAAAATAGCTACTTGCCGATACGGCTTGCTTACCGGTATTTTCCATTTCGTAGGAAATATCGATCAAGTAACTACCTTTGTGGAAAGTGATTATCTTGGTCGTTATCAGCGATGAGTTATCTGCGGCTTTCAACCGTACCTGTAGCTGATCGGCATCTCCTGCAAGTTCATACCGGTCCTGTCCAGAATCAAATTGAGTATTGTGGTTCGGAAGCCCTGTGCCCAGCAGTCCGCTTTGTGCAATATAATTATGTGTACCTTCACCGCGATGAAAAAGAACCAGTGGTTTGTTTTTATCCTGGACATCAGGTTGTTTAAGCAAGGCCAGGCGAACGATATCTCCACCGATGCTGCTGATTTCTGCTTCCAAGAAATCTGTCTTGACGATAATCGCCTTTCCAACCGGCCGGCTGACGTGTTGTTGAGCAATTGTTTCCTGTCCGGAGGCTGGCGGAACTGCCTGTCCTGTACCTGCAGGTGGTGTAGTTTGAGGGGTAGGCAACCCCTTTTCTGCAGCCTCACTTTGCTGAACAAATCGCTCTGGATGCTGATAACGTTGCCATCCATCCCAAACCAGTACAAGTGAGAATGAAAAGATCAAAAACAAAAACAATCGTTGCAAATCCATTGTCGAACCTAAAAGTTATGGTGAGGGATCGTATCCGCCCGGATTCCAGGGGTTACAGCGCAGTAATCTCCTGAAGCTGAGCCAACTTCCCCTTATTACACCGTACTTTGCCAAAACTTGGCAGGCATAATCTGAACAACTGGGAGTAAATCTGCAAGTCGGGGGACTAAGAGGACTAATTAGATACTGATAGCCATGTATCAGCTTGATCACAAGCTTGCGCATGTATCCTCTATTCTGGTGAACAGTGAATGCAAACTCCCTCTAAGCAAGGCTTGTGTATCAGTGTTTCTCTGCATGACTACCAAATCAATGTGCTTAGATTTGATGCTGTGTTGTCGAAACACCTCTCGTATCAATCTTTTGATACGATTTCTCTGCACTGCTCCCGGAAATATCCGTTTGCTTGCAACAATTCCAAGCCTGGCATTTTGTTTGCCATTGCGCACAAAGAAGATGTTGTAAAATTTGTCAGCAAACTTTTCGGCATGTATGACATGATCGAATCCGTCTGTGCGAAATAATCGATGTCCGGGCTTAAACTCGGCCGAATTAATGCGGCTAAGCTGCGAGTCTTGCACGGCCTCTAGCGCGACGAGCCCTAATAACGGCGCGGCCTCCACGTGTTTTCATGCGAACCAAAAAGCCATGGGTGCGTTTTCTCTTGGTTTCTGATGGTTGGTATGTGCGTTTCATATCTAGTCCTAGGCAATCCGTAAAGCGCGCTATTACAAAGCGTCATAGCTACAGTGTCAAGTTTATTTTAAATTATTTGCCTGTGGATAAGTTTTGGTTTGCATTGTAGAATGCAAGAACAATTACAGTCGTTGATCAAAACACCCCCACGTAAACATGCAGGATATTTCTTTTTGGGATTCATGCCTTCGCTCGTTCGAGAAGAGCCTGCCGCCGCAACAATACAACTCCTGGATAAAACCTTTATTGCTCAAGATCGAGAATGGGTCGCTGATTCTTACAGCTCCCAATAGTTTTACCTTGAAGTTGGTCCAGGAAAGGTTTCTTCCAGAAATTAGCCGGCAGGCGGAACTCGTCTATTCCCATGTTCCGTCTTTCGAGTTTCGCGTGCTTGAAAACACCTTAACTAACTCACCTTCAGAATCAAAACCCATTGCACAAGCGGCGTCTACAACAGACAACAAACCCAAAGTTGAAACTTCGTTTCGTGGCTACGGAAAACTAAATCCCAATCTTACCTTCGACAACTTTGTGATCGGCAAGGCAAACCAATTAGCATTCGCAGCGGCAACACAAGTCGCTGAATTACCAGGAGTTTCTTACAATCCATTATTCATTTATGGTGGTGTCGGCTTGGGTAAGACACACCTGCTGCAAGCGATAGGGAATCAAGTCCGACTCAACAATACACAGATAAAGATTTGCTACATGCATGCCGAAAGATATGTCGCTGATGTGGTACGCGCATACCAAACAAACAAGTTCGAGGAATTCAAACAGTTTTACCATTCGCTCGACGTATTGCTGATCGATGACATACAATTTTTTGCCGGCAAAGCCAAAACCCAGGAGGAATTCTTTTACGCTTTCAATACCTTGGTCGATTCGCACAAACAAGTAATTTTGACCAGCGATACATTCCCCAAGGAAATCGCTGGATTGGAAAGTCGATTGGTTTCACGTTTTGGATGGGGTCTGACTGTAGCAATTGAACCTCCGGAACTGGAAATGCGCGTAGCCATACTACTTAAAAAGGCTTCGCTGGGTGGTTATTCGCTTGATGACGCTGTCGCCTTTTTTATAGCAAAACATGTAAGTTCCAATGTTCGAGAACTTGAAGGTGCTTTGAAGCGTGTCGAAGCCTATGCAAAATTCCATAAACGCAATATCTCCGTAGAAACCGCAAAAGAAGCATTAAGAGATATTCTCGTAGCACAAAACAGACAGATATCTATCGAAAATATCCAGAAAACTGTTGCTGATTATTTCCGCATCAAGATGGTAGACCTGCTCTCAAAAAAGCGTACAAGAAATCTGACCCGTCCCAGACAAATGGCAATGGCACTCGCACGAGAATTGACCACTATGAGTTTGCCGGAAATAGGGAATGCTTTTGGAGGCAAAGATCACTCAACAGTAATTCATGCCTGTAAAACCATGACAGAACTAAGATCAGCCAACACTACTATAGATGCAGACTATAAAATACTGCTTCAGACTTTACGGGGATAAAGCTGTTATAAATGTGTTCAGAAAATGTCGACAAACCCGACAATCTGATTTTGTATAAAGTTGTTCACATTCACGCTATATGTAATTAACAAGTGTCACCACTAATAGTTTTTCCATATCAGATTGTTATTAATGAAGTTATCAGACCTATAAACGTTATCAGAACGCTTTATGAGTCTTATTAGGAATTTATATTATGTTTATTGAGAAAACAGACAAAGAAACAATATTGAAACCGATTCAGGTAGTAATTGGGATTGTTGAACGGAAACAGACACTGCCAATATTGTCCAATGTGCTGATAGAAAAAGAATCAGGAAAAATACGTTTTACAGCAACGGATCTGGAAATTCAGATCACGACAAGTATCGAAATGAAATCTAGTGATAGCGAAATTTCAGCAATTACAGTTGGCGGGAAAAAAATTCAGGAAATACTCAGGGTTCTTCCTGATCAGAGCAAAATCTCTATTGAGACTAAGGAAAATAAAGCACAGATCAAATCCAACAAAAGCAGATTCAGCCTTCAAATTCTCCCGGCTCAGGATTTTCCAAAACTGAGTAATCAACTGGACGGGGCAAACAGAATTACTTTAAGTCAAATTGCATTTAAATCATTATTGCTCTCTGTTCAATACGCTATGGCACAACAAGATGTTCGTTATTATCTTAATGGCGTGTTGCTTATAGTCGAGGGGAACAAATTGAAAGCGGTAGCTACGGATGGACATAGACTGGCATATAACTCAGGATCCATTAAAGGAAAACATGAAAAGCAGGAAATAATTTTACCTCGCAAAGCGGTATTGGAATTATGCAAGCTTCTTGACGAAAGTGAAGAGCCGATCGAATTGGAATTTTCTCAACAACAGGTAAAAGCCAAATTTTCAGGGATAACTTTAATAACAAAAGTTATAGAAGGGAAATTCCCGGATTACGAGCGTGTCATCCCGAAATACAACAATCATCTGGAAATGAACAGAGTATCCATCCAGCAAGCTTTGCAGCGTGCAGCAATACTGTCAAATGAGAAATTCCGCGGTGTTCGTTTCGTACTGACTGAGAAAAATCTGAGTGTCATCAGTAGTAACAGCGAACAGGAAGAGGCGCAGGAAGAAATTGAAACAAACTATCATGGTGAGGCAATTGATATTGGATTCAATGTAAATTATCTGATGGATGGATTAAATAACATCAATAGTGAAACCGCTATATTTTCCTTTGGAGATCCTAATAGCAGCATCCTTATAACAACGCCAGAAAACAATGAATTTCGTTATGTAGTAATGCCAATGCGAATTTGAAATTGTTAACTACTATTGACATTGTATGGACATCTACCAGGAAAGCATCATATGACAGAATATAATTCAAGCAGCATCAGAGTCCTAAAAGGTCTGGAGGCAGTACGTAAGCGTCCTGGGATGTATATTGGAGACACCAATGATGGTACCGGTCTGCATCACATGGTCTTTGAGGCTGTTGATAATGCAGTTGATGAAGCGCTTGCAGGCCATTGCGACGAAATTAACGTTATTATCCATGCCGATAATTCGATTAGCGTCAGCGACAATGGCCGCGGCATTCCGACCGATATTCACAAGGAAGAAAACCGTTCAGCCGCTGAAGTAATCATGACCATTTTGCATGCGGGTGGGAAGTTCGACAGCAATTCCTACAAAGTGTCCGGAGGTTTGCATGGAGTAGGAGTGTCGGTAGTAAATGCACTTTCTGAATGGTTGAAACTGACAATTTATCGCGATGGCAAAGAACACTTCATGGAATTCCGTCACGGAGATCCTGTCGCGCCGCTTAAAGTAATCGGCACTTCCAACAAGAAAGGAACAATAGTTCATTTTCTTGCTGCCAAAGAAACGTTTGGTCAAGTTGAATACCATTTCGATATATTGGCAAAGCGATTGCGAGAACTTTCTTTCCTGAATAATGGCGTGAAGATAGCACTGATAGACCAGCGCAATGGAAAAGAAGAAAATTTTGCGTTCAGTGGCGGTATCAAGGGATTTGTCGAATATATGAACCGCAATAAATCCCCCTTGCATCCGACGGTGTTCTATGCGATTGGAGAAAAGGACGGCATCACTGCCGAAATTGCCATGCAGTGGAACGACTCCTATCAGGAAGCTGTGCAATGTTTCACCAACAATATACCGCAGCGTGATGGCGGCACGCACTTGACAGCCTTGAGAGCTGCCATGACACGTACGTTGAACCAGTACATTGAGACGGAACAGATGGCGAAAAAAGCCAAGGTTGATACTACAGGAGATGATATGCGCGAGGGTCTTACCGCGGTATTGTCTGTGAAATTGCCAGATCCAAAATTTTCCTCGCAGACCAAGGACAAGCTGGTTTCCTCAGAAGTACGTCCGGTGATTGAAGATTTGATAGGCCAGCAAATGAGTGCATTTTTGCTGGAAAAGCCGAATGATGCAAAAATAATCGTCAACAAAATCATCGATGCTGCCAGAGCACGCGAAGCGGCGCGCAAGGCGCGCGAACTGACAAGACGCAAAGGAGTGCTGGACGGCATGGGACTACCTGGTAAATTGGCGGATTGCCAGGAAAAAGACCCGGCTTTGTCAGAGTTATATCTGGTAGAGGGGGATTCCGCGGGCGGGTCAGCCAAGCAGGGCCGGGATCGCAAATTTCAGGCTATTCTGCCCCTCAAAGGAAAGATATTGAATGTGGAAAAAGCCCGTTTTGAAAAACTCATTGCTTCACAGGAAATTGCCACGCTGATTACTGTATTGGGAACAGGAATTGGCAAAGAAGAATACAACCCCGACAAACTCCGCTACCACCGGATCATCATCATGACGGATGCGGATGTCGATGGTTCGCACATTCGCACCTTGCTGCTTACATTCTTCTACAGACAAATGCCCGAACTGGTCGAACGCGGCCATATCTATATCGCCCAGCCACCGTTATATAAGATCAAGCAGGGCAAGGAAGAGCGCTATCTGAAAGACGATCAGGAAATGAAGATCTATATGCTTAAAGTTGCGCTGAAAGACGCGGCGCTTTTCCCTTCCTCAGAATCAACCCCGATCCAAGGCAAAGCCCTTGAACAAATCTCCAAACAATATTTTCTGGCCGAAGCTGTCATCGAAAGACTATCGCGTTTTACAGCGCCTGAAGCCAGCCATGCATTGCTGGTCTTGCCGACACTTTCGCTTGATGACGAAATACAGGCACAGTCCAGCGCAAAACAACTCGAAGCCGCTTGCGGGGGTAACATCAAGGTCGAGGTGGAAACAGATGAAGCAGGCGAACACCGTTTACGTCTGGAAAAACTGTATCACGGCAATTTCTCGGTAAGCTATATGGATAGAGATTTCCTTAAAGGTAGCGACTATGTACAAATCCGCCAGACCGCCGAAGTCCTGAACGGACTTATCACAGCCAGTGCATATATAGCTCGAGGAGAGCAAAAACGCGGCGTATCAAGTTTCAAACAAGCAATAGAATGGTTGCTAGAAGAAGCCAAACGAGGCATAAATATACAACGATACAAGGGCCTGGGGGAGATGAACCCGGAGCAGCTTTGGGAGACCACGATGGACGTGAAGAATCGTATTCTTCTCAAGGTGCGCATTGAAGACGCCATTTCCGCCGATGAAATTTTTACTACTCTGATGGGCGACATTGTGGAACCGCGCCGCGCATTCATCGAAAAGAACGCGCTTGGCGTAAAAAATCTGGACGTATAAAAAGCCCACTAAGCAATTTTTATGTTATGTTAAGTATGATATTTTGTTCAACCACCACAGGGAGTTAATCATGGCAACAAAAACCAAAGCAACCAAGAAACCCACTACCAAAACCGAAATGCTTACCCACATCGCTGAGAAGACCGGTCTGAAACGCAAGGAAGTGAGTGCCGTTTTCGACGAAATGGCAGGCATAATGAAACGTGATCTCAAAAGCGGCGCCGGCGTATTCAATATTTATGGATTGATGAAGGTAAAGTTGGTACGTAAGCCCGCCACCTCAGCCCGCAAAGGGATCAACCCCTTTACCAAAGAAGAAGTCATGTTCAAGGCAAAACCAGCACGCAACGTTGTCAAGGTGCTTCCGCTAAAAGCCCTAAAAGACATGGTTTGACCTGATAGGGGTAATGAACGGCATGACCTCGCTTCCCCGGAAGGGTATCATCCTTGCCGGGGGTTCCGGCACGCGCTTGCATCCAGTGACCCTGGCAGTTTCCAAACAGTTGTTGCCAATCTACGACAAGCCGATGATTTACTATCCGATGTCTACGCTGATGCTGGCCGGGATAAAGGATATTTTAATCATTTCAACGCCTCAGGATACACCGCGTTTTCAGCAGCTTTTGGGAGATGGCAGTTCATGGGGCTTGAATTTGCAATATGCGGTTCAACCTTCACCTGACGGACTGGCCCAAGCATTCATAATCGGCAGACATTTCGTAGGCAACAATCCCTCTGCTTTGGTGCTGGGCGATAATATCTTCTATGGACATACTTTTCAGAATCAACTGAAACATGCTGCCCAGCGCAGTCATGGAGCGACAGTTTTCGCATATCATGTTCGGGACCCGGAGCGTTACGGTGTTGTAGAGTTCGATGAAGATGGACAAGCAGTTTCGCTGGAAGAGAAACCGGCTCATCCCAAGTCCAATTTTGCGGTCACTGGACTGTATTTCTACGACAATCAGGTAGTGGATATAGCGGCTAACCTTAAACCATCAAAACGCGGTGAACTGGAAATCACGGACGTCAATCGCATCTACATGGAACGCGCAGGGTTGTCGGTAGAAATCATGGGGCGTGGCTATGCCTGGCTTGATACAGGTACTCATGAGTCATTGCTGGAAGCCAGTCAATTCATTCAAACGATTGAACATCGACAAGGACTGAAGATCGCCTGCCCAGAAGAGATTGCGTATCGCATGGGATTTGTTGATGCGGCGCAACTGGAAAAACTAGCGACGCCATTGTTGAAAAGCGGGTATGGCGGTTATCTGATGCAAGTTCTCAATGATAAGAGCTCGGTTGAATGAAAGCCATTCAAACCGCCATTCCTGAATTGTTGATCATAGAACCCAAAGTATTTGGTGATGAGCGCGGCTTCTTCTTTGAAAGCTTCAATCGAAAAAGATTTGCTGAGCTGACTGGCCGTGATGTCGATTTCGTGCAAGACAATCATTCGCGCTCGGTTAAAAACGTGCTGCGAGGGTTGCACTATCAAATACAGCATCCGCAAGGCAAATTGGTCCGAGTAACGCAAGGGGCGGTTCTAGATATTGCAGTAGACATACGCAAAGATTCTCGGACCTTTGGACAATACATAGCATTTGAACTGTCTGGTGAAAACAAACGAATGTTCTGGATACCTGAAGGCTTTGCACATGGTTTTGTGGTCTTGACTGACTTTGTGGAATTTCTTTACAAGACTACTGATTACTGGTTTCCGGAACATGAGCGTTGCATTCGTTGGGATGATCCGACCCTTGCGATAGATTGGAGGCTGCAAAATACACCCACCCTTTCTGCCAAGGATGCGCAGGGTAAATTGATGAAAGATGCAGAACTTTTTCCCTGATGCCGCCAAGAATTGATGCAATTTGACGTCGCTCAATCAGCTGCTATTGAGTACTGTCGAAACAATCCGGATTGATCTTTCAGTCGCCCCGCGATTGGATTTCACAAATCCATCGCATTGCCGACGCATTTTGTGCAGAACATCCGGATTTCTAAGCAGGTTCTGTATGGGTTCTACCAGGCCAGCACAATCCTGTACTTGCAAAGCTGCTCCGGCTTTGACGGCTAGTTGTGTTGCCTCTGCGAAGTTATATGTGTATGGGCCGACCAACACCGGAGTACCGACTGCGCAGGCTTCGATCAGATTCTGTCCGCCAAATGGCAGAAGACTTCCACCAATAAAAGCGAGGTCGGCCGCAGCGTAGTAAGCGAACATTTCCCCCATGCTGTCGCCCAGTACCACCCTGATATCTGCCGGAAGATATCAGGGTGGTACTGGGCGACAGCATGGGGGAAATGTAATCCCGCGTTGTTCG
>Ga0210099_1000429_pt1 | contig 14399 bp, 11 predicted proteins | sample Joice_ThreeSqA_D_4_FD_184872 | JGI IMG/M metagenome (GOLD analysis project Ga0210099, IMG submission 184872) | Wetland microbial communities from San Francisco Bay, California, USA, that impact long-term carbon sequestration - Joice_ThreeSqA_D2... | ecosystem: Environmental > Aquatic > Marine >...
GCAGGATCACGTGCGCCCCGGCGGCCTGGCGGGCGTGCAGCCAGATGTCCTCGGGCGACGAGTGGCGGAACGTGAGCTCGTCGTTCGCCTTCGAGGACCGACCGACCCTGATCTCGAGGCCCCCGGTCGAACGGAATCGACGGTAGGGCAGCGGCCGGTCGCCGGAGAAGCTGGAGCCCGGGTCGCCCCCGGCGTCGCCCGGACGCCCGCCCACGAGGTCCCAGAGCTCGTCGGACGGACCGGCGGCGCGCAGCCGCTCCAGCCCCGCCTCCAGCCGGGCGATCGTTTCGGTCGTGGCCCTCAGACGACCCGGTATCCTCCGAGCGGCCCGCTCGCGCCGGCGCGCCCGATCGTAGTAGAGCTCGGCGTTCCCCACGGCGTCGAGGCGAGGGTCCAGCGTGACCTCTATCTCCTCGCCCCCGAAGCCTTCCAGCGATGCGCTGCGGGCGCCCCTCGGCACCTCCCGCTGCCGGCTGAGCAAGAGATGGCCCAGCTCGCGGAGGCGCTCGGCCTCATCCCCTTCGAGCTGCCGCTGGAGGGCCGCCTTCCGGCGGTCCAGCCTGCGGATCCGCTGCTCGAGGAGTCGCCGCATCGACTCCGCCTCCCCCGAGTCCTCCGTCCCTGTCGCGCCGCGGCCATCGACCGCATCGGAACCGTCCTCCGGGGGCCAGGAGCCGGATTCCACAGCAGCTTCGCCCATCGCGTCGGCCAGGGTGGGAAAGGGCCGCGCGTCCGGACCGATCGGCAGCGGGTACGGCTGATACGCCCCGCCGGCCGGCAGCAACCACGCGCCGCGCGGCTCCGCGATAGCGGTTCGCAGCTCCGTGTATCTCCCGAAGGCCCCGGCGAGGTCCCGGTGGGCGTCTTGGCCACCAGCGCCACCCAGTATCCAGTCGACGTTGAGAGAACTCGTCCAGGAAACGCCCTCGAGCAGAGCCTGGCAACGCCGCGCTGCCGGGACGCCATCGAGCGCGCTCGACCACGCGTCTTCGTCCGGTGCCGCCTCGGCCCACCGCCGCGCTCCCACGGGCCGCACGTACCGGGCGCCCGTGCGGAGCGAGCGTCCGCCGGCACTCCGGGGCCACAGCACGGCCTCGATCCGGTCGTCCGATCCGCGAGCCAGCACAGCGTTCCACTGGTTGGTGTGAAGCTCCACGAACAGCCGGAACACGGGTGGCAGGTCCGGTCGCACATCGCGCAGCCCGCCCGAAAGCTCGAACACGAGAAGGCGCTCGTCGGCGGGAGACCCGACGTCGGTGAGGTAGAGTCGCCGGAAAGGAATCCGAGATCCCGTCTCCCGGGACACGGGAAGGGGCGGCGCGGCCTCCAGGACGAATCCCCGTGACGGGTGCAGCAGGCAGACGATCGCCGCGGCGTCCCCCTCCGGCGCGTCCGCGAACCGCAGCCACGCCTCGCGGCGCTCGCCGTCCAGTATCAGTTCGGCCGTGCGGCGGCCGACCCACCGGGATCGGATTTCCCGCGCCAGCCCGGTTACGAGGGCCGGATCGTAGCGGATGGCCAAGCTTCGAGTCCTCGCGATTCGGTGGGGCCCGGCGAGCGGACCATGCCGCGGCCGGACCCGTTGTAGGTCTCGAGTGAAACGAATATCTATCTGTACCCCGCCGGGGCACGCCCGGCCAGCGGAGGCGTCGGTCCGAGACGAGGAGTCGAACAGGGATGCACCCCATCGTGGAGCGTGCGGGAACCGCCGCCGAGCTTCCTGCCTGGGCGCAATGCAGCAGCGCCCGCCGCGCGCATGGGGTGCGAGTGGGCGACCTGCTCGAGGAGTGGGCGCGGGAGCTCGGCCTGTCCGCCGATGACAGGACCCGCTGGCGTGCCGCCGGCGTGCTGCACGACGCCCTGAAGGATGCCCCGGAGGGAGAGCTGGCGGAGCTGGCGGGGAGCGGATGGCCCGGACCGGTGGTTCACGCTCCCGCCTGTGCCGAGCGACTGGCTGCGGACGGGGTCGACGACCGGTCGCTCCTCGACGCGATCCGCTATCACCCGGTCGGGCATCCCGACCTCGACGAGCTCGGCGAGTTCCTGATTCTGGCGGACTACCTGGAGCCCGGCCGCAAGGCGACCGTCGGGAAGCGCGCCAGGATGCGGAGACGTTTGCCGGGAGACCGGCGCGAGGTCCTGAGGATCGTCGTCCGCAGACGCTTCGACCGGCTGCTCGACAGGAACCGCCCGCTGATGATCGTCTCGGTGGAATTCTGGAACCGGATGGTGAACCCGTGATCGCCAGGGCCCAGACCGTGCTGCTGGTCGTGGTGCTGCTCGGCGCCGGCGTCCTCCTGGGGTCGTTTCTTCTCGAGTGGCGTGGGCAGAAGCTGGAGACACCGGCGGGAGAATCGTTCGATGGACTGCCGTCGTCCCTCGCGAACGGGTCCCGGGACGAGCGGATCAGCGTCGAGGTGCTGAACGGAGGTGGTGAGCCCGGAGCGGCGGCGCAGGTCACGCAGGCCCTGCGCGAAGCCGGCTACGATGTAAAGACCTTCGGCAATGCCGGCAGTTTCGAGTATGACGAGACGATCGTGATCGATCGTTCCCTGCGCCCGGGGGCGGCCCGCTCCGTGGCCGATGCCCTGGGCGTGGACAGCGTCGTGTCCGAGCCGAGGCCGGATCTCTACCTCGATGCGACCATCATCCTCGGCCACGACTGGAAGTCGCGGCTCACCCGCCTTCGCTGAGCGGCTCTTCGAGTTCTCCCCGGTCCACCGCGGTGCCGTCCGGTCCGGCTCTTTCGAGGCGCAGCTGGCCGCAGGCGGCGGCGATATCCCGGCCACGCGGACGTCGGACGGCGGCCTCCACTCCGCGCGCCTCCAGCGTTCCCAGGAAGGCCGCTATGCGCTCGGGCGGGCTCGGGCGCCATTCCCGACCGGGTATCGGATTGTACGGAATCAGGTTGACGAATGCGTCCAGGCCCTCGAGGAGATCCGCCAGCCCCTGAGCCAGGTCGGGAGAGTCGTTCACGCGCTCGATGAGAGTGTACTCGAACGTGATCCGGCGTCCCTTCGCCTTCTGATAATCGCGCAGCGCCTCGAACAGGTCCGGAATCGGATACCGGCTCTCCACCGGCACGAGAGTCTCCCGCAGCGCGTGCTCTGGAGCGTGCAGCGAAACGGCGAGACGGAAGGGCTCCGGCCTCGCGGCCAGGGCGCGAATCCCCGGTACCAGTCCTACCGTGGACACGGTGATTCTGCGCGCGCCGAAGCCGAACCCTTCGTGCAGCAGCGTCAGTGACTCGAGGACCGCTTCGAGGTTCGCCATCGGCTCGCCCATCCCCATGTAGACGACGTTGGCGATCCCGCGTCCGAAGGCGTTTCGGGCGATCCGCTCGGAGTCGCGGAACTGAGCCACGATTTCGGCGGCGCTCAGCTGGCGCCTGAACCCGAAGTCGCCGGTGGCGCAGAACCGGCAGCCGAGGGCGCACCCGGCTTGCGACGACAGACACAGGGTGACGCGCTCCCGGGACGGAATCAGCACCGATTCCACCTGTTCGCCGTCCCGCAGGCGCCACAGGTGCTTCACCGTGCCGTCCCGCGAGCGGGCCTCGAACGCCATCTCGAGCGGAGACACGGAGAATGACGCCGACAGGCTCTCCCGCAGGTCCGACGGCAGGTTCGTCATCTCGTCGAACCCGGCCGCGTACCGCTCGAACACCCAGCTCGCGATCTGCCGGGCGCGGTAAGCTGGCTCTCCGAGCCCGTCGAGGGCGGGTCCGAGGATCGATCCGAAGTCACCGGGCAGGTGGCCCAGCAGCTCGTGCGGCCTGACGGCGGCATCGTTCCGTGACATGCGAGAGAGGATCCCGGTCCGCAGGTCGGTGCGCAAGGGTCGCCTTGCTGCCTTTCTGGCCCGCCGGTATCTTGAGCGACCGCGAATTCGGGGGCACGAACAGGTCGCCTCCGCCAGATTCCCACGCCTCCGGAGCTCGGCTACGGGTACCCGCTCTCCAGGCCCGCCCCTCACGCTGTCCTCGTATCTGACCGAGGAGCGAATCAAGGTGCCCCTGGACTCCCTGGACAAGCCCGCGATACTCCGGGAGATGTGCTGCTTCCTCGCCAGCGCGGCCGACGTTCCCGATCGGGCTGCCGACATCCACCGGGTCGTGGTCGAGCGCGAAGAGGTGCTGTCCACCGGCGTCGGGGACGGGCTCGCGCTTCCGCACGGGAAGTGCAGGGGGCTCGAGACGCTCGAGATCGTGGCGGGCACGACGCGGAAGCCGATAGACTTCGATTCGATGGACGGAGGCCCGGTGCGTCTGGTCGTGCTGATGGTCGGACCTCCGTCGGCCGCCGGCTCTCAGGTGAAGGCCCTGGGCCATCTCAGCCGGACGTTGCGGGACACCGAGCTTCTCGACCGGCTAGTGAATGCGGAGGACGCCGGACGATTCCACGAGCTGATCGTGGCGGCCGGCGCTTGAAGGAGCTCGTCGGCTCCTGGAGATCGGTCGCCGCCTGGGCGGTGCTGATTCTCGTCGCCACGACGGTCCCGATCCCCGACACGGCGTTGCACGTGCCTGTTCCGGGGATCGACAAGCTGGTGCACGGAGTCATGTACCTGGTGCTGGGCTGGCTGGTCGGGGCCGCACTGTCGTCCGCCGGACGGCGGAGCGCCGGTGCCTGGACGCTGGGCGCGCTGGGACTGGCGGTCTTTTCGCTGCTCGACGAGACGCACCAGCTGTGGCTCCCGGCGAGGGACGCCAGCGCTGCGGACTGGGCCGCCGACGTGGTGGGCGCGACGATCGGCCTCGCCCTGGGTATGATAGTGTGGAGCGCGCTCGGGGAGACGGAGCGAACGCCGCCAGCGGAAGAGAAGGAGGAGTCCTGAATCAAGAGGGAAGCGCCGGGACGGGGACGATGATCGATCGCGACGCGTTTCGCGGTCTGCCCGGGGCGACGAAGTACCGGGACGTGCCATGCGGACTGGTGGACGCCACGTGGGTCGGGAAGTCCGTGAAGCTCGCGGGCTGGGTGCATCGGCGCCGTGACACGGGCGGGGTCAAGTTCGTGCTGCTACGCGATCGTACGGGGGTCGTGCAGCTGGCATTCGAGCCGGAAGGGACGCCGGCGGAAGTCGTCGGCGCCGCAGCGGCCCTGAATCCGGAAGACGTCCTGTGGATCGAGGGGGAGGTCGAAGCGCGTCCACCGGATGCGGTGAACCCGGAAATGACGACGGGCGGGGTGGAGATCCGGGTGCGCGGGATGGAGATCCTCGCATCCTCGGACCCGCTGCCGATTCTCGTCGCGGTGCCGCCCGGGGAGGACCTGCCATCCGAAGAGCTGAGGCTCCGGCACCGGGTGCTGGATCTCCGCCGACCGGAGCTCCAGCGGAACTTCGTGGTGCGTCACCTGGCCACCAACGCGGCGCGCGCCTCTCTCTCACGGCAGGGCTTCCTGGAGGTGGAGACGCCGTTCCTCACACGAAGAACTCCGGAAGGCGCCAGGGATTACCTGGTCCCGAGCCGCATCCACCACGGCGAGTTCTACGCGCTGCCGCAGTCGCCTCAGCTCTACAAGCAGTTGCTGATGGTGTCCGGCTTCGATCGTTACTTCCAGATCGCCCGCTGCCTGCGCGACGAGGACCTCAGGGCCGATCGACAGCCGGAGTTCACCCAGATCGACGTGGAGATGGCCTTCGTGGGAGAGGAGGACGTGTTCGCCGCCTGCGAGCGAATGCTCGCGGACATGTTCGCGTCCACTCTGGACCGGACTCTGGAGGTCCCGTTTCCTCGCATCACGTGGTCCGAGGCGATGGAGTCCTTCGGCACCGACAAGCCGGATCTGCGGATCGAGTGGCGGATCCGCGACTATTCCCCCCTGCTCGCCGGACGGGGCTTCGGGATCATCGACGGTGTCGTGGCGGCCGGGGGCCGAGTGAGAGGCTTCGCCGTGCCCGGGGGAGCCTCGCTCTCCCGCTCGCGCCTGGACGGGATCAACCAGACGGCCCGGGCCGCCGGGGCCAGGGGAGCCCTGTGGCTGAAGTGCGCCGAGGACGGATACTCGGGTCCGGCGGCGCGCGCCGTCGACGAACAGGCGGGGCTGCTGCTGCGCTCGGAGCACGGAATGGCCCCGGGTGACCTGCTCGTTCTCGTGGCCGGCCCCGACGTCGAGACGTCACCGGCGCTCGACGCGCTGCGCCGCGATCTGGCGAGCGAGAGGGGGGCGGTCTCCGAGCGCGACGAGTGGCTGTGGGTGACCGAGTTTCCCCTGTTCGAGGCGGACCCGGAGACGGGAGTGCCGACGGCGAGTCACCACCCGTTCACGATGCCGGTCGACGTCACGCCCGCGGAGCTGGCCTCGGACCCGTTCGCCGTACGTTCACGGGCGTACGACCTGGTGCTCAACGGCACGGAGCTGGCGAGCGGAAGCATCCGCTGCCACGAGCCGGAGCTGCAGCGGGCGATCCTCGGAGCGCTCGGCATGACGCCCGAGCAGGTGGACGACCGATTCGGGTTTCTCCTCGAAGCGTTCCGTTTCGGCGTGCCTCCGCACGGCGGTTTCGCCCTGGGGCTCGACCGGCTGGTCGCGCTGATGGTGGGCGTTCCCTCGCTTCGCGACGTGATCGCCTTCCCGAAGACGACGGCGGCCCGCGGGCTGATGGAAGGCGCGCCCTCGCCCGTGGCTGAAGAGCTGCTGGCGGATCTCGGCATCCGCCTCGTTGCGGAGGGGAGGGCGGAGCGATGAGCGAAACGGGCGCACCGGGCTCCGGGTCGGTGGAGGCCCCGGTCATCCAGCATCGCCTGTCGGCGGACGGGGCCGACGAGCTCCTGCTCGCCGGCGTGAACGACGTCCACCTGAAGGCACTGGCCCGGCTGGGCGACCTGCGGGTCATTCTGCGCAGCGATCAGCTCATCCTGTCCGGGGACGTCGAAGCCGTCGAGCGCTGCACGCCCGTCGCCCAGCGGATGATTCGCATGGCCCAGCTGAGGCGCTCCTTCGACCTGGCGGACGTGGAGCGGTTCTTCGCCGAGGCGGAACGCGAGCCGCTGGAGGCGGCCACGGAGACGGACGAGGAAGTCGTCGCACTTCCCGGGGCACGTAAGGTGATTAGACCTAAGTCGCGTGGTCAGAAGGACTATCTCGCGGCGATCCGGGCGAACGACATCGTGGTCGGGATCGGACCGGCGGGCACCGGCAAGACATACCTCGGCGTGGCGATGGCGGTCGACGCGCTCGCACGCAAGCGCGTCCGGCGCATCATCCTCACCCGGCCGGCGGTAGAAGCCGGAGAGGCGCTCGGCTTTCTGCCCGGGGACATACGCGACAAGGTGGATCCCTACCTGAGACCCCTGTACGATGCCCTCGAGGACATGATGCCGTCGGACCGGATGCGGCGGGCCATCGAGGAGCACGCGATCGAGATCGCGCCTCTCGCCTACATGCGGGGGCGGACCCTGTCAGACGCCTTCCTGATCCTGGACGAGGCTCAGAATGCGACGGCGGCGCAGATGAAGATGTTCCTCACGCGCCTCGGGCTGAATTCGAGGACCGTGATCACGGGCGACAAGACCCAGATCGACCTCCCGCGTCCGGAAGAGTCAGGGCTGCTGGAGATCGAGCGCATCCTGCAGTCCGTGGAAGGCATCGACTTCGTGTACCTGACCGAGTCGGACGTCGTTCGGCACCGGCTCGTGAAGGAGATCATCCGGGCGTATGCCGATCACGACAACGGGGTGGAGCGAGGCGGATGAGCGCAGCGCGGTTCCGTGAGACGTGGCGCGACGCTGCCCGCGCGATCGATCGGCGGCCGGGAGAAGGCTGGCGCGACCAGCTCTTCCACCACGGCTTCCGGGTCCTCGTGGTGATCGCGATCGCGGTCGTGATCCCCCTGGCGTTCCGGGATCGCACTCTGCCTCAGACGGTGGACGCGCAGGAGGGCGCCGTCGCGACGGAGGACGTGATCGCGGCGTTCGACTTCACCGTCCCGAAGCCACCGGACCAGCTCGCGCGCGAGCGGGAGGACGCCGAGCGCCTGGTTCTTCCGGTCTACATTCTGGAAAGCAGCGCGGCGGACAGCGCGCTGGCCAACGTGGACCGATTCTTCGCACAGGCCGACTCCGTGTTCGGCGCCGGTCGCGGACAATTCGATGAGACGGCTGCGAGGGCCTTTCTGGCCGCCAACGGCCTCACGGTGACGGACTCCCAGCTGTCCTACCTGGCCGACCCGGCGCGGCGGGCGGCACTCCAGTCCTCGATCGAGACGGCCTTCCGGACCCTGCTGCCGGGAGGCGTCGCGGCCCTGCTCGATCTCGGCGGCCGCTCGGCGAGCGTGGTGACCGTGCGTGGCGATACGGATCGACTGGTTCCGCGTGACTCGATCACCACGCTGAACGAGTTCACGCAGGAAGCGATGGTGTACGCGCCTCAGGACGCGTCCGTGGACGGTTTCCAGATCTACGGCAGTCTGCTGATCCGGTTCCGCAAGCCCACGCTGCTGCCGGATGACCTCGCGACCGGAGCGGCCCGCGAGCAGGCCAGGGCCGCCGTGGACACCGTGGCCGGCGCGGTCCTGGAGGGCGAGCGGATCCTGAGCGCCCACGAGCGCGTCAGCGGTCGCGATCTGCAGCGACTCCGCGCGTACAACGCGGAGCTGGTGAGCCGGGGCCTCGCGGGGAGCACCAGCCGACGCCTCGCCGGAGCCGGGAGCGCGCTGTACACGGGTATCCTGATCACGCTGCTGGCGGCCGTCCTGTTCATGTTCCGTCCCGCGATCTACCGGGATGTTCGCGCCTACCTGATCGTCATGGGCCTGGTGGCGATCGTGATGGTCTCCGGCAGCCTGATCCAGCAGGCGGGCTATCCGTCCGAACTGATTCCGGTGGCTCTGCTGGCTCTGCTGATCGGCGCGCTGTACGACGGCCTGATCGCGGTCGTCGCCGTGGCCGTGGTGGCCGGAGTCATGGGGGGGCAGATCGTCCTGTTCGGCGAATCGGTCTTCGCGCTCGCCGCCGTGAGCGTCCCGTTCAAGATGATCGCGGCCGGCAGCACGGGGGCGCTCGGAATCGGCCGGGTCCGCCGACGCAGTCACGGCTGGGTGCTCATCGCCCTGATGACGGGGGCCTACTTCCTGGCCGGACTGGCGATGGTCCTGCTGCGGAACCTGCCGGCGCACGAGATCCTTCCGGCGCTGTTCTGGGGAGGCGTCAGCGCGACCCTCTGCACAGTGCTCGCGGTGGCGGCGTTCATTCCGGCGCTGGAAAAGCTCACGGGCGTCTCCACCGACCAGACGCTGCTCGAGCTGAGCGATCTCAACGCGCCGCTGCTTCGGGAGCTGTCCCGCGAAGCACCCGGTACCTACGCGCACTCGATCAACGTGGCCAACCTGGCGGAAGCGGCCTGCCTCGGGATCGGGGCGAACCCGCTGCTGGCCCGGGCGGGCGTCTACTACCACGACATAGGCAAGATGGCGAACCCGCAGTTCTTCGTGGAGAATCAGCCGCGTGGCCGGAATCCCCACGACCGGCTGCCCCCCAGGCGGAGCGCGACGATCATCCGCGACCACGTGAAGGACGGCCTGCGCATGGCGTCGGAACACCGGCTCCCCAAGGTGATCCACGACTTCATCCGCGAGCACCACGGCACGACGACGATCTCCTTCTTTCTCGACAAGGCGCGGGAGGCGGAGCCGGACCTGGACCTCGATCCGTCGGATTTCGCCTATCCGGGGCCGAAGCCGCAAAGCCGGGAAACGGCCGTCGTGATGCTGGCCGACGGCATCGAGTCCGCCACGCGCGTCCTGCAGGACCCGACTCCGGATCGAATCCGCTCCACCATCGATCAGATCGTCAACGCGCGGATCGTGGAGAACCAGCTGGACCAGTGTCCGCTCACGCTGCGGGACCTCGAGATCGCCAAGGCCGAGTTCGCCCGGGTCCTGATCGGGATGTACCATCGCAGGATCGAGTACCCGTCGGGGGTCCACGCGGTCGCCGAACCCGAGCCCTCTCCGGCCGGCGGCACGGAGACCGGCGAGGCGCCGGCCTGACCGCCGCGCCGCGCGCCATGGCGATCGTCCTCCACTTCAACCGGCTCGACGAATGGCCCGACCTCCGCGATCAGGAGGCGCGCCTCAGGCGAGCCGCCAGGGCGGCCCTGCGGTCGCGCGGACGCGAGGAAGGTGAAGTCTCGTACACCTTCGTCACCGTGGACGAGATCCGAGCGCTGAACCGCGAGTACCTCGGGCGCGATCTGCCCACGGACGTCATTGCCTTCGACCTCGGTGACGGGCCGAGCCTCCTCGGGGACGTCTACCTGTCGCCGGAGGTGGCGGCCGAGAACGCCGCCGTCCACGGTGAGGAAGAGGTCCGGGAGATGCTGCGCCTCGTCGTGCACGGATCTCTCCACGTCACCGGCATGGAGCACCCGGAGGGCGAAAACCGGATGTCCGGGCCGATGTTCGTCCTCCAGGAGGAGTTGCTGCGGTCGCTGGCGGAGGGATAGGCTTCCGGTTGCCCGCGACCGGAAACGAGAGCCCAGGGGGCCGAGATGCAGAAGGTCCTGCAGCGACTGCGACGATACCTCATCACCGGGCTGATCGTGATCGCGCCGATCAGCCTCACGGTCTTCGTGCTCGCCTGGCTGTTCGAGAGGCTCGATCCGATCGTCGGGAAATACCTGCCGCCGATCGGCGGTTACGAGCCGAAGGGCCTCGGCCTGGTCGCGCTGGTCGTGTTGCTGGTCGTGGTGGGGTGGATCTCGCAGAAGGCGGTCGGCCGCAGGGCGCTCAAGGCGTGGAATCGGCTCGCGAACCGCCTCCCGGTGGTGAGCCGGTTGTACAACGCGTCGTCGAACGTGTTCGAGGCCGTACTCCGGCGCGAAGAGAAGCTCTTCCGGCACTGCGCCCTGATCGAGTATCCTTCACCCGGTTCGTACTCCCTCGTGTTCGAGACGGCGGGCGCCCCGCGCGAAGTGGATGAGATGATCGGAGAACCGTCGGTCGCCGTGTTCCTCCCCACGGTGCCCAATCCGGCGTCCGGGTTCATGCTCTTCCTTCCGAGACATCGGGTGCGGCGCCTCGACATGACCGTCGAAGAGGGGTTCAAGATGGTCTTCTCCGCCGGGATCGCGGTGCCGGAGTCGCCTGAGCGGAATCCCGGAATGGAGCTCGCATGAGCGACAGAACCGACCAGCTGGAACAGGTGCTGATCCAGGTCCAGCAGCTGCTCGCGGCGCAGGACTACCAGGGATTGAGCGTCGCCCTGGAGCCGGTTCACGCCAGCGACATGGCGGATCTCGTCGAGCGCCTGGACGATGTGCAGCGCCTCGCCCTCCTCCAGCACATGCCGCCGGACCTGGCCGCCGACGCGCTGGCGGAGATGGAGGACGTGGAGCGTCCCGGCGAGCTCCTCCTGCAGCTCAAGCCGGAGCGGGCGGCGGAGATCGTCCACGAGATGGCGGACGACGACGCGGCGGACGTGATCGGCGAGCTGGAGCCAGCGCAGCAGGCCCGGGTCCTTTCGGCCGTGCGGGACCAGGAAGCCGCCGAGATCGAGGAGCTCCTCACGTATCCGGAGGAGTCGGCCGGCGGGCTCATGACCCGCGAGGTCCTCTCCGTGTCGACCCGCCTCACGGCGGCCGAGGCGATCGCGGAGATCCGTCGGCAGGCGCACGAAGACTTCGATTTCTACACGATCTTCGTGGTCGACCCGGACGGCACCTTCAGGGGCGTCGTCGCGCTCCGGGACCTGGTCATCGCGGATCCGGACACGCCGATCGAGACGATCACCGAGGAGCCCCTCGCGGTCGTCACGGTGGACACGGACCAGGAGGAAGTGGGGAAGGCGCTGTCGCGCTACAACATCGCTTCCATGGGCGTGGTGGATTCGCTCGGAAGGCTCGTGGGGCGTATCACGTTCGATGACGTGATCGACGTGGTCGAGGCGGAGGCCACGGAGGACATCTTCCGGTTCGCGGCCGTTTCCGACGAAGAGGAAGTACGGGGCGGAACGATCGACGCGATCCGCAGCCGGTTGCCGTGGCTGTTCGTGAACCTGGTCACGGCGTCGATCGGGGCCATGGTCGTGTGGCACTACCAGGGCACGATCGAGGCGATCGTGGCCCTCGCGGTCGCGATGCCGATCATCGCGGGCCTCGGAGGCAACTCCGGCCAGCAGGCGCTGGCCGTGACGATCCGCCGGATCGCTCTGTCCGACGAATCCCGCAAGGAGCGCTGGAGCGTCGTGCGCAAGGAGGTGACGGTGGGCCTGGTGAACGGTCTGGTGATCGGGCTCGTCGCCGCGGCGGTCGGGCACTTTCTCCTCGATGCGGGAGCCATGTTCGGCCTCGTGGTCCTGCTCGCGCTGTGGGGCAACCTGATCATCGGTTCCTTCGCCGGCGCCTTCATCCCCACCTTCCTGGAGAGCGTCGGAGTGGATCCGGCGGCGGCGTCCACCGTCTTCCTGACGGCTCTCACGGATACGTCGGGCTTCTTCCTCCTGCTCAGCCTCGCGAGCGCCATTCTCCTCCAGTGAGCCTCGGACGAAGCCTGGAGCGGGCCGTCCGCCATCCTTGCAAAACACGGCAAACAGGACCCTCCTCCTCGATCTCGACGCCGCGCGGAAGGCGGATGCCCGGCGCGGGGCCGCAGGGGTGCGCGACGGCCCGGAACCCGCGATTCACTGGCGTGTTCAAAGAGTCCGTCAGGCCCGGACCGGGGCAGTCGAGGAGAAACCGGCCGGCGGCACCGATATTGCCCGGATTTGGCCGGAATACCCGCAGCGCGGACCGCGGAAGGCGGTCCCGCGAAACAGAACGATGGAGCGACGACCCCATGACGAGACTGCGCAGCGCGGTCCTGGCCCTCCTGGTGACGACGGCGCTGGCCGGATGCGGTGACGATCCTGTCGACCCGGGTCCGACCCTGAGCCTGAGCATCGTGAGTGGAGACAACCAGGTGGGCGCGGTGGGCGCGGCGCTGCCGGCGCCCCTCACGGTGCAGGTGGACGACGAGTCCGCGAGTCCCGTGAGCGGTCGGACCGTGACCTGGGCCCTGGCGTCCGCGGCCGGCCCGAATTCGAGTCTCAGCGCCACGAGCACTTCGAGCGGGGCCGATGGGCGCACCTCGGTGTCGTTCACGCTCGGGGATGCCGCGGGGACCTACGAGGTGCGAGCCTCGGTGAGCGGGTCGTCGGTCACCTTCGCGCTCGAGGCCACGGCGGCGGGAGCGCTGACGATCGTCTCGGGGAACGGACAGGTGGGTCCCACCGGTCAGGCAGCCGCGCAGCCGCTGGTCGTGAAGGCCGTGGGGATGGGCGGAGTCGCGCTGCCGGGAGTCGAAGTGAACTTCGCCGTGACGCAGTCCGGGGGATCGGGGGCCGCCGTCAATCCGGCGGTCGCGACGACGGGAGCGAACGGCGAGGCATCGACCACCCTCACTTTCGGGGACACGAACGGAGCGGTGACCGTCAGCGCCACGACCGAGAGCGAGAACGTCAGCTTCTCAGCCTATGCGTGCGGCGGTGATGCCGGCGCCGCGGTTCTCGACCTGCAGCCGGGTGAGGACGCCGTCGTCAGCGGAGCGGACGTGGCCTGCGTGCAGTTGCCGGCGCACGCCGCGGGCGCCGAATACGAGCTGGCGGTGACCCCGTTGCCCCAGACACTGGGATTCAACCCGATGAAGCTGGCCGTGAGCGGATCCGGCGCGCCGTCTCCGGCCGGCGCCGTGCTGGCGGGCGCGGGCCCGGATGTCCGGGCGGGCTTCTCGTCGGTCGGCTTCGACTCCGGGCTCGGCGACTGGCGCGTGCCGCAGTACGAGTGGGACCGGCAGATCAGGGAACTCGAGCGGCCGCTGCGGCCGCAGATCCGCGCCAGCGCGGGCGGGGGGTCGAGCTTCGGCCTGGCGGCGGCGCCGCCGCAGGTGGGCGATGTGCTGGACTTCGGCTTCTCGTGCGTGACCCCGGCCCAGTTTCCGAACGCGCCGGGAACCATCACGGCCGAGGTCGTCAAGGTGAGCGGCAACGCGGTGATCTTCGAGGACACCCTGTCACGCGGCGCCTTCACCGACACGGAGTTCGGCGACATCGCCCTGAACTTCGACGACGTGATCATCGGCACGGACACGCTGTACTTCGGCGCTCCGGCAGACGTCCCGGGCGACATCGCGCCGGGGCAGGTGATCATCCTGTACACGCAGGGCGTCAACCAGATGACGGAGGACTACACGGAGGGGTTCATCGCGGGCTTCTTCTGTCCGCTCGACCTCGGGTTCGCGGGTGGCAACAACGCCAAGATGTTCTACCTCCTGGTGCCGGATCCGGACGGGGACCTCACGCCCGGCGACGATGCGAACCTGCTCACCAAGGCCAACGTGCTGCGCATCACCGACAACACGGCGGCGCGCACCATCGCCATCACCAGCATCATCCAGGGTGTCGGCATCGGCCTGGTGTTCGT
>Ga0210099_1000432_pt1 | contig 14346 bp, 11 predicted proteins | sample Joice_ThreeSqA_D_4_FD_184872 | JGI IMG/M metagenome (GOLD analysis project Ga0210099, IMG submission 184872) | Wetland microbial communities from San Francisco Bay, California, USA, that impact long-term carbon sequestration - Joice_ThreeSqA_D2... | ecosystem: Environmental > Aquatic > Marine >...
GCGCGCGCCGCTTCCACCGCGGCGTTCAACGCCAGGATGTTGGTCTGGAACGCGATGCCTTCGATGACGCTGATGATGTCGACGATCTTCTTCGAGCTGGTGCTGATCGAGGCCATGGTCTGCACTACATCGCCCACCGCCTGACCGCCCCTGACCGCCCCTGACCGCCACACCGGATGCGTTTACTGCCAGCTGGTTGGCCTGTTTGGCGTTCTCGGCGTTCTGCCGGACCGTCGAGGCCAGTTCTTCCATGCTCGAGGCGGTCTCTTGAAGGCTGGAGGCCTGCTGTTCGGTGCGTTGCGACAGGTCGCTGTTGCCTGCAGCGACCTGCTGTGAACTGGTGGTGATCGCGTCAGTGGTGCTGCGTACACCACTGACGATACCGGAGAGATTGGAGTTCATGTCCCTCAGTGCTTGAAGTAATTGCCCAACCTCATCCCTGGATTGCACATCGATTTGCTGAGTCAGATCGCCTTTCGATACAGCACTTGCCAACAACTGCGCCTTTCTTAAAGGATGTGTTATGGAGCGGGTGATGAGCCAGACAATAAACGTCCCCAGCACCAGCACTGCTACCGCCAGCGACATTTTCCATAACCGAGTACTTGAATAAGTTGATTGTGCCGCTGACATGCTTTGATTAGTGATTTTTTTCTGGTATATCAATACCTTGCTCATAGAATTCAACCATTTTTCATGGCTTGGTCGAACTTCCGTCAATAAAACCTGTATTGCTTCTAGACGCTTGTTGTCCCTGACCAGTTGCATAGCCTTCTCGAACAACGGGCGGGTAGCAGCACGGGTCTCATCGACCTTTGCAAGCAGCGCTTTGCCATCCTGGCTTAATATTGTTGAGTTTAAAATACTGAATGCATCTTTATAGCTATCCCATGCTTTGGCAATCAGTTTGTTTTCATCATCCAGGATTTCCTGGTCTGTTTCCAACACTAAATTACGTTCTGCGTTTCCGATGGTTTGGATAATCACGCGCATTTCCATGACATTTTCCATTTTGAACAGGTTGTCAGTCATCTCGTCCAATTTGGTTTCGATTTCAGCCGTTCGAGACAAATCCAATGCCGTCATAGTGACCATCAAAACCATGACTACGCCGAAGCCCAAGCCCAGGCGCGCGCCTACCTTTACATTTGCAAACCACTTAATTTTCATATCATTATTTTCGAATTACCGATTACGGCCATACTTGGAGTACAAATTAAACTGAAAATGTTAGGGAAGTGAAATTTAAATTTAGAGTATTATTTTTCTGTTTTAACCAAAATGGTACGCAAATAGGCAACTAAATCGTCAATCTGCTGCTCGGAAATTTGCTCGCCCCATATAGGCATTTCTTCTGAGCGACCCATCGCTTTCCCGCCGCGCGTAATGATTAATTTTTTGTACTCGTCATTCTTGTCGCTCAATGTCAAATTTGCCGGAGGCGGGTCAAACAGCACAGAAGCGCGCCCTTTGCCATTCCCATTGATTCCATGGCAAAGAATACAGTTGGTTTTAAAAACCACCCCTCCTCGTAAATCAGGTTTTTTCACCAAATGAAGATATTCGATAACATCATCAATTTGTTCTGGCGACAATTCATCTTCCCAGCCAGGCATAACACCCGATTGGCCGATAGCCTTTCCGCCTAAACGGATTATCTTTTCATTGTATTCAATTGAGTTGGATTTCAAGCTAAGAATAGATGAGCCATACAACTTGGCCCCTCTGGATACTCCATCCCCACGCTCTCCGTGGCATAAGATACAATAATTCCGGTATACAATTTCGCCGCGAATGGCAGGATTGTTTCTAGCCTTAGCCAAATCTTCAAGGGAATCGGTTTCTGCATTTTCCGGTGGGTCGATTGCGTAGGCAGGGGAAAATCCAGCCATAAATGCCACCGCCATCAGGGCCGAAAAAAGCCACTTGTAGTCACGCATCACTTCACTTCAAGCTTAAGTAGCATTTGTGGATGAATGGCACATTCGATCTCGGCTTCACCCGGCTTATCGAAAGTTACGGTCTTGGATTGGCCTTTCGGATACGACCCCAAGTCAAAAGTTTTAAGATCGGAAAGTGAAAATACATTGTGGAACCACGGATCCTCATTCAAAAATTTGATCGAATCCCCCGCCTTAATCGTCAGGTTGGCAACCTTGGCCCCATTCATCTTGAAGGTCTTGTCGTTCTGTGCAACCGTATATTCTTGCGCTTGCGAAATAGAGGGCAACAATGCAACGATGGCCGCAAGCGTTATGTGTTTGATTATTTTATGTGACATTTACTTCGGCTCCTTGAAAAGTTTGAGTAAATATTAATCGATTTTTTGACTGATCGAGTCATTGTGGCAACGAAGGGACGGTGATCGAAGGCGTAGTGCCCGTCAATGCGTCCAAGAAGGCCAATAGATCTTCTTTTTCCCGGTTGGACAACTTCAATGGTTTCATGTTCGGATCAATGTTGGTGGTAATTTCGCCGCCCCTGTCATAATGCCCGATAACATCTTTGAGCGTTATAGCTGATCCGTCATGAAAGTAAGGCGCTGTAAGAGCGAGGCCTCTCAACTGCGGTGTCTTGAAAGCTCCTTTAAGTCTTTTTACCGGCTTCTGCAGGTATCGGCCCATATCCGGGTTCGGGTCGCCCCATGATGAAAGCCCGATGTTATGGAAACCATTATCCGTGAAATTCGGTGCCGAATGGCAGGCAGCACAATTACCCTTATTTTCATCCAGGAAGATGCTGAATCCGTTTACCTGTTGGTCAGTCATTGCTTTTGAATCGCCTGCAAGCCAGCGGTCAAATGGCGAGTCGTTCATGACCACTGTGCGTTCAAAGTCCGCAATGGCCTTGGATAGACTGTCGGAATTGATAGCTTCACCGGGATACGCTTCACCAAACATCTTGCGGTAACCGGGAGATTCATTCAGCCACTTAAACAGCTTGGCGATGTCCATATTCATTTCGAGGTTGGCCTCCATCGGCCCCATGGCTTGATCTTCCAAATCCTTTTTACGGCCATCCCACATCATGATTGTATTATATGCGCTGTTGATAATGGTCGGTGATGCCCTGCCGAGTACAGTGCTGTGAACACCCTTGGCAACCGGAAAGCCATCCGACCAGCCTAGGCCCGGATTATGGCAGGTGCTGCAGGACATATTGCCGTCACCAGATAAACGCGGGTCAAAAAAAAGATGCCTCCCGAGATCTGTGCGCGCGGTATTCGGCTCGTTATCTTTGGGGGAAGGTGCGGCAGGAAGAATCCATGCTTTGAGACTGGGATGGCCAGCTTTTAATACTGGCTTGTCTTCTGCGGCTGCGATGCCTGATGAAAACACGGCAATCATGAAAACAGATAATGTTGAAAATTTGGTAATCATCTTTCACCTCGTACAGTTTGTATAAAGCTCAAAACAATATTTAGTGATGTTTTGAGGGTTCTATAAAACACGCAGCACGAATCGTGCTGACCTTGCTTTGCAATTGCTTTGATTCTGTCGGTCTTGAGCACTTATCTTTCGATATTTTTGCCAAGCGGTATTGGATTTTAGGTAGGTCTATTATTGAGTCAATGTATAACTGACCAATGGTTTGATATTTGAGATGAGCGGGAATAGCATAATTGTCATATGGGTAAATTAGGAATTAATCTGCGAATGATATTTTCAAATTTATGGTTTATTTCCCAATTCGGAGCGAATGTCCTGACCGCGTTCGTTGATGCCAGTAACTAATGTCCGTCAAATTTTGACTGGGTCAAGTGTCTGCTTTGGGCACGATACGGAAGTTAACAATATAGAAAGCAGGCATTCTGGAAACGCTTATCTCTGTGTTGAAATTTTTTTGCAGGATCATTCGCAGTTCTTGTTGAGCGACTGCTTTCAGGAAGTGAATTTATTTTAAGTTCAAGGCTCGCGATTCAAGTATTTGTTGTCACGAAATCTGGTTTCATGAATTGCTGCGTGCCCAGCGCACGATCCCACCTGTATTCATCGCGCCTGCCTGGCGCGCCACTTCGAGCCCGCCTTTGAACAATGCCAACGTCGGGATGCTGCGGATATTGTGGCGTGCACCCAGTTCCTGCGCCTCCTCGGTGTTCAGCTTGGCCAGGCGGATATGAGGTTCGAGTTGCGCCGCCGCCTGCACGAAGGCGGGCGCCATCATCCGGCACGGACCGCACCAGGGCGCCCAGAAATCCACCAGCACCGGGATGTCGTTGCGCGAGATATGCTGCGCGAAATTATTGCCGGTCAGTTCCACCGGGTGCGCTTCGAACAGGTTGCGTTTGCATTTGCCGCAGGTGGGTTGGCCACCGAGCTTGTCTGCGGGTACGCGGTTCACCGCATCGCAATGCGGGCAGACGATGTGTTTGGAATCGGACATGGTTTTCCTCGGGATGTGTTGTTTTTGTTATCTGAGGGCGTAACGACAAAATTCAACTTGCAGGAATCCCCGAAAGCGTTTTGACCGGGCTGGGTACTGTGGCGAGCTGGTTTACCGCCAGGCCCTCATGGAACATCCACAAGGAACCGGGCGGCATCGTGATCCACGGTTCGTTGTCGGTCAGCGGCTGGGTGGCGATGATAGCCGCGCGGTCGTCCGGCATCGTCATTTCGGTGAAATCCACCATCACATCTTCGTCCTTCAGGTGTGCGACATTGAACGGCGCGCGCCGGAGCAGGTAGCTCAACTCGGTGGAGCAATGCGCAAACAGGCATTCGCCGTTGGACAGCATGAAATTGAAGATGCCCATGCCGGAAAGCGGATAGATCAGTTCGTGCAGCAAGGCGAACAGTTCTTCCCGAGTCGGCCGGTTGTCGCCGAATTGCCGACGCAGGTTTTGCATCAGCCAGCAGAAGATCAGTTCGCTGTCGGTATTGCCGACCGGCTGGAAGCTGCCGTCAAGCTGCGGCTGGAATTGCGGAAGATTGCCGTTGTGCGCGAAAACCCAGTACCGCCCCCACAGCTCGCGCATGAAAGGGTGTGTGTTCTCCAGCGTCACCACGCCCTGGGTCGCCTTGCGGATATGCGCGATCACATTCACCGATCGGATCGGATATTTGCGTACCAGTTCGGCGATCGGGGATTGCGCGGAAGGCAGCGGGTCGAGGAACAGACGCACCCCGTTGCCCTCGAAGAACGCGATGCCCCAGCCATCCGCATGCACGTCGGTAGCGCCGCCGCGCTGCTGGAAGCCGGTGAAGGAAAAACATATATCGGTCGGGACGTTGCAGTTCATCCCCAGCAATTGGCACATAATTTATCTCTCGAATCGCATCGACAGGTCCGCAGCCTCGATATCCTTGGTCAGTGCGCCGATCGATATCCGGTCCACGCCGCTCTCCGCGACGTTGCGAACATTCTCCAGTGTGATGCCTCCAGAGGCTTCCAGTTCCGCGCGTTTCGCAGTGCGGCTCACGGCGAGGCGCATATCCGCCAACGAGAAATTATCCAGCAGGATCAAACGCGCGCCTGCATCCAGTGCCTCATCCAGTTGCGCCAGCGTTTCCACCTCGATCTGGATGGATATTCCGGGCGGCGTGATCTTGAATGCCTGCTCCATGACCGCGCCGATCCCGCCTGCCGCCGCGATATGATTCTCCTTGATCAGTACGCCGTCGAACAGTCCGATACGCTGGTTGTGCCCGCCGCCCATCTTCACCGCATACTTTTGCGCGATGCGCAGGCCGGGCAATGTCTTGCGGGTGTCCATGATCTTTGCACCGGTACCTGCCACAGCGTCCACATAGCGTCGCGTCAGCGTGGCAGTGGCGCAAAGGGTCTGCAGCAGATTCAGCGCGCAGCGTTCTGCGCTGAGCATCGCCCGCGCATTGCCGCGTAGCTCGCACAGGGTCTGATTCGCCTCGGCTGCTTCGCCTTCCTTTGCCAGCCACTTTATTTTGCAATCGGGGTCCAGCGCGATGAAACATTCATCGAACCACGGCACGCCGCACAACACCACTTTCTTGCGCGTGATGACCGTTGCATGCCCCGTCGCATGTTCCGGGATCAGTTGCGCGGTAAGGTCCGCGTCGGATGTCACCGCATTGCGGTTCTCCGTCCCCCTCTCCTTTTTATAGGAGAGGGCAGGGGTGAGGGTTCCAAAGTCCTCATCCAGTGCGGTCTGGATGTTCTGGCGAATATTCGGGGCGAGGTCGGTATCGAGCGGCATGGTGCATCCTTGCAAGACGTTTCAGCTTGCGAAACAAGTTACCAGATGTTGCGGGTATTGTCTGCGTCTTAATCAGGATTTGACGCCGCCCAGCAAGTTGGCGGGCACTGCCTCGTGGATGCGCTTGGGGGTGGAGAGATTGAGATTGTCCATGATGCGGATGAATTCCTCTTCGGATTTGCCCGCGATGCGCGTGTTCAGCACCTTCTCTTCGCCGATGCTGCTCACCCGCCGTCCCTTGTAGTCGTGACCGGGATAGACCAGCGTTTCATCCGGCAGCACGAACAGCTTTTGCGTGATGCTGCGGTAAAGTTCTGTGGCGCTGCCCTGCTGGAAATCGGTGCGGCCGCAGGCGTTGATCATCAGCGTGTCGCCGCTGAACAGGCGGTCGCGCCACAGATAACACAGGCTGCCGGGCGTATGCCCGGGCGTTGCGATAACGCGCAGGGTCTCGTCGCCAAAAACCAGCGTGTCGTCGTCGGCCAGTTGGCGGTCATAGCCCGGCGCGCCGCAATTCTTTGCGATCACCGTGGTGGCGCCGGTGCGCTGTTTGAGCGCCTGCGAACCTGTGATGTGATCGGCATGCACGTGCGTATCCAGCACGATGCGAAGTTTCAGTTTGAGCGATTCGAGCAGCGACAGATATTCATCGACGTGTTCAATCACAGGGTCGATGATCACCGCATTGCCCTGTTCATCGGCAAGCAGATAGGTGAGAGTGGAAGATTCGGGGTCGAACAATTGTCGGAAGGTCATGGCGGCGCCTTTCATGACACGGGTAGCCTTTTATATTGGGCCCAACCGCCTTTTTGCAAGTCCTGAGCGTATGGATGTACCGTATTCGCGATACGGCATCAGGTCAACTGTAAGTACCGGGGAACCACTGCCTCTTGAGATTCCGGATTATTGCCCCATTTAGCGAAGGGACAAATCAATTCTATGCGGGAGCGATCATGCGTTTCGACAAATTCACCACCAAGCTGCAGCAGGCGCTGGCAGATGCCCAGAGCCTGGCCGTTGGTGCGGACAACCAGTTCATCGAGCCGCAGCACCTGCTGCTGGCATTGCTTAACGATACCGAGAGCGGTGCTGCATCGTTGCTGTCGCGTGCCGGGGCAAATGTCGGCGCTTTGAAACCGGCTATTCAGCAGGCCGTGGATCGCCTACCCAAGGTGGAAGGCCACGGCGGCGAAGTGCAGGTGGGACGCGACCTGACCAATCTGCTCAACCTTACCGACAAGGCCGCGCAGAAGCGCGGCGACCAGTTCATCGCCTCGGAGATGTTTTTGCTTGCGGCCTGCGACGACAAGGGTGAGACCGGACGGCTGATCAAGCAACACGGTGTAGGGAAAGCCCCGCTAGAGCAAGCGATCAATGCCGTTCGCGGCGGTGAATCCGTCGGCTCGCAGGAAGCGGAAGGCCAGCGCGAGGCATTGAAGAAATACACCATCGACCTGACCGAGCGCGCGCGTCAAGGCAAGCTCGACCCGGTGATCGGTCGCGACGACGAGATCCGCCGCGCGATCCAAGTATTGCAACGCCGCACCAAGAACAATCCTGTGCTGATCGGCGAACCCGGCGTGGGTAAGACCGCGATCGTTGAAGGTCTGGCGCAGCGCATCGTCAACGGCGAAGTGCTCGAGACATTGAAGAACAAAAAGGTATTGAGCCTGGACATGGCTATGCTGATCGCCGGTGCCAAGTATCGCGGCGAATTCGAAGAGCGCCTGAAAGCCGTATTGAAAGAGCTGGCGCAAGATGAAGGTCAAACGATAGTGTTCATCGACGAGTTGCACACCATGGTGGGCGCGGGCAAGGCCGAGGGCGCGATGGATGCGGGCAACATGCTCAAGCCGGCGCTTGCGCGCGGCGAGCTGCATTGCGTCGGCGCGACCACATTGGACGAATATCGCAAGTACATCGAGAAGGATGCCGCGCTGGAGCGCCGCTTCCAGAAAGTGCTGGTCGAGGAGCCGAGCGTCGAATCCACGATCGCGATCCTGCGTGGACTGCAGGAACGCTATGAACTGCACCATGGTGTGGACATCACCGACCCGGCCATCGTTGCCGCGGCGGAACTGTCGCATCGCTATATCACCGACCGGTTCCTGCCCGACAAGGCGATCGACCTGATCGACGAGGCCGCCGCGCGCGTGAAGATGGAGATCGATTCCAAGCCCGAGGTGATGGACAAGCTCGAGCGTCGCCTGATCCAGCTCAAGATCGAGCGCGAAGCGGTCAAGAAGGAAAAGGACGAAGCCTCGAAGAAGCGCCATGAGCTGATCGAGGACGAGATCAAGAAGCTGGAGCGCGAATACGCCGACCTCGATGAGATCTGGAAAGCGGAGAAGGGTGCGGCGCAAGGCACCGCCAACCTCAAGGAAGAGATCGACCACGTCAAGGCCGAGATGGCATCGCTGCAGCGCGAAGGCAAGCTGGAAAAGGTCGCCGAGCTGCAATACGGCAAATTGCCACAGCTCGAAGCCAGGCTGAAGGAAGCTACGCAACGCGAAGCAGAAGGCGATGGCAGCAAGAACAAGTTGCTGCGCACACAAGTCGGCGCGGAAGAGATCGCCGAAGTGGTGAGCCGCGCGACCGGCATTCCTGTCTCCAAGATGATGCAGGGCGAGCGCGACAAGCTGCTGCACATGGAAGACAAGCTGCACGAGCGCGTGGTCGGCCAGGACGAGGCGGTAAAACTTGTTTCGGATGCTATCCGCCGTTCACGCTCCGGCTTGAGCGACCCAAACCGTCCTTACGGTTCGTTCCTGTTCCTCGGCCCCACCGGCGTGGGCAAGACCGAGCTGTGCAAGGCGCTGGCCGGATTCATGTTCGATTCCGAAGATCATCTGATCCGCATCGACATGAGCGAATACATGGAGAAGCATTCCGTCGCGCGCCTGATCGGCGCGCCACCCGGCTATGTCGGCTATGAAGAAGGCGGCGGGTTGACCGAGGCCGTGCGCCGCAAACCTTACAGCGTCATCCTGCTCGACGAAGTGGAGAAGGCGCACCCGGATGTGTTCAACGTGCTGTTGCAGGCGCTGGACGATGGCCGCATGACCGACGGCCAGGGCCGCACCGTGGACTTCAAGAATACCGTGATCGTGATGACTTCAAACCTCGGCAGCCAGATGATCCAGCAGATGGAAGGCGACGACTATCAGGTGGTGAAGCTCGCGGTGATGGCCGAGGTGAAGAGCTACTTCCGTCCCGAGTTCATCAACCGCATCGACGAGGTCGTGGTGTTCCACGCGCTGGATGAAAAGAACATCAAGTCCATCGCGAAGATACAGTTGCAGTACCTGGAGAAACGTCTCGCCGCAATGGAGATGAAACTGCAAGTCACCGATGCCGCACTGGCCGAGATCGCCAACGCGGGTTTCGACCCGGTGTACGGCGCAAGACCGTTGAAGCGAGCCATCCAGGCACAACTGGAAAACCCGCTCTCCAGGCTGATCCTGGAAGGTCGCTTTGCAGCCAAAGACACCATCAAGGTGGATTGCCAGTCAGGTGTTATGAGATTTGATAAAGGGTGACAGCCGCAAGGGGTGCACCAAAGGTACGCTGGCGGCATCTGCTCGCAAGCTCGCAGGCCGCTCAGTCAGGGCCGTGGTTGTACAGACGCTAAAGCGTCAACAACCACGCTCTGAAGTTCGAGAAGTAATTCTTTATGTTTCACCTCCCGCATGCGGGACTACCAGCGACTTGGCGGCTTTGCCGCCTAGTCGAATGGCTATGACCAACGACTTAGCGTATGTCTTATCGCGCTTAGTCGGATGGCCAGTAGTTCTATCAGTAGTTCTATCAGAGGGTTAGGGTGAGTGTAGCCTGGCAATGCCGTGCTATTCCCCTTGCATATGATTGTTGGACTATTTGACAACACGCTAACCTGTTGTTATTCTCTCCAACATGAATGCCCGCGAATTATTCAATCGCCGCGTAATAGTCACGGAACAAGCGTTTGCGGAACAGGTGCTGTGGGAAGTGCCCGAACCTGTTTCCGGAAGCAAGCATAGCTACAAGTACCGGCTGGCATTTGTTGTTGAGGGAAATTGTGTGCTGCGTTAAGACAACGAGGCGGGCAAGGGCGACCACAGGCATGTGCGCGGCAAGGAAGTTAAATACCGCTTTGTTTCGGTCGATAAGCCGGTCACAGATTTTTTCGAAGATGTAAGGAGGATGCAAAATTGAAAACAGTAACGATTGACGTCCGGCGATTGACCGACACAGTGGGTGATTTCACCCAGACCTGGAAGAGCGGCAAAGCTTCCGCGCCCCGCATCAGCTTCGAATCGCCAGAATTTCTGTTCAAAGTACTGTCTGGAAAACGTTGGGAACTGTTGAACGCGCTGACCGGCGCAGGCGCCATGTCGATTCGCGAAGCGGCGCGGCGCGTTGAGCGAGATGTCAAAGCGGTGCATGGCGACGTAACTGCGCTGCTCAATGCGGGCATATTGGCCAAGACCGATGATGGGATGATCATATTTCCCTATGACGCAATCCATGTGGATTTCTTGCTCAAGGCGGCTTGAAGAACAAATTCGATCCGGATATGAGAATGAAAAATAAATTTATAGGGATTTTGCTGGCGTTTACGCTGGTCGCATCCGGCACAGCGCAGGCGCTCGCGTTGCTTGCGCCGGTGGAACAACAGTCACAGGCCGCAATCTTGTCCGCCAAGATTCTGGACCGTTATCAATACAGGCATGTGGCACTTGACGATAATCTGTCTGCGCAAATATTCGACAACTATCTGAAAATTCTGGATGGCAGCAAGATATTTTTCCTGCAGACCGACATCGATCACTTTGCCGGTGCGCGTACCCGGCTTGACGATGCCATACTCAAGCAAGACCTCAGCATCCCATTCGGAATCTACAATCTTTACCAGCAGCGCATAGCCGAGCGCTATGGTTATGCCCGCGCCCTGCTGAAAAAAGGTTTTGATTTCGGTAAAACGGAAAGCTATCAAATCATCCGAAAGGATGCACCATGGCCGAAATCCGAAGACGAGTTGAACGACTTGTGGCGCAAGCGAGTCAAGAACGACTGGCTGCGCCTCAAACTCGGCGGCAAGGACAATAAAAGTATCGTCGGAATACTGGACAAGCGCTATGCCAATACCCTGGAAAGTTTTGCCAAGGTCAAAAGTGCAGACGTGTTCCAGGGCTTCATGAACGCCTATACTATGGCCATGGATCCGCATTCCAATTATTTTGGAATGCGCGAATCCGAAGAGTTCGATATTTCGATGAAATTATCACTGACCGGCATCGGTGCATCGCTCTTTAACCAGGACGAATACACGGTGATCAGGGAAGTGCTGGCAGGCGGCCCCGCGGCGTTATCGGGCGAGTTGAATGCCGGAGACCGCATCGTGGGTGTCGGGCAGGGCGAGGAGGGTCAGATCACCGACATCATGGGCTGGCGCATCGACGATACCGTGGCGGTGATACGTGGTGCCGAGGATACCGTGGTGCGTCTTGATGTGCTGCCCGCCGAGGCGGGGGCTGACGGCAAGCACAAGATCATCTCGCTGGTCCGGAAAAAGATCACGCTGGAAAAACAGGCAGCCAAAAAATCCATCATCGAGGTGAAAGACGGCAGCGCGACGCACCGTGTCGGCGTGATCTCGCTGCCCGGCTTCTATCAGGATTTTACTGCCCGGCAAAAGGGAGACAAGGATTTCAAAAGCGCGACCAGGGATGTAGCGCTGCTGTTGGAGGAACTGAAAAAAGACAGGGTGGATGGCGTGCTGGTGGATCTGCGCAACAACGGCGGCGGCTCACTGAATGAGGCCATCGATCTGACCGGTCTGTTCATCGATAAAGGCCCCGTGGTACAACAGCGCGATGCCGAAGGAAATGTATCTGTAGCGAAAGATGAAAATACGGGTGCCGTCTGGAACGGGCCGCTGGGTGTGTTGATCAATCGCAGCTCGGCATCAGCCTCGGAGATCTTCGCGGCTGCGATACAGGATTATGGCCGCGGGGTTGTGATCGGCGAGACCAGTTTTGGCAAAGGCACCGTGCAGACCGTGGCAGATATCAACCAGATCGCAAATCTCGACAAGCCCCAATTGGGCGAGATCAAGTTTACCGTCGCCCAGTTTTTCCGTATCAATGGCGGCACCACCCAGTTGCGCGGTGTGATACCGGATATCAAATTCCCGACGCTGGCCGACACGGCCGACTTTGGCGAATCCAGTTATGACAATGCCTTGCCCTGGTCGCAGATCAAAATGGCCGACTACGTGCCGGCCGGCGATTTGACAGGCATCGTGCCAAAGTTGATCGCGAGCTACGACAAGCGCATCAGCCATGACAAAGACTTCAAGTATTTGCAGGAAGATATCGCCGAGCTCGACACGCTGCGCCAGAAAAACCTGATCTCGCTCAATGAAACCGAGCGTCGCAAAGAGCGCGAAGCGCAGGAAGCGCGAGAAAAATCCCGCGAAAAAACCGGGGCAGCCAATCGCCCGGACAAGGCATCCCCTTTAGCCGCGAACAATAAATTCCGGGACGATGGCATGTTATCGAACGAACGCGATCTCAGTGATGACCTGGCCATCGAGAAGGCGAACAACAGTGCCAAAGATATTTTACTGAATGAAGCGGCACATATCGTCAGCGATGCGGCTGCGTTGCTGAAGCCTGATCCGAGGCTTGCCGCCAGCACGTCGCCTTGATAGGCGTGATGAAGTTCGAGGATAACTCTTTCTATCCCCTCTCCCGCATGCGGGAGAGGGCTAGGGTGAGGGTAGCCCGGCGATGCCGGGCTTTTTGTCTCTACAATAAATAGCAGTCTGTCCCTGATTACACTTTGGAAAAATCAAGGCCGGTCAAGACCGTCGATAGCCTTCTTCAAATTGGCAACGGTTCGGTCGACATTCAGCAATTTTTCAAGGCCGAACAAACCCAATCTGAATGTCCGGTAGTCGGCTCTTTCATCGCATTGAAGCGGCACGCCTGCCGCAATCTGCATACCTGATTGAATAAATTTCTTCCCGTTCTGAATGTCGGGGTCGGATGTATAGCTCACCACCACCCCGGGCGATTGAAAGCCCGGCGCAGCGACGGAGATGAAGTTTTTCGATTCGAGCAAGGCGCGCACTTTCGTGCCCAGCTCGACCTGTTTTGCCTTGGCTGTCGGGAAACCGAGCGCTTGTGTTTCCTGCATATTGTTACGCAAAATTTTTAACGCATCCGTCGGCATGGTCGTGTGATAAAGATGGCCGCCCTTTTCATAGGCTTCCATGATTTGCAGCCACTTCTTCAGGTCCATCGCGAAGCTGCTGCTTTGGGTATGCTCGATCTTCGCGCGTGCGCGTTCACCCAGCGCGATCATTGCGCAGCACGGTGAACTGCTCCATCCCTTTTGCGGCGCCGAGATCAGCACGTCGACCTTGCACTTCTTCATGTCTACCCACATTGCGCCCGAAGCGATGCAGTCCAGCACGAATATGCCGTTGACCGATTCAACCGCCTCGCCGATCGCCTGCACATAGTCGTCCGGCAGGATGATCCCCGAGGATGTTTCAACATGGGGAGCGAAGACAACCGCCGGCTTTTCCTTTTTGATGTAGGCGACGACTTCCCCGATCGGTGGTGGCGCAAAGCAGCCTGTTGTGGAGTTGTCGGTTTGCCTTGCTTTGAACACATGGACATCCTGCGTGATGTTTCCCGTCTCCAGTATTTGCGTCCAGCGATAACTGAACCATCCGTTGCGAACGATCATGCATTTCTGATTGTGCGCAAATTGGCGTGCCACCGATTCCATGCCGAATGTACCGCTGCCGGGAACGATGATCGCCGCGTGGGCGTTGTAGGTTTCTTTGATAAGAGCCGATATGTCCTTGACAATTTGCTGAAATTGCTTGGACATGTGGTTAAGGGAACGGTCGGTATAGACGACCGAAAATTCAAGTAATCCATCGGGATCGACGTTGGGGAGCAAACCTGGCATGACATTTCCTTTACAAAATACCGTGGACTGTTCCTGATCGAGGTGTTTATCTTTACAGAGGACGGTTGTAGTTGATCATTTCATTCCACGCATGGACGGCTTCGGCGATCGCAGTGGCTTCGTCCTTGCCTTCTGCCGGGATCGCGGGGCCGGTCTGTCCGCACACGGGACAGATCACTCGATAGATGATTTCGTCGTGCCCATCC
>Ga0210099_1000433_pt1 | contig 14346 bp, 15 predicted proteins | sample Joice_ThreeSqA_D_4_FD_184872 | JGI IMG/M metagenome (GOLD analysis project Ga0210099, IMG submission 184872) | Wetland microbial communities from San Francisco Bay, California, USA, that impact long-term carbon sequestration - Joice_ThreeSqA_D2... | ecosystem: Environmental > Aquatic > Marine >...
GCATTTAATCCATTAGATTTCACTTATTACCCTTTTTCTCACAGCTTGTTTGCTGTGATTGTTTGGGCGGTAGCGTTTTTTGTAGTTTATTTCGTTATAAAAAAGAATTTCAAGAGTGCAATGTTGTTGGGGCTGTTAGTTATCAGTCATTGGGTTCTCGATCTTATTGTCCACATTCCTGATTTGCCAATATTTCCCGGCGGCAGTGTTAAGGTTGGATTTGGTTTATGGAATTCTATTACAGGAACTATAATTGTAGAAGGGTTGATTTTTATAGGTGGTGTTTATCTTTACTTCAAATCAACTAACGCAGAAAATAAAAAAGGCACTTTTGCTTTATGGGGATTAGTAATATTTCTAATCTTAATTTATGTTATGAATATTATCGGGCCCCCGCCAGATTCTGCACAAGCAATTGGATATGTAGGATTATCACAATGGCTAATAATTGCCTGGGGTTACTGGATTGATAGAAACAGGAAAGCTGTCTAATAGTAATTCAATCTTTTATTATTACTAAACCTTTGCTAATTTATATCTGAATTCCAACAGCAGGTTTTTTTGAAGACATTTGTTACCACAATTTTATTAAGTGTTATTTTATTTAATGCTGCAGGATATGAAATCGTCTTCGCATGTCTTTTAATTAATTGTGGAGAAGAAGCTTATGAGAAAGAGATAGAACAATACCAGGAAACAACTTTAGTTATTGATTCCACCAACTGCGAACTACTTAAAAGAAAAAACGGCAAAGAAATAATTTATGAGGGAATTCTTTACGATATAAAAAGTGAAGAAACTGTCGGGGAAGATTTAATAATTCATTGTATAAGAGATAAAGAAGAGCAGGAATTACTCGATCATTTCGAAACTTTTCATTCTGAAAAGGATAAGAGGAATAACAATAAACCTATCGAAGGTCTTATCTATAAAAACCAATTGACATTATTTTTTACTAATAACATTTTCAATATTGAACTGCCATTAAGTTCGGGACAAACTAATTCTTACAAACAATTTAATTATTTGCAGCCGGAAATAAGACTTCTAACTCCCCCGCCCAAAATTCATCTGATTTGACTCAAAATAAATTTTATTAATTAATTTTTTTCTCTTTTTACGGAAGAAAAACATCTATCCAAAATTTTGAGGCATCAGATGAAAATATTTTTTTCATTATTCTTATTGCTCATTTTTAATTTTATGCTTTCTGCACAGGTTAAATTATCAGGAACAGTAAGTGATAAAAGCAATGGGAACCAGCTTGAATCCGCAAATATTTATTTGCCGGAACTTCAGCAAGGCACTATAACAAACAAAGAGGGTTATTATGAAATTTCAAATTTGCCGGAAGGATTTTTCCAAGTTCACTTCAGTTATGTCGGTTACAAAAGCCGGGTTGTCAATGTCGATTTGAAAAACGGGAATGTTTCTTTAAACCTTGAGCTTGAACCATCAAATATTGAAATGGGCGATGTAGTTGTTATCGGAAACTCGGTTGATGAATTTGAAAAAGCTCCGTTCAAGGTTGAAAAAACTTCAGCCGATATTGTAAAAAGTGATGGCTTCATTTCACTTCAAAGATCATTAACGCTTTTACCGGGGATAACAGAATTATCAAACGGTTTCTCAATTTCAAAGCCTGTTATAAGAGGACTATTTGGGTACAGAATTGCAGCAATTGTAAACGGATTGCGTTTCGATAATCAGGAATGGCAGAATGAACATGGTTTCGGTGTAAATGAAGTCGGGACAGGAAGTATTGAAATTACCGAAGGACCTGCGGCGTTATTATATGGTTCAAATGTAATTGGCGGTGCAGTTAATTTTGTCGATCCGGCTTTCGCTGATGTCGGCACAACAACAGGAGAAGTTAATCTCGAAACTTTCTCAAACACACTCGGCGCTAATCTTACAGCAAATGTGAAAAGTTCAGGCAAAAAGTTGCGCTGGCAGTTTCATCTTGGCGGACAAAGTCACGCTGATTATCTCGATGGAAATCATGAGAGAATTCCTAACACAAGATTTGCAGCTTTAGATGCAAAAGGTATTTTGAATTACAATGATACCTGGGGATTTTCAACTCTTGAATATCTGTTTTCTTATCATGTTCACGGAGTTGTTGAAGAAGCCGATTTGAATAATCCAAAAGATAAAGAAGAAGAACATTTTGAAAGAGAATTTGAGGGACCTCATCACATTATCGGAACTCATGTAATTTCTCTCAGAAATCTTTTTGTTACAGGAAATTCAAAATTCAAAGTTAATCTCGGTTTTCAGAATAATCATCGTGAGGAAGAAGAAGGCGCGGATGAAAATAACGTCGGAGAAGGAGACATGGCTGATCTTGATGTTATGCTTAATACTTTTTCTTATGACGCCGAATGGCTTTATTCTGTTTTTGAAAACGCTGAACTAACAATCGGAACACAGGGACAAATCCAGCGAAATGAAAATGAAGGCAAACGTATTCTCATTCCCGACGCCGATATGAATGAGTTCTCGTTTTTCACTTACTTAAAAAAGAATTATGATAAATTTCTTTTTGAAGGCGGCGCAAGGTACGATTTAAACAAAATTGAAACTCAGGAAATGGGAACTCCAGGTGAGGAAGCGTATTTCCAAAAACTGGATCGTGATTACAATGCTTTTAACGGAGCTATCGGAGGTTCGTATTTTCCTACAAGTAACTGGTCAATAAAAATAAACTTTGCTACAGGATTCCGTGCACCTGATCTTTCGGAAATTGCATCGAATGGCGTTCACGAAGGGACAACAAGATATGAACGTGGTGATCCAAATTTAGAGAGCGAACAAAATTACCAGGCTGATCTCGGAGTAACTTATGTTGCAAACTCGGTTAAGATTAGTGTAAGCGCTTTTAACAATCAAATAAAAAACTTTATCTACTTAATGCCAACTAATCAAAAAACGCCGGATGGAATAAATACTTATTATGATTTTGTTCAGGATGATGCTAATCTTACAGGCGGGGAAGCAGCTATAGAAGTCAAGCCAACGAAATGTGTAAACCTTAATGCATCTTACTCGACCGTAATTGGCAAAAAGACTTACGACACTTACCTGCCGTTTATGCCTGCCGATAAAATCATTGCCGAAGTAAAATTCTTCCTTTCGGATTTTTCTTCATTCAAAGGAACTTTCTTAAATGTACGTTTGAGAAGCTATCTTAAACAAAACAGGAATGCAGATAATGAAACTCCAACCCTTGGATATTCTTTATATGATGCGGGAATAGGTTCAACAATTAATTGGGGTTCGGTTCCCTTGAAGATTACAGTAAATGTTACCAACATATTTGATAAAGTTTATATCAACCATTTAAGTTTGTTAAAACCGCTTGGCATTTACGATATGGGAAGGAATATTAGCTTATCAGTTAATGTTCCGTTTAGTTTTAATTGATTTTTTAAGTAGGAACTTCATTAATGAAGTTCCTTTGGACTCTACAAGTTTAGCTTAAATGTTATTTGACCTCTCCCTCACCCTCTCCTTAGTAAGGAGAGGGACGGAGTGAGGTTATTTTGTATTTCCGTTTAAAATAAAAAACCCGTCACTAAGACGGGTTTTGTTTTTTATCGAAAGAAGTTCTTTACTTTATCTCAATCGTCCTTAGTTTTATCCTGTCGTGCTTTGGAAGCTTAACAGTAAGCTGTCCGTTTTCAAACCGTGCCTCTATCTTAGTCTCATCAACACTATTGCTTATCCTGAACTTCCTGTAATAGTTCCCTATTTCATTTTCGTTGAGGATATATTTCCTGTTCTTCAGATCTTTATAATTTACCTTACCAAAGATCGAAAGAGATTCCTCCTCTAGTTTAAGCTTAACATCGTCTCTCGTAACACCCGGCATACTCGCAACCAAATGAAAATCATCAGTAGTTTCATATACGTCAACAAACGGGGCAACAACCGATTCGGTTTCAAGAACTTCTTCCCAGTTTTGTTCATTGTCCTTAACTGTTACGATATCTTTGTTGTCTGACATTTTTATTCTCCTATTTTATTAAACTTGTTATCTCCGTAGCACAGAATAGTATTCTGTGCTACGTGGTATGATTACTTTTTATCTTTGTCTTTATCTTTTTCTTCATCAACAACTTCGTAAGATGCATCCTGTGCTTCTTCATTTCCCGATTTGGCTTCCTGTGAAGCACCGCCTGCTGCACCTTGATCCTGCGCACCAGTAGCACCCGGCTGAGAACCTGCCGCACCTGCCTGCTGGTAAAGCTGTGAAGCTATTTCATTCCACACTTTAGTTAAATCTTCAGTTGCAGATTTAATTCTATCCGAATCATTGGAAGAAAAAGCATCTTCAACTTTCTTTATTTCAGATTCAAGCCGTGACTTGCTGTCAGCCGATAGCTTGTCTTTCATTTCTTCCATCTGTTTCTTAGTCTGGAAGATCATGCTGTCAGCCTGGTTTCTAACATCGACACTTTCTTTCTTTTTCTTATCTTCAGCAGCATGCTCCGTTGCATCCTTTTTCATCTTTTCTACCTCTTCTTTGCTAAGTCCGCTTGAAGAAGTTATGCTTATACTCTGTTCCTTATTCGTGGCTTTATCTTTAGCGTGAACATGCATAATACCGTTTGCATCGATATCAAAAGTAACCTCAACCTGGGGAACTCCTCTCGGTGCCGGTGGAATTCCATCAAGATGAAATCTTCCAAGTGTCCTGTTATCATTAGCCATTGGTCTTTCGCCCTGCAGAACATGTATTTCCACAGAAGGCTGGTTATCAGATGCAGTTGAAAAGATTTCGCTTTTCTTTGTCGGTATAGTTGTATTTGCATCAATAAGTTTTGTAAATACGCCACCGAGTGTTTCAATACCAAGTGAAAGCGGAGTTACATCGAGTAACAACACATCTTTAACATCACCGGTAAGAACACCACCCTGGATTGAAGCACCAATTGCTACAACTTCATCAGGGTTTACACCTTTATGAGGTTCCTTACCAAATATTTTCTTTACGAGTTCCTGGACAGCAGGAATTCTTGTTGATCCACCGACAAGTATTACTTCATCAACCTGCGATGCACTAACACCTGCGGCTTTAAGAGCCTGCTCTGTAGGACCAGCGGTTCTTTTAACAAGGTCATCAACTAGCTGTTCAAATTTCGATCTTGAAATATTGATATTAAGATGTTTGGGACCTTCCTGTGTAGCTGTAATAAATGGAAGATTAACATCAGTAGTTGACGAAGAAGACAACTCGATCTTAGCTTTCTCAGCAGCTTCTTTCAATCTCTGCAAAGCCATCGGGTCATTTCTTAAATCAATTCCTTCCTGTTTCTTGAACTCATCGGCAAGATAATCAATCACTCTCTGGTCAAAGTCGTCGCCTCCAAGGTGTCCGTCACCATTAGAAGATTTAACCTCGAAAACACCTTCACCTAGTTGAAGAATCGAGATATCGAACGTACCGCCACCTAAATCATATACTGCTACAAGATGATCTCTCGTCTTTTTATCCAAACCGTAAGCAAGAGCAGCAGCAGTTGGCTCATTAATTATTCTTTTAACTTTTAAACCAGCAATCTCACCAGCGTCTTTTGTAGCTTGGCGCTGTGAATCATTAAAATATGCCGGGACAGTAATTACAGCTTCCGTTACTTCCTGTCCGAGATATTCTTCGGCAGTTTTTTTCATTTTCTGTAATACCATTGCACTGATTTCGGGAGGAGAATATATTCTATCGCCAATCTTTACACGCGCACTATTACTATCACCTGAAACAACCTCATACGGCACCTTCTTCATTTCCTCAGTAACTTCATCCATCTTTCTTCCCATAAATCGTTTTATCGAGAAGATAGTGTTCTTAGGATTTGTGATAGCTTGTCTTTTTGCAGGCTGTCCGACTAATCTCTCACCTGATTTAGCGAATGCAACAATCGAAGGTGTAGTTCTGCCGCCTTCTGAGTTTGGAATAACTACCGGGTCATTACCTTCCATAACAGCAACACAAGAGTTTGTTGTTCCAAGGTCTATTCCAATTATTTTACCCATTATCAAAAATTCCTTTCTTTAATTTATTTATGACGAACCAATTATTTTACTTCGATAAATTTCTCAGTGGCCTTTTTAGGCTGAGCTTTTTGAATTGTTACATTCAGAATTCCATTATCGAATTTTGCTTCAACACTATCCGGATCTATCTCATCCGGCAGAGTAAAACTTCTTGTGAATGAACCATAGACTCTTTCACTTCTGAAGAAATTCTTTTTATCGTTTTCTTCTTTCTCTTTCTTCTTCTCACCAGAGATTGTTAAAATATTATCCTGAAGAGTTATCTTTATGTCTTCCTTTTTAACTCCCGGAATCTCAGCTTCAACATAAATGTTCTTTTCATCATCAGATATGTCTATGTGAGGATAATAATTAAAATCTGTGGTTGGGAACTCGCCAAAGAACCTGTGAATTCTTTCATTCCAGTTTTCAAGTTCCCTTAAAGGCTCAAATTTTATTAGTGTCATTTTATCAACTCCTATCTTTCTTTTATATATTTATGACGATTCTTTAATAATTTTTTGCTAGTATATATACAACGCTTATGCCATGCACTTAAAAGGTAAGATAAGATATTATACTATAATGAGTTATGGACATAGTTCATTAAAAATAGGGTGACCTAAAATTTGTCTATATATATGACTTTATGACAGCATTACTTGTTAATTAGCAAAAAATCTGACATTAACGACATACAGGATAAAAAATGGAATCGGCTTTTAACCTTGAAAATTTTGATATCAAGCTCGATACGGAAATAATAGGGAGAAATATTATCTATACTGATGAAGCTTCTTCCACAAATAGTTTTCTACTTGATCCTTCGTCTGCCGGAAATATTAATGGAACAATATTCATTGCAGAGAAACAAACAAAAGGACGTGGAAGAAAAGACAGGCAATGGTACAGCACTAAAGGATTGAACCTTACTTTTTCAATTCTTCTCACTGATAAAAGATATTTTACCAGACATTTTAACCTGATAAACTTTGCAACCGCATTGTCGACAGCAATAGCAATTGAAAATCTTTTCCAGTCAAAAACAGAATTAAAATGGCCAAACGATGTTTTGATAAATAATAAAAAAGTTGCCGGTGTTTTAATCGAGTCTTCTTCTAAAGGAGAAAAGATCGAACGTGTTGTAATTGGGATTGGCATAAATGTTAATCAGACTTCTTTCCAGGGAAGTTACAATGTTAACCCGACATCACTAAAGATAGAAACGGGTGAAAATATTGATAGAGAAACACTGCTTGCAGAATTGCTAAATGTATTTGAGGAGACTCTCGGGCAAGTAAACTCAAATTACAAATGGATTTTAAAAGAATGGAAAGAAAGATGCGGAATGATCGGGGAAAGGATTTCTGTAAGCGATGGTGAAAATACTAAGAATGGTATTTTTGATGATATAGATGAGAACGGGTTTATGCTTTTGAGAAAGAAAGATAAAATTGAAAAAATCTATTTTGGCGACGTGAGTATAGTTTAATGCTGATTGCAATCGACATAGGAAATTCGAGAATAAAAGCCGGGAAGTTTACAAAAGATAAACTCACAGAATTTCATTCTTTTACGAATATTGATGAAGTTAATAATTTCTTACATGATAATTCAAAAGAAAAATTTGCAATTTCTTCTGTAGTTCCTGATAAGAAAAAGATTCTTTCAGAAAAAATCGATAAGCTAACAGGTAAGCCCCCCTTCATTATTACAAAAGATGTTAAAACAAATCTTAAAATAGATTATAAAACTCCCGAAACTTTAGGAATTGACCGACTTTGCTCTGCTGAAGGAGCATTTTTTCTTTTTAAGAATTCAGAAGAGTTTAAGAATTACAAAGAAGGTTTTTATATTCTCGCAATTGATTTTGGAACCGCAACAACAATAAATATAATTGAATATCCAGGAAAATTTATAGGTGGTTTAATCGCCCCGGGATTAGAAATGATGTTCGAATCACTTAAGCAAAGAACTGCTCAACTACCTCTTCTAAGTGTTTCTGATTTTGTTTCAACATTTGGAAAAGATACAAAATCCTCAATAGCAAGCGGAGTTGTAATTTCTGTTGTCGGGATGATCGAGAAAACGATCAGGAATTTAACAGATGCAGGGACAAGTAGCGACTTGTCTCTACAAAATTTGTTTATCTATTTAACAGGTGGAAATGCGAAGAAAATTATTCCCTATCTCAATTTTGATTTTGTTTATGAAGAAGGTTTGGTTTTATATGGAGTAAATTCTTTGTATAAGTTGAATAATGTCTCTTGAACTAAAAGTCTTCTCTTCACTTGTCATAATGATATCTACACGTATAAATCAACAATTTACCTTCAGATATTCTGTATACTAATCTATGTTCTCTATCGATTCGCCTTGACCAGAATCCGGCAAGATCAAATTTTAACAGTTCCGGCTTTCCAATCCCTTCGTAAGGATGTCTTAATATATCCTTAATTAGTTCATTAATTCTTTTAAGGATCTTCTTATTTTCATTCTGCCAGGAAATATAATCTGCCCACCCATTTTCCGAAAACACAATTTCCATTATTCTTCGATTAAATTACTTCGTACGACTTTCCCCTCTTTCATCTGGTTAATCGATTCATATAGTCTATCAGCATTTGTCTTTGAACTCAGTAGATGAAGTGTTTCGATCATTGAGTTATATTCATCTAAAGAAATCATCACAGTTCCTTTTCCACTTCCTCTTTTAATTATCAAGGTTTCATGATTGTTTTCAACGTCATCAAGAAATTTTTTTAATTCGGTTCTAAATTCTGAAAAATTTGCCGTCAACATTATTCGCCTATTTAAGTATTTATATAGGTACCAAGTTACGTACTTATTTAATAATATTCAAATAAATCTTCTAAAACTGAACCCTCACCAACTCATTATCAATCAATCTTGTATTCCCTACTTTGGCAGCTACAAGAATATAATACTCATTTCCCTCTTCAATTAAATCAGCTTCCCTAAATCCATAAGCGTTTACAATTCCAACATAATCCAGTTTAATAGATTTTTCTTCACCAATAATCATTTTCATATTGCCAATAACCTTTTGTGGATCCATTTCTCTTCCTTCAATTAGTTTTCTGGCATATAAAAGAGATTTATGTAAAGTAAGTGCTTTTGTTCTTTCATCAGAGGATAAATAAATATTCCGTGAACTCATTGCCAGACCATCAGATTCCCTTACAATTGGACAAACAACAATTTCAATATCATATTTAAGATCCGTTACCATTTGTTTAATAACTGCACTTTGCTGTGCATCTTTTTGTCCGAAGAAAGCCATATCCGGTTTTACACAATTAAATAATATTGAAACAATTGTTGTAACACCTTTGAAATGTGTTGGCCTGAATTCTCCCTCGAATTTTTTTGAGATTTCATTTACGTAAACATAAGATTGATAACCGGGAGAATATATTTCATCTGCAGAAGGGACAAAAATATAATCTACATCATATTCCTTAATAAGAGAATTATCACGTTCAATTTCCCGCGGATATTTTTCATAATCTTCGGTTGGAGCAAATTGAGTAGGATTAACAAAAATAGAAACAACGGTTATATCACAAAGTTCTTTTGATTTTTTGATTAGTGAAAGATGTCCTTCGTGCAAATACCCCATAGTAGGAACAAGCCCGATTTTCTTTCCCGAACAGCTTAACTGCCGGGAAACAGATTGCATTTCTTTAACAGTAGAAATTGTTTTGATCAGTAACCTCAGTTGAGTAGAGTCAAAACATTATATATTGTTTCTTTTAGATTTTTTCTCGGACTGATTATATCCACAAATCCCTGTTCAAGTAAAAATTCAGAACGCTGAAAACCTTCCGGCAAGTCTTTGCCTATAGTTTGCTTAATAACTCTTGGGCCTGCAAATCCGATCAAAGCTCCTGGCTCGGCAATATGAACATCACCCAACATTGCATAACTTGCAGTTGTCCCGCCTGTAGTAGGATCAGTTAAAACCGAAATGTAAGGAAGCCCGAGCTCTGCATATTTTGCAAGACGAGCACTTGTTTTTGCAAGCTGCATTAACGAATATGCACCTTCCATCATTCTTGCACCGCCGCTTGAAGAAATAATAATAAGAGGAAGTTTATTCTTTCCGGCTTTATCGGTTAAACGGGAAATCTTTTCTCCAACAACCGACCCCATGCTGCCGCCGATAAACTTAAAATCCATACAACCTAAAGCCACATTGATTCCGTTAAGTTTTCCTGTTCCTGTTCTAACGGCATCCATCAGCCCGACTTTTTTAATCGTTTCATCGATACGCCGCGTATATTTTTTTGTGTCCTCAAAGCCGAGAGGATCGGCAGAACGCATCTTCTTATCCATCTCTTTGAAAGAACTTTTGTCGAGAACTACCTTGATATACTCATTACTGCCTATCCTGAAATGATAACCACATTTGGGACAAGTCCATAAATCTTGTTCAAGCTGTTTCTTATGAATTATTTCATTACAGCTCGGACATTTTTCCCATAAGCCATCCGGTAGTTCTTTTTTCTGGCTGTCGGGCGCAATATTTTCTTTTGATCTTTTGAACCAGGCCATTAGTTTGATTTCTCTTTTTGAAGTGTAGTAGTATCTTTATTCTTAAGAGTATCTGTTTCCTCTTTAACAACTTTTCCGAAAAGTTTTAAAACATAATCAGGACCACTATCATCATTAGATTTAATAGTAATATACTTTACCTGCTCTCCTGATCTTCCCCTGGAGTTGAATTCTACTTTTATATTTGTTGATTCGCCCGGCATTAATTCTTTTTTTTCAGGAAGAGCTGCTGTACATCCGCATGATGCATGCACGTTGTCTATTATTAATTTGCTCTCACCGGAATTTGTAATAACAAAGTTATGTTTTACTTTTTCCCCTTGTACGACTGTTCCAAAATCATATTCCTTTTCCTGGGAGACTATCTTCGGACCAGAATACTGCGAGTAGGATACCGACATCAACAGGCATAACAAGGTTAAAATTTTCTTAATCATATCTTCATTCCTTTTATTATGAAATCTTTAAGATAATTTGGTTCTAAAAAATCATATTCTAAAGTTAATAATCCCTTACCAAACTTTTCAAACCATTTGGCAATGTATTTTGCCGAAGGCGCTGCAAAACAGCTTTTGCCCTCACTTTTAACAGCGTTTCCAAAAATTAATTTGTTTTTAACTCTATTTTCTATTTTTTGACTGTCTATTATAGTCAAATTGTGAGCAAATATATAATTATTACTTTTAATTTGAAACTCTGCATAATAAGCTTCTTCAGAATTAACTTTGTTTGCAATAATAAATTCTGTTCCTTCACTTAGAAAATCAGTTAATTGATATGCCATCGCTTCGAATGTTGGAACTGGTGCTATGGGAAGCGAGGCTCCAAAAGCCAGACCTTTTGCTGTTGACATTCCAATCCTTAAACCTGTAAAAGAACCGGGACCAGCCGACACAGCAATACCTGCGACTTGGTTTATTTCTGTCCCGGATGTTTTTAAAACTTTATCTACAAGATCAAAGATTACTTCTGAGTGTGCATTCCTAAGAAGCATTGAAAACTCGTAAAACCTTTCTTCATCAAAATAAAGACACACTCCACAAATTTTCTCTGAAGTTTCCAAAGCCAGGATCGGTTTTCCATTAATCATAATTATCAAATCTAAAATTACGAACTGAATCTTCCAGCATTTCAATATTTATTTCAATTCTCGATTTGGGTAGAACACCAGGAATAAGATTTCCCCATTCAATAAATGTAACTGCATTTGGATCGTTTATATAATCGTTAAACCCGATATCAAAAAGTTCTTCTTTATTTTTCAACCTGTAAAAATCGAAATGATAAACTTTTTTTTCTCCGTAATATATATTTACTATTGAAAATGATGGACTGCTTGCATTAGTGATTCCCCAAACCGTAGAAGCACTTTTCACAAAAAAAGTTTTGCCGGCACCAAGATCACCGTTAATAACAACAATCTTTCCTGAGTTAATTTCATTTGCAAATGATTTAGCAAGAACATTTGTCTCTTCTTCCAGGAAAACAGTCTTTTCAAAAGGATAAATCAATTTATTTCGGTTCCATAGTGATTACCGGTAATATCATTTCTTCCATAGATATTCCGCCATGTTGAAATGTATCTTTATAATATGTGAGATATTTATGATAATCAGTCGGGTAAACAAAATAATAATCTTCTTTAGCAATTATATAATTAATCGTAACTCCGCGTTTAGGAAGTTTATATTCTTCTGAGTTTTTTATGAACAAAGCATGTTTGTCGTCAACTTTGAGATTTCTTCCATACTTAAATCTTAAATTTGTAGATGCTTCCCTGTCTCCAAGCACTTTTGCGCCGCGCAAAGATCTTATACTGCCATGATCTGTTGTAATGACAATTTTAACATTGTCCATTTTAGCAATCGATTTGAAAGTAGAGAACAAAGAAGAATGAATAAACCAGCTGTTTGTAAGTGAGCGGTAAGCTGATTCGTCAGGAGCAATCTCTTTAAGTATATCCGAATCGGATCTTCCATGCGCTATCATATCAAGAAAGTTAACAACAACAGCCGTAAGGTGAGTATTCCGATAAGAAAGAATATTATTCTCGAAATTTCTACCAACTTCGGGATCAATAATTTTAATGTATTTTAATTCATTACGGAGTTTTATTTTTTTTCTATCGAGAAGCAACTGAAGCAGTTCTTTTTCATACTTGTTCATGCTGTTTTCGTCATCGTCTCCAGACTGCCATAACTTCGGATAATATTTTTCAATTTCCGACGGGAACAATCCACTAAACAAAGAATTTCTTGCATAAGGTGTTGCTGTAGGTAAAATAGAATAATAATATTCTTTATCTATCTTGAAAAACTCACTAAGATGCTTTTCCATAACAAGCCATTGGTCCATCCGTAAACAATCCAACACAAAGAAAAATAAAGTTTTGTTTTCTTTTCTAAGGGTATCGAACAAGAAATTTTCAGCTATCTCAGGAGTAAGTTTAGGTCTGTATTCATCATGTTTCAAAGCAATCCAGTCTTTGTAATTCTTTTCCACAAACTTAGAGAATTCTTTATTTGCCTCTTTCTTCTGATCATTTAAAGTCTGTCTCAAATCAATTTCGGGATGAGTATCGAGTTCTACATCCCAATTGGTAAGCTTTAAATAAAGCTCGACCCACTCTTCAAAGTCGGGTTGCATTAAAAGCTGCCGTGATATCTCATTAAAATCATTCAGGTAATCTTTTGCTGCGTACTGCCCTGAAATTTTTCTCCCCTCAAGCAGTTTTTTACAAACGAGTAATATCTGGCTTGGGTTAACCGGTTTGGTAAGGTAATCATTAATTTTGCCGCCAATTGCATCATTCATAAGAGTTTCTTCTTCACTCTTAGTCACCATCACAACAGGAATTCCGGAATTTATTTCTTTTATTTCTCCAAGAGTTTCAAGTCCTCCCATTCCTGCCATCATCTCATCGAGAAAAATTAAGTCATAAGGTTTTTCTTTTACCGATGCAATTGCATCTTCACCATTAGTAACTGTATCTACTTCATATCCTTTTTCAGATAAAAAAATGATATGCGAACGTAAAAGTTCTATTTCGTCATCGACCCACAAAATTCTTTTTGGTTTCATAAAATCAAATACTTTCTTTATCAGTTTTTAAGATTAATAAATTTGCCTAACATTTACAATTTATTTCAATATATCAAATTCGTTTTATCATTTAACTATTAAAACTATTGAATAGAAATATGTACATCCAATCCTGCCTCATTTGTAACCGTAGGAGTTACCCTGGATGCACCTTCAGGTTGAACGGAGGATCTCCTGTAAAATATAGAAAGAGTAACTTTTGAACTAATAGTATATTTTATTCTCGGTTCAATAGTTGTTCTTGTTGTTCCGTCTTGTGGAATACCTTCTTCAGTAAAATTATTCATTTCATAGCGGACTATTGAGTTTTGGGTGCTTGAATATGAAAAAGTAAACTCAATATCATTCTTTAAAGAAACACCAAATAACGGAAGCTCAAATCCCGATTTGGAATATCCGGCAGTAATACCAATATCTCTTGAAAAGGTTTCAGTAATATTTTGGTTTGAAATACCAAGATTATAATTTGTACTGGTAGAATATTTTACGCTGCTTATTAAATTTCCTCCCCAGAGTTCTCCAAATGTAAAATTCAATCCTGCCAAAGGCGTAAAGCCATATTCTATTCTTTGCGATTGTGTTTCCTGAACTCCATCGGGATTGATCCTCCATCCTTCAGTATAAGATGAT
>Ga0210099_1000439_pt1 | contig 14223 bp, 11 predicted proteins | sample Joice_ThreeSqA_D_4_FD_184872 | JGI IMG/M metagenome (GOLD analysis project Ga0210099, IMG submission 184872) | Wetland microbial communities from San Francisco Bay, California, USA, that impact long-term carbon sequestration - Joice_ThreeSqA_D2... | ecosystem: Environmental > Aquatic > Marine >...
CATAATGCTCGTTTGCGCTCTTCATCTCTTCCGAGATATCGGCAAACGCGAACGATGACGATAGGCAGATTGCCATCAAGCCGATTCGAAATGTTCGTTTTGCTCCTGTTTCCATCGATAAGCTCCCCGATTCGATATCTCTACGTGGCGGTGTTTTCAGGTCTGAAACCAAAAATAAGTTTAACAGTGATGGCATATTGCCGCAATACCATATGCCATGCAGTGTCGACCTCTATTGAATCCTAAAGTTGCATATAAGCATACTTATCTTAAAAAACTTTGGCTACGTTGACGCATGCAAAATTTACGGTCCGAGTTTCCACTTTGGACGATGGTATTTTCAGCCAGCCCGTTTTTCGATATGGCTATCCTGATCATCCGAAAGCGGCTTGGTGCCATCGAATTCTTCCAGCTTTCGATATAAGCTGGACAAGCCGATATCGAGTTTCTGAGCTGCTGCGCGACGATCCCCGCCAGCCTCTTCAACCGTTTTTAGGATGATGGCAACCTCGTACTTTTTCACCTGCTCGCGCAATGTGCCGGAGATCTGCAGTCCGATCTCAGGAGTTGACGGAGTCGAAATCTTGTTGATTTGCTGGGGCAAGTCGGCAAGAGTAATGCGGCCGCTATCAGCCATGACCAATATACGGTCGATGACATTCTCCAATTCGCGAACATTTCCCGGCCAGTCATAATTTACCAGCAATTCCTCAACACTCGGGTCGAGTGAGACAGGGGTATCACCCGTTCCCATACGCCTGGTATTCCGCTGCAACAGGAAACGTATAAGGGCGGGGAGGTCTTCCCGCCGCTCCCTCAGGGGCGGGACGTTGATGTGAAATACGCTGAGACGGAAGTAGAGATCCTCTCTGAACTTACCCTGAGAGACCATTTCGCCGAGATCGCGATTGGTCGCAGCGATGATTCTTGCATCCACGGGGCGTGCCACTTCGCTGCCAACTGGCCGTACTGCCTTTTCCTCAATCACGTGCAGCAGTTTTACTTGCAGGGAGTGAGGCAGTTCGCCGATTTCGTCCAGAAATATGGTGCCGCCATTTGCCTCCAGAAACAAACCCTTCCTGACTTTGTCAGCGCCGGTAAAGGCACCCCTGGTGTGACCGAAAAACTCACTTTCAACCAGATTTTCGGGTATTGCACCACAATTGACCGGGATAAAAGGGCCGTCAGATCGCGGGCTCTGTTGGTGAATCAGACGTGCGACCACTCCCTTACCTGTGCCGCTCTCACCGGTTATAAGTACTGTACTATTGGTGCGGGCAACCTTGGCGGCCATGTGTTCCATCTCGCGCATGGCTGGTGAATTGAACCCAAACACATCCTGGTTTGCGCCCAAAACCAATCGGCGAAGTACCCGGTTTTCAGCGCGCAGTCCACCCAATTCACCCACTTTGGTCAGGCGGTGCAATAACTCTTCATTGTTGAGGGGCTTGATCATGTAATCGGCAGCACCTGCCTTGATCGCTTCAATTGCCGTATCTACGGAAGCGAATGCGGTCATCATGATGAAAGCCGTGTCTATGCCGGTAGCCCTGGCCTGACGCAATACCTCTATGCCACTCATACCTGGCAGTTTGATGTCACACAGAACGATATCCAGATCGCCTTTAGCCAGCTTTTCAATGGCAGCCTCACCATCACCGGCCTGTTCCACGGAATGTCCCGCCTTGCGTAACTGCGCTGCTACCACCTGGCGGATGGCTGGCTCATCGTCAACGACCAGTACCTGCAGAGATGTCGTCATAGCGTATCCACCTCTTCACCGGCAGGCAGGGGAAGTATCACCAGCACTTGTGTCCCTACGCCGGGAGTGGAATCGATTTCTATCGAACCGCCGTGCCCGGTGATGATGGAATAACAGAGAGACAAGCCCAAACCGTTACCCCTGCGTTTTGTTGTGAAGAATGCCTCGAATACGCGTCCGAGCGTTTCCTTGTTGATTCCGCATCCGTTATCCACTACTGTGAGTCGCACATTGCCGCTGATTACCTCGGTATTCAGGGCAATCTCCTGTGCACGGTCATCCGCAGTCTCGAGGGCATCGGCAGCATTGATCAACAGATTCATGATTACCTGTGTAAGTTGGTCTGCCACACCGTAGATTGCCGGTAACTGACTGTCAAGGTTTAACCTAAGGTTCACCTTCCTCATGCGCTTGTCATATCCCATCAGGCCGGCGGTAGTCCGGACCAGTCCGTTCAAATCCAGCAATTGACGTTCCAATGGTTGTGGTGCGGCAAATTCAGATATCTCGCGGGTTATCGCCGAAAGGCGGTGGATGTGGGTCTGCAGCATTGAAAGCTTGCTGCCCTCAGCCATTTTTCGCTTTCCGGTGGATTGTTCGAAGACCATTTCCTGTAGCACACCAGACATGGCTGCGATGGGATTGCCAATTTCATGGGCTACTCCGGCAGCGAGCGCACCAACTGCGGCCATCTTTTCCTGATGGAAATATTTTTGACGCGCAATCACCAACTCTTTTTCCCGTTCATCCAGAGCGCTTGCCATCTGATTCACCGCTTGCATCAATTCACCTACCTCGTCGTTGCGGGTAACCGGGGTCAGAACATTGCGTTCTCCCTTGATGATATCAATTGCTCTTGCCTTCAGAGTATGCAGATCTTTGGTAAGCCGGGTGAAAAACAAACCGATGATAGCACCGAGCAACAACAGGCCGATCAATCCGAACAGCAGTGATGCGAGTGCGGCTGAGTCCCACTGCATGTGAAAACGCTCTGCAGTAGCGATCTGCTCTCGCCGCGATTCATCAATATGCTGCGTAACCTCGATCTTGACCTTGAGTAATTCAGAGTTCATTGCGGCCAAAGCCGCTGCTGATGGTTGAACGGTGGCCTGTGCCAAAGCCTGCTCGACCCCTGCAAGATTAACGCTGGCATAAGGATAGCGCATCGTCAGTTCGGCGTTTTTTCTTTTCAACAATTCATAATTCGACTGGAATCGTTGCACTACCGAATTCTGGTCATCCTTGTCAGAGTTTATGAAGACCGCCATGACGATGTGAAATGCGGTCGCATCGACCTGTCTGAGCTGTTCCTCGACCTTGTAGAGATTCTGCAGCCTTTCAAATTCGTCCACCAGTTCAGCTTTCTTGTTGAAAGTGAATGTGGTGAGCAGAACAGCGTAGATCACGACGGCGGCAAACGCCAGAAATCCTTTGACACGAAGCGGAACTTCAGAATTTGCTCGGCCGGCTGTCGGGAAATCGGAAGGCTGCCTTTCGCTGATGCCAGGCAATACAGCGTTACCGGCAATCGAGGTGTTCATTGGGGTTTATCAGAATGAAGTGATCCATGTTGGAATTGTACGCTGCTAATACTTTTCGAGCTATCGTTTGCCGCTCCTGAGCTTATATGGATTCCTATTTTCCTCCATGGCTTTAATTTTGGCATGCAGATGGATATTGTTCCGGAAAGTACTGGCGGAATTTGAATCAGGGTACTTATGTTACCTGGCACTTTGCATGGTTTTGACTAGTGCCAGCCAAAATCAATATTGTCGTGTCACACCATGCGGCAAAAGGTATATCAATGACAAGCGCCGGCGCAATCGGACTTTACCCAATTGCCACTCGCTTTAAAGTTTACAATCCCAAGGAGAGATGCTCTGTAATACGGCCCATTGCTGTAACCGGCTGGTATCGAGGCGGTAGCTTGCGTGCCTTTAGGGACTGGCTGGCCGGCAGACAAGATCATGGGCCCGGGTGCAGTTTCTCCACCCAGTGCGTTGATCTCGGGGCCAAGATCATACAGATTGACCAGAAATGCCTTGTTTTTCCATCCGTGCGCCGTTCCGGTGTGGCACATCGTGCAGCGATAAGTTCCGTTTTCTGACGCGGGCCAAGATGGAGCAAGAGGCATCCCCCCTTGCGTGGTATAAAAGGCATGTCTTTGATGAAGATTGTTGATTGGCTGACTCCAGCTATCAGCGCCGCTTCCGCCGAAACCGCTGTTCAAGACAAATGCAGGTGCACCGCTCGCGTCGGCATATTGATTCTCATCATGACAAAGGAAGCACAAGGTGTTCGATCCTATGGTATGGGGAGTATCGGTATTCCATGTGCCCTTCAATAAGAAATTCTCCGAACTGCCGTGAGGTCCCCACGAGTTTCCGTGTTCACCGCCGATGGGGACTACGCCTTCGCTTGGGTTGGTGCCCGAACCATGGCAGTCGCTGCAATACATGGTTTGGTTGCCAACAGCGTTGACGAGCGTGGCGGCAGTCGGGCCATCAATATCGGAACCGTTCCAGGGGCTGCGCAATGTATTCGGATTGGCAGCGCCTGGCAGTGTATCCACGCGCCCGGTATTGTCAATCACCGGGTGCCATGAGCGGTGATTATTTGTGGAGTAAGCGGTAGATGCGCCAGAATCCATGGTGCTAGGAGGCGAGCCTTTATGGGCGACTGGCGCCTGGAATTCCATAGCAACGTCTGAAAAATAAAGATAACCGTTGGTGCCTGTAAGTGTTCCACCACTGTATCCCAAAGGCAACGCTTGAGGGTCCGTCTCGTCATAAGCGTAGGGAGAATGGCATTTGAAACAAATCTGGTACTCACGTGTTAAATATGTGCTGGTAACGCCAGTCGGGGCGTTGTTTCCGCCGTCGCCTCGTTTTACATCATACCTGAAGGGGTGTGAGCCGAATTCGGCGGAGATGTACTTTGGCTCCACACCGAAGGTGCCACGTAATGATCCGGAGGCGAGGTTGTCGTGGGGAAGCGTGTCACCCGCAACAATAGAATGTTTGTGGGTTCCCGCGGCGGCTGGCGTAACCGGGTCATCGTTGAATAAGCGATTTTTAGTCACTCGGTGAGGATTATGACAATCGGTACACTCCGCATGGCGATTTTCCAGGAGCCCTCCGGCACTTATTTTTCCCAGCACCGATTCAGACTCAATGAAATCCTTTCCGCACCTGCTTCCGCTAGTGTCGCAACGCACAGCTGTGCCACCGTTAATACTGTCATCGAAATTTCCGCCTATATTGTGTTTCTCTGGCTGCCTGGAGATGGGCATGTGTATAGATAAGGTGAAATCGGTCTTTATGTCGGGTACAAAGACGGAAGTTGCGGTAAGTGGGTCTAGAACACTTGTTCCGATATCGCTATGACACTGATAGCATGTTTCCTCAGTGGCCGGATTGCCGCCGGTCTTGGGCAAAGTTACGCTATCAGTGCCTTCTCGCAATAGGCGCCTAGCACCCTGCACTGTGTGAGTGTCATGACAATTGAGGCATGAAGCTTTCCATACCGGGGTATTGGCCGGAAAGTCTCGTTCAGCTGCGGCTGCGTCCAAATAGGTTTGATCCGCGACAAGCTGATTGGCATGAGCAGAGTAGGCCCATAAATTACCCCCTTTGTCATGACAGGCCAGGCACATACTGTCGAAATTCTGGGCGTAGGCTCCACCCAACGGTTGTGTTTGCTGGAGGCGGTTGCCGCGAAGAAACTTGTGGTTACCTCTGGTGGGGTCGGATTCCCATGTATGGGGGTCATGGCAGGTTGTACATTGCATCTGGTCGTTTTCAAGAGGAAAAATCGGTCTGGGGTATACGCCAGGGATGCGGTTGCCGACGACGGGGGTGCTACCTTCCATGACCGGGGGCGAACGCAACTCCCCATCGTTAGAGGAAAGGGAGGTATCATAGGTGAACGAGATGGGATGGTCATTGGACAAATCGATGCCCAAGTCGCGCGTGTAACCCGTTAATTCGCCGGCTCCGACGGGCATGTTGCCCGCATTTGTACCACTCATCTGGATTGAGACAGGCCCAACATTGTTCAGCACCCCGACGGTTCCAATTGCCAGTGTTCCGTCATGGCATGACAAGCATAGTTTGGACGACTGGCCTGGTTGGGCAGTGATGGCGTCCATGGAAGCTGATGTGTAGGGGGTGTAGGTAAGACTCGAGAGTTCGCGATTCCATAGCGGTGCAGATACTTCCAAATTCGCGTTATGCGTGGAATGGCAAAACACACAGATCTGCTCTTCGCTGATTGCTTTGACGGAACCTGGACCACTGGCGGAAAGATTATGTTTGGTGTTCTCTATTTTCGTCACGATCTCGGCAAACGCAATCCCGCCGGAGCCCAGTATCAGGCTGATACTGGACAGAATAAGCCAAATACGGCGCGGGAAAAAATGATGAATGTTCATTGAGACCCTCCCAAAAACTGCAAGACCGTGATTCTGCCGTTGAACATATCGGCAATATAGACTTGGTCGTTACTGTCGGTCCAGACACCGGCCGGAAGATAAAATTCCCCAAGCTCTTTGCCGGTCCCGCCCAGTGCAAGCAATGTGCGTCCCTGATTGTCAAAAACCAGTAAATTATCGTACAGTGATTCTACCACGTAAATATTGCTTTCTTTGTCTACCGCGATACCTTTGGGACGAACCAGATCGCCGACATACAGCCCCCGCCGACCGAATTTTTTAATCAACATGCCATCCGCGTCGAATATCTGGATGCGCGAATTCAGGGTATCGGTTACATATAATTTATCAGAGGCAAAGGCCAGGTAAGTCGGGAAATTGAATTCACCCGGTCCTACGCCGCGCCGACCGATTACTTTCAGAATTTTACCGTCATCAGAGAATACCTTGATGTCATGGGCGTGCGAGTCCGCGACATAGATCCATCCGCGCTTTGGATCGCGCGCAAGTCCGGTGGGCCGCTTCAGGATATCCTGGCCGAATTCACCAACCGGCAGGCCTTGGCGATTGATCCTGAAAACACTGTGCAGATCGGCATCCGCGACAATAATCTCGCCTTGTGCTCCCAGTGCGATTCCAATCGGGGAGATGAACGGTGTGTCAGCGCGCGCCCTGTCCCAAACTTCCAGCCGTCCTGCAGGTTTATCAAACACATATATTGCCGCACTGCTAATATCCGTGACATATATGCGGCCTTCGGAGTCCACTGTTCCGCACTGTGGTCGCCGTAACACGACCGGTTCGGGATTGCTACCGGTTAGGCCGGTCAGCCAGTCGAGAAACTTCGCGCCAGTGCTGCGTTCTTCCATATTTTCTGGGCGAAAGTTATTTTCGCCCGTCAATTCGCCAATGTAGCTGTATCGTGGTTTCTCCGGCGATTCCGGCCATACCTTGGGCGCAGCCTGTGCGGCATTGTCAAATCGAAATACCTTAGGCGTTTCGGCACAACCGGCGACGAGCAAGCTCATGCAAATCAAGGCGATTGGTACTTGGTGTAGTGGACCCATGTTATGCTCCTTGACACTCAGTTGTAGTCAGGAAAAAATTTCTAAACCGGTACGGCAAGCAGTTATTTTCAGGGGAAAGTTTATGACGGCGCGGACGATCCATCAGGAGCGGAGAGATAATGGAATCACCATTTGCCTGGCCCCCCCGTAGTGGGTCCGCCGCGTACCCCGCTTGCCAGTCCGGGAAGTCCTGAATGACACAATTGGCAATTTTGCGGACCCCATGCGATTTTGTTGTTATGGCATTTTCCGCAGAACTTGCCTTCAATAATGTCTGCCATGAGAATATTGTTAGAGCCTGCACGAATCTCGAAACCGACTTCGGTATGACAAACCCTGCAGCGAAAACGGATACGATGGAACCAGTGCGGGAAGATCACTGGGCGCATACCCGCCTTTTCCGCACGCTTGTTAATCACCACATCGCCATATTCGGCAACAGCTGGAAGCGGTGTGGAAAGCATCAATAAAGAAACCACGATCATGCTTCCGAGCAGATATCGATGTGATGGACGTCTCTTTTGCATGTGTGGAAGGACGCGTTTCATTTGTGCATTTCCAGCTCTGTGACTGGTTTTTTCAAATCCGAGCGTCTCACACTGTGGCAATAAAAACACTCGACTAATGGGAACGCCACCGCACCATGGCAACGTCCGCAGTACTCCCCACTCAGCACATCGAACATACCGAACCGCGTGGCTCCTCGTTTGGACCTGAACAGCCACTCATGGCAGTTTCCGCAATCCAGCCATTCTGTATGTTTTTTGTGCGGGAACAACACCATCGGCATTTCGGCCGTCCTTGTCCGTATAACATCCAAGTCGAGCACTTGCATTTCGTATTTGCTGTCCAGAATGCTGGGGCGTGGATCAATATATCCTTCCTCTATTGCTTCGACCCATCGAACCATGTTTCCAGAAAAAGCCGACGGCAAATAATAGAGTGCTTCAGCAGGATTTTGCAGCTGCTTTGCACCCGGACCGGTCGGATCGTGCAGTCCGTCCTGCATGATCGTCAACCATTTACCGGGGCCGGGCTCGAAAGCAATCGGCTGATCGGGTATGGTCGGGGTGATCGTGGGTTCCGTACAGGCAAAGAGAAATAGTCCCATGCAGCCCAAGAGCAATAGTCGAGTTATACGGAGTTTCATCGTAACCATGCCAAGTTTTTACAAGCATTATTCCGGAACTTCCAGCCCTATGGTGCGTAGAGCTGTTTGCAGACGTTTGGTCGCTTCCTGCAATGTTTTGATTGCGGTTGTATGGTCGCCTCCCGCTGCCTGTTTTTCGGCTGAGCCATGCGACAAAAGGGCTTCCTGCACGTAACGTTCGCTCAATTTGAGCGTGTATTCGTCCGGTTTGAACTGGTCGCGGGCGATCGGTATCAATTCCTCGTAACTATGATAACGGGCCATTTCGTATTCGAATTCCTCAGCCGGTGAATTGAAGGTCTTGTCGTATACGAAGGCTGTAGATGCCAACAATTCATTTAGAACGGAAATATATATTGCATGCACTTTTTCCAGCAACTCGGAGCCTTCCTGATACTTGCTGTCACGCATAAGTGTCTGTGCACGCTGGATCAGGCTGCGGGTGGGCTCGATCTCCGCATCATATTTTTTTACTTCTTTTGGCGGCAAGCCTTTGCGTACATCCTGATAGGTTGCATCGAAGGCGCGCACATCCTCCAGTAGTTCTGCATACTGTGAGCGCTGCTTGGTTTCCACCTGAAGCGGGTCGGATGCCAGGCGTGCGGCATCTTCCATCACGCTGAGTGCCTCGTCCAGGAATGCGCCAGCCCAAACCATGTTGCCCGCAAGGAATGCGTCATTCGCCCTGCTATATAAGTTGTGAGCCAACTCTATCGGCTGTTTGAGATTGTCATCACCCTTACGGGCGCGTTCGGCGAGAGGTGAACTGTTCAACAACATTTTGACCAGTTGCAACTCCTGCATTATTTCTTCACGAGTAGGCTGGATATGAACATCATCCGCCGATGCGGGGACTGAAGCGAACAGCATCAGGAGCATCAACCATGGCTTAACCGCTCTTCTTATCAATTCCCTACACCCGCTATTAATGTCTAGCATGTTGCCTTGCCATTGCTATTTGGGACCGCCGCCATTTACTGCCACCTTTTTGGGTTGTGAATGACAGCGCTTGCACTCGGAAACAGGGAAAGAAACCTTGCCGTGGCACACACCGCACTTCTGTCCGAGTATTATCGCCGCCATATTGATCTGATTTGCGCCTTTACGCGGAATGAAAATATCGGGATGGCAATTTGAGCAAGCCAGCCACAAAGTGTGCTGCCGGTGGGGAAATACTACGTCAGGCATCGAGCTTTTGGGTACCCGCACGATGTTCATATCCATGACCATCGGTTCTGCGGTCGGATCGGTGCGTTCCCAGCGCGGCTTGATATTACCGTCGTCCAGTGCTTTCACCCAATCAACCCCATTCCCCAGTCCGGACTCGGTCTTGGGCAGGCCATCATAAGCCTCCAGCGGGGGCTGCAGGAGCGCGGCACCTTCGTTGGTCGGGTCATGGATACTGTCGCTGGTCGCCGCCTGGTGCGGAACTTTCTCGACTTTAAGCAGGCGGTTGAAAGGGTTTGCGCCACCGGAGATGGCGGCGGGTCTGTCCTCGGGTGCGGGAACTGCTGTTGCCGGCTCGACCTTGTCTTTACTCTTTGCTGCTTGGGAGGACGTGGCAAATACCAGCGGTACAGCCAGCAATGAGCAGAGCATCAATTTGGATAAGTGTTTCATGTGACCTCCTATTTCTTGCTAGTCAAGGGGTTGGTCGGGACATTCAGTTCCTGACTTGTACTTTCGTGGATCTGGATCGGCGTGCCCGGCTTGGCGGAATGACACAGGATGCAGTTTTTTACCGACCATGCAATCTTGCCATTGTGACACGCACCACAGAACTTTCCCTCGATGATCTTGTACATGTTGATGTCGTTGCCGCCAGCCTTGAACTTGAATCCGAGGTCGGCATGACAAACCTTACAACGGAAGCGTATGCGATGGAACCAGTGCGGGAAGATCACAGGGCGCATGCCAGCGGAATCAGAATAATTGTTGATTACCACGTCGGCGTACTCGGCCATCGCCGGAGCGGGTTCGATAAAAACCGCAACTATGACTAGTGACCAAATAGTCAGCACCCGCCACAACATGGCGGGGCTTATGGTTGCCCGGAAAATTGTTTTTCGTATCAAGGATTTCATTTCCTTCCCTTTCTATTTGTTGACAATAATCTCTGAATTGCGTGTTCGCCAGCTGTTTTATTCATTGAAAATGATTTGCGTAGTATTTTCCTATAACGAAGAATAACTCAAGCAGTACCTAGCATCCAAGCATTTTGTATGCCAAAAATAAGTGAATTATGCTGTTTATGCATCAAATGCATTCTTCGGTTGTCATGGCAAACCAATATTTCATCGATTCCGATCAACGATCGTGAGTTAGATCTGGCAATCCGGGTAACGCATATGTCGAACTTTACTAAATACCACTGTTGTTGAAATTAGAAATACCGCTTTATCGAGAACCAAATAAGCGATGATGATCTGCCGTCTCCCTCCTTTGACAAATATATCTTGAATTCCGAAATTAGTTTGCCGATGGTATATGTCAGGGTGTTTTCCCAGGTTATCGGCCCTTGATCGATGGGAGAAGCCTGCAAAACAGGTATGGGTGATTTGCTGTAAGCCTGGAAGCTGGATATAAAAAGCATCCTGCGTACTCCGAACGCCCGATTGTGCGAATAAGTCAAGCCGAGATTGGCGTAAGTACTCTGCATTGATGTATTTGAGAGTCTTTGTGATTGACGCGATGACTGTATGGCTAATTGACCGGAAAATCTAGATTCGCGGTTGATATCCTCGGATATATTCCCCCCAAGGTTGATATACTGGTACGAAATCTGAGCGCTGTTCAATGGGCGGCTGTCATTGCCCGTAAGTCTAAGATTGGTATGAGTACTACCCTTCGAGCGATTCCAGCCTAGCGAGGCGGTATGATTGAGAGTCGAAGTGGGATTGCCGCGTGTGCTTTCATTCAGTGACAAACCTTGAGTGAGACCCATGTTCATGGAACCGCCACTTAAGAGAAAGTTTCGACCTATGCCGTGGGATGGCGATACTGTTATGGATTGCAAACTCTCGTTTATTGAAGGCGCGGTTGATGAAGTGTTGACTTGGCTTCTGGTACGATTGTTTATTTGCCCGCCTATCCTGGCATTGTACCTCCAAGCGTCGATATCGAAAGATACCAATGGATAATTTGCGCTGACTGATTGTAAGGTGTCAATCCGCCGGGCGCGCTCATTACCGGTATCACTTTGGTTCAAGTTGACGCTGAAATAGATATTGATGTATTCAGATGGCCTGTAACTTGCCCCCAGATTTCCATTTAAGGTTGAGTTCTTGTATGAACTTGAATTGTAACCGTAATCGTATAGATTCAGCCTTCCGCCACCGATCACATAGTAACGTTCTTGGGGACGATAGGTGAATGTGCTGTTAAGTTCCCGTACTCTGCTGTAGCTTGAATAAAGACTGTAGTCATCGTATCTGCTAGTCAGGATCGCATTGTTGTCAACCAATATCGCTCTATTAGGCGCATAGCGATGACGCGCCGTAACATTGCCATTCTGCGATCTGGAGTTCTCGCCTACGTATATATTACGATCTCGGGTACCCCAGATCGTGAAAGTCTGGTTATGGAGCCGGGCAGTGTCATAGCTGAAGTCGATTCCGTCCCCCCTGGATTCAGCATACGACTGCGATTCGGTTTTGGTTCGGTGATAGCCCAAATCAATTCTATCCATTTTTTTCCGGCTGGTGTATTGCTGGGTCAAATCCAGGCGGGTGGTTTGAGATACGAGACTCCCAATGCCTGGACCCCAATAATTTTGATCTCGACGCAAGATTGCATTGAATGGGTAGCGGCTGTAAGGCAGAAGATGCAGGCCGACATCGCCGGAAAATGTATTGGACGTTGAGCTATATTGGTCAACTTTCATCAAGTAGGATGAATAATCAATGTTACCCGTTACCAACGCGATCCAGGGTTTCGAGATATAAGTGATACCCTTGCCTCTAAGGTCCAATACAAACCTTTGCCGATTTATTGGATTGCCATTGCTATACGATTGTTGTTCGATTTGATAACCTAGGCTTCCGCTCAAATTTGTGGATATCGGGGAGAGGCGCCAAGTTGAAGTGTTTTTTCCAACAGGAGTTGTCTCTGGCGGTGCTTCGTCCGCAGCAAATGCAGGGCGCATCAAACAACAAACCAGCCAAGCCAGTGTGAGGACACAACACTTCCGGCTAGCGTTAGTCGGTATATTCCACATCAGCTCTGCTATAAGCATTTTTAAAGTAATTAAGTTTCTTACATTATGTTGGCAACAGTCACTATGAAACAGATTTCCTTATGTGCATGCTTCTCATACATGTGCAGAACAAGCGCCGCCCAATCCATCCTCTGCGATGCAAGGGGGAAGCTGATCGGGATTTACTTTATATTGGTGAAGTATCGAAAACCCGACCCCCGGATATTATTGAAGCCATTACGCTTGCCAACCGCTCCCGCCTAAGCATGTATCATCTTCCCGTGAAACCCTGCAGGGAATATTTATTTTGTTGTAGAAGTATCCCCGGTGGTCATGGTTCCTGGTTGCGAAGGTGATTCATTGGTGTTTGTACCGGCGTTATTTGGGAGTGGCAGGTAATGGTGCGACACATCCACTTTGATTGGTGTCTTTTTCCTGAGTTTTGCAATGAGATCCGTCCATGCGCGATCTCCTGCATCAGCCAAATATAACGAAGTGGCGCGCTCCTTGACTTCATCAAAATTGTTCAGCATCGCTTCCTTGCGATCAGTCAGTTTGTAAATCCCTATACCTTCCATCAGCCTGGTAGGATCTGAAATCTCACCTGGCTTGAGTTTGCTAAGCACTTGTTCTGAAAGTTCTGAGAGCATGCCGGCATGCTGATAGCCCATATCTCCGCCCTGACCGGCGGATTCAGCATCTGTAGAATACTTGGTTGCCATTTCGGAGAAGTCAGCACCTTCGCGCAATTGCTTCACCAGTTCTACTGCCTGTTTGTACTTGGCATCATATTCAGTAGAAGTAGCTCCAGGGTCCACACCGAGCAGAATGATGGATACGCGTAACTGCTGAGGTTCGGTGAATTTTTCAGGGTGAGAATTGAAATACTCCCGAAGTTGTTTTTCATTCGGTTCGGGTACTTTGCGCGTCCGTTGTTCCAGTTGCTTACGCATGCTCTCGTCTTCAATTCCCTTGGTCAGGACCGGGAGTGCGCGTTCCCGTATTTTCTGCCATTGCGCTTTGCCGGCATTGCGTTGCTCTATTTTGTCAACTTGCTGCTTGACCACTTCAGCATCGGGTTTGATCTTTAGACGTTTGGCCTCATTGAGCAACAGGATATCATTGACCAATTTATCACCAATTTCCCGCTGCAATGTCGCGACTTCACCTTCCGGCGGCTTGCCATGATAAAAACGTGTGCGACTCGCGTTGGCATATGCTGCATCGTATTCACGCTGGGTAATGATTTCTTTTCCCACTTGAGCAAAGACTGGTAGCTCGGCATTTTTTGCAGTACTTTTATCTGCGGCAAGCGCAATAGTGCTGGATAACACTCCGATCGATAAAATAGCTATCGTCAGGCCGATGTAGTTGAGGTTTGGTTTCAGATTCACTGTTGGATACCTTTCATATTGAACTGTTGAAGCAGGCTGTCGGCCTGTCGTCGCTTTCATGCAGGGAAACCCTACCCTTGCATTATCACGTGCCTGCAGCAGAAAATCCAGACAAAAGGCCGCGAAAAAAAGGCCAGACGTTTCCGTCTGGCCCCGCCTTGCGGCGCTATTCAAAAACTTCTTACTTGTCGTGGCAGGTCAAGCAGGTCGAGCTGCCGTTGTT
>Ga0210099_1000440_pt1 | contig 14216 bp, 10 predicted proteins | sample Joice_ThreeSqA_D_4_FD_184872 | JGI IMG/M metagenome (GOLD analysis project Ga0210099, IMG submission 184872) | Wetland microbial communities from San Francisco Bay, California, USA, that impact long-term carbon sequestration - Joice_ThreeSqA_D2... | ecosystem: Environmental > Aquatic > Marine >...
CGCGTCCTGCTCTACCCACGCCATCATCAACTGATAGGCGACCGCCAGCACGACGGCGCCCACGAAAAGTCCGATGATGCCCGACATGACCATGCCGCCGATCGCCCCGAGGAGGATCACGAGCATCGGCACGTCGACGCCGCGCCCCAGCAGGAGCGGTTTCAACACGCCGTCGCTCGCGCTTACCAGAAGGCCATACACCGTGAAGATGATCGCGGCCGTGGTGCTCTGTGTCGCGAACGCCCACACCATGACCGGCCCGAGCACGAGAATGGCCGGCAACTGGATGATCGTACAGATCATGACCAGAAGTGCCCAGATCATCGCCCCGGGCACGCCCAGCACCAGCATGCCGACGGCCGCGAGGGCGGACTGGATGACGGCGATGCCGAGCACCCCTTTGAACACGCTCCGCACGGTGGCCACCGCCAGCCGGACGAACTCCTCTCCCTGCGGTCCTGCGAGTCGGGAGGCGAACTTGACGCTGAAGGCCCGGCTCTTCTCTCCCGATGTAAGGAGCACACCGGCTATGATGATGCTGACCAGGAACTGCAGCACCGTACCGGCGATACCGGCCAGCGCGCGGAGTGCCCACTTGCCGAAGCTGGCCATCTCGGGCCGGAGGCGTTCAATCGTGGCGGCGATGTTCCGCGACGCCTCGCTCCAGAGACCGTAGGCGCGCTCCCCGATCAGGGGCCACTCCCGCACCTTCTCCGTAGGAGGAGGTACCTGAAGCGTTCCTGCCTCGGCCTTCTCCGCCACCTCCCGCGCCTCGCCGATCGTTCGTGAGAAGAACCTCCAGCTCGGAACCAGAAGTACGGCGAGGGCGACGAGCGTGATGAGGACCGCAGCGGTCTTCCGTCGGCCACCGAGCCGTTGCGCCAGCCCCAGGTAGAGCGGGTAGAGCGCAACGGCGAGGATGATGCCCCACAGTACGATCTGAGTGAACGGCCGGATGATGCTCAGCGACCAGATGAAGATCAGCGCCAGCATCCCGATGCGGATCGCGGCTTCCACCGATAGCTGCAAGAACCTTCCGCCTTCGTTCTCAACGACGTTCGTTTCCATCCCTGAACTCCTTGCGTGTCCGCCCGCCCGCAATCGGGTCGTTTCGTGACGCGCCTAGAACGCCCCTGCGCCGAACTCGATCACGTAGGTCAGCTTCTTGATATCCGGGAAATCGTAGTTCTTGATCCCGAACCGGATGCCCCAGAACTCCGTCAACCAGGAAAGGGCTTTGATCGACTCCACGTTCGCCCTGAACTTGAAGCCTGTCTCGAGGACGAAATTCGTGTCCGTCTGAGTCTTGCTGGGATCGCCGACGGTAGGCTCCTTGTCAAACTCGACTCCCGCTGCGAGGTAGGTGTCGAACCACCGCGAAGCCGAGTTGGTATACAGTGCCTGCCACCCGAAGTCCCGGAAGTTCTTGTCCTTGATATACATGCGATGCACGATGAACCCGCCGCTGATGCTCACCTCGAAGTTGCGCACGATGAAGAACGGAAATGCCCATGCGACTCCGAGATCGCCGTCATACATGACCGAGATGGCGAGGGAGCGGGCCACGGTTCCGTCCCTGTTCCAGTCGATAAATCCCTGAAGATCGCTCTTCTCGGTCTTCTTGGGCCAATCCACCACCTCCTTGGCTTGCATGAACTCGTGCAGGCCCTCGTCGTACGCTCCGAGCTCCGACGGCGGAAGCGGCCGCAGCTCATAGACCGCGTTGTCCGTCTCCCAGTTGGCCGCACCCCGCTTGAGGGCGAGCTTGGCCCGCAGCGGGCTGTCCTCCGGGAGAGGCGGAAAGATGCGGTATTCCGGGTATCGGACTTTCGTCATCCACGCCTGGTAGCCGCCGGAAAGCAAGCCGCCCGAAGAGATCACGTCACGGGTCCCCCAAGCATCGTTCACCCGTACGTTGACGTCGTACGTGGGCGTGAAGTAGCCGTCCCCGTTCTTGTCTGTCCCGGTGGCATGCTTGCCCTCTTCGACCAGGAGAGTGAACGGCATCTTAGTCTCGGCATCGACCTCGCTGATGTTCCAGAACCACTCTATTCCGTGCGCCTTTCCCACCACCCGGGTCACGACCAGCACGAAGTTCCGCTCTTCGCACCGGGCGTCGGTGATTGCCTCGAGGACTCCCCCCGATCCACCGGTCCGCAAGATCGCGATCTTGAGCTCTGCCGCCTCCAGGTCGTGCTGGTGCGCCCCCAGCCCGGCTTCGAACGGGTAATAGGCGAAGTAACCGAGGCGGACCAGCCCGATCCCCGTCAGATCGAGCATCGACTGTCCCTTGTCGTCCGGGTCGAGGGTGAACTCCTGGACCGGGTAGTCCTTGGCGGTGACCATCTCGTCCAGCTGGTAGTACACGACCGGAGCAGAGGCGCTGTCCTCGAACGGGAGGTTCGAGGGCATCCGGATGTCCCTGCCAGAAGTACCTGCGAGGAGCGGCTCGTCGGGAGAGAACCAGTAGATCGGGGCCGCCAGCGAGGCGAGACGTTGAACCGTCATCTGGTCGTCCGTGCCCCACCACACGATGCCCGGGATGTTGCTGAAGTTGCACTGCCCGGCGTAGAGGGACGGGTCAACGGGCTTCGCCAGGCCGCTGGGTTGTGCCTGCGCCGCGAGCGGGACGGCCAATGCGAGAGCCGTAAGACAACTTCCCAGCCCGCCGATCCGACTGGTGTGAAACGAATTCGAGCCCTTCATGGCACACGATCCTCCCTCGCAGGTAGACGCCTCGCGAAGATGAAACTGGCCTCGATACTGCGACCGAGGACGAAACTGGTCATGACCGAACTCCGGCGCCCCGGAATCGCTCGAGAGTGCAGGCCGGCTCCATCCGGGAGGGCCAGTCGGCCTATCCGAGCCAGACGATCAACGAGTATCCGACGAACACGATTGGATACAGCAGCCGGCCAATCCGATCGATCTTCTGCACGACCGTCTGGCGTTCCCGGCTCATCAGGTAGGCGGTCCCTGCCATCGCGAACAGCGTCAGGATCACCAGCACGGTGGCTCCCAGCATGAACCAGTCGAGTCGCGTCAGGTACGAGAGCCGCGGGACGTGATTGGCCAGCATGAAGCGATAGGCGATCAGGGTGAGCATCGTGGTGACCACCACGCCGACCCGGGTGGGAATGACGGTGGGCGCGACCCAGAAGACGGTGTAGGCCATCAACACGATCGCGACGAGCGGAATCAGCACCTGGATCGTGTAGTACGTCACCCGCCGTGTCGCGGGAACCGTCAGCTTGACGCCGGAATTCTCAGGAGCGCCCGGTGCCATCCGGAAGGCCTCCGAGGTGAGCGTGGCCTCGCCGATGATCCAGTCGCTGACTGACAGATCCTGGTTGCGCAGCGCCGCGATGTTTGTCTCGGGAACCAACGTCCCGGGAGTCCCGACCCGTGCGGGCGACACCACCCACACGTAGAACTCGTGGCTGTCCAGCGGAAACTCGCGCAGGTCCAGGCGGGCCGAGAAATCGCCCGTGAATCGCTGCAGGTAGGTGACCGTGCCGTCAGGCTGAACGGTGACGGTCGAGGGCAGCGACTCTGTAACCGCGCGTCGGTTGTAGATCAGCAGCGTCGGGTGCCAGACGTCCGCGAGATCCAGGTTCCGGACCTCGTTCGAGCCGCCTGCAAGCGCCGGATCCCGCCAACTGGCGGCCATGAGCACGTCCGCCGAGAAGCTCTGATCCGCGTCGTGCACCGCCGACAGGTCCGCAAGCAGGAGCGCGATCCTCACCTCGCGGGGCGCTTCGAGCGACTCCTGCGCGATCGCGGGGGAGCCGATGCACGCTCCGATCAGGAAGACGGCGAGGGTTCGCAAGGTGTCCGGTCCTCTTCAGATGACGACCTGCCGGGGAGAGCCTGCGCCCGGCGGCGCTGGCAGCCGGCAGGCAACTTATCGCTGGCGCCTTCGCCGAGCCAGAAATCCGTCTTGACTCGACAGTCCGGCCGACAGAGGTGACATTGCTGATCGACCGTTCGCCAGCGACGACTGGCCGAGCTGCCGACGGAGGACCGATGGAGGACGACACAGGCCGACCCGAAGCCGAGAACGGGGATCCCTCGACGGGTGACGGGCCGACGGATCCTGGCCCGGAGGCCGGACGGGCGGACGAGCCCGGCTCTGAACCTGGTCCTGAGGCCGACCCCGGTCCGGCGGCCGACACCACTCCGGATCCAGCGGCCGAATCCAGTTCCGAACCGGCGCCGGAATCAGCCCACGAGCCGTCCGCCAGGTGGCGCCTCGCGCGTCGCGTCGCCCTGGCGCTCGGCGCGACCTTCGTCCTGTGGCTCCTCTTCACCTGGATCACCTGGCCGGACGTGGAATCGCTCCGCACGGCCGATCCCTCGACCACGGCATTCATCGAGCGGTACCGCGAGTCCCGTCGGGAGGCGGGTCAGAGCGATGAAGTGGCCTGGCGACCCGTGCCCTACGACCGAATCTCGCCCAACCTGAAGCGCGCCGTGATCGCGAGCGAGGACACGGAATTCTTCTTCCACGACGGGTTCTCGTCGCACGAGATGAAGGAAGCGTTCAAGAAGGCGATACGGGAGCGGGAGGCCCCACGGGGTGCGTCGACAATTACCCAACAGGTGGCCAAGAACCTGTGGCTCACGCCCCGGCGCAGTCTGACGCGGAAGTTCCGGGAAGCGATCCTGACGAGACAGCTCGAGAAGCACCTGTCGAAAGCGCGGATCCTGCAGCTCTATCTCAACATCGCGGAGTTCGGTCCCGGGATCTACGGTGCCGAGGCGGCGTCGCAGTGCTACTTCGGCATTCCCGCCGCGGCCCTGTCTCCCCGGCAGGGAGCCATGCTCGCGGCCGGCCTGCCGCGTCCCAGGACCTGGAATCCAGCCAGCGACAGCGAGTACTACCGGGCTCGCGTCGACCGGATCCTGGGGATAGAGAGTCGGCTGGGATACCTGGATCGCTACGTCGGCCCCGCGCAGCCGGGAGGCATCGAGGTGCGACCGCCGGAGGTGCCGGCTTCGCCCGAGTAGGACGCGGCGACCGCTATGCCCGGACCGTCTCCGGCAGCAGCTCCTCGCTCATTTCGGCGACGAATCGGAACATCTCCTTCGCTCCGGCGACCATGCGGTCTCCCTGTGCTTCGTCGAAGCCCGCAGCGTTCATGCGCTCCCGGTATTCCTGCCATACGGGACGCTGTTCATCGCCGTACGGGTCCAGGTACGTGATCGCGGGGACCTCGAGGCCGTTCTCCAGCGCCCGCGCGATGAACCGGTTGCCGTTCATGCTGCCTTCCAGCACGTAGTTGTAACCGAGCAGGGACAGAGGATCGGCCCGGGAGGTGAGGTCGATCGAACGGATGGCTCGCTGCGTGGACGCCAGCGGTGCAACCTCGTCCCCGTCGATTCCGAACAGGGCCAGGTCTGCCCTCAGGTTCTCGACGTGAAGACCCTCGTCCCTCACGATCTCGTCCAGTGGCGGGTGCTCGGCGCGCCGACGTTCGATCTCCTTCCAGAGAGCTCGATGGAGGAGGAACATCTGGCCCAGCCAGCGAGCATACGTCTCCGCTGGCAGACGGCCGCGGACCAGCTCGCTCTGCAGCCTGCGACGTTCGGCGTCACGGTGGGGCTCGGCCGTGGCTTCCTTGAGGAGATCCATGATCCGTGTGCTTTGATAGGTCACGCCGGGCTCCTCCAGATTCGCCTCGGGTGGCTGTCAACGCCCGATTCGCGTTGCGAGGGTTGTGATTACGCTAGTTGAGACTGAGTCGCAACTATGATGGGAGCATACGAAGGTCGGTCGGTCGGCGCAACCGGGGAAGAGCTAGGGTCCGCGGGATCGCTCACCCGACACGAGGGCCTCGGCGATCGGGATCTTCGGTCCGAGACTCGCATAGACCGAGTAACTGAGCCCGAACAGGCCCAGGAATCCGGCCGTGATCGCTGCCTCGATCCAGCCCAGAGGGATGCCCTCGCCGTGCCAGGTCGAGGGCACGACCGCCATGTACTTCTCCAGCCAGAACCCGATCAGGATGATCAGTCCGACGAACGACAGGTATCGCGAGTTCATCTTGGGAACCCGCCACAGCAAGAGGGCGAAGGGTGCGGCGAACACGAGCGCCATCTGCAGGTAGAGCAGGGGCTTGAAGCCGTGGTTTATGCGCTGCTCGAAGAAGATCGTCTCGCGGCCCAGGTTGCCGTACCAGATCGGAAGGAACTGCGAGAACCACAGGTAGCTCCAGAAGATCACGAAGGCGAACATCAGCTTGCCGAGATCGTGAAACTCGTGCTTGCCCCACACGTCATCGAGGTGATAGCGGCCACGATAGCGCTGCGCGATGACGGCCAGGAGGGCGAGAAGGCAGAGCCAGCCGCTGACGAAGTACAGCGGTCCCCAGATCACGCTGATGAAACCGGGCATGAGTGACATGGACATGTCGAAGCTGAGCAGACTGAACACGAGCACCCATGCCAGGATCAGCACCGGCCCGAGCCAGGACATGGTTCGCCTCGATCGCTCGGCTTCTTCCTCGTCCCCGCGCCATCCGCGCGCGACGCGCTCCAGGTGCCTCTTCCTCCACCCGCCCTGCCGTTGAGCCGCCAGCCGCGCGTCCGGTCTCAGAGAGACCCGGAGAAAGTAGAAGCTGAGGCCGTACAGCAGAAGCAGCAGGATTCCATTGCGCAGGAAGACGCCGTCGTGCGTCAGCCACTCACGGTTGATGTGGCCCTCGATCGGCTGCATCCACGGGAAGATGTACGCGGCGCCCCAGTACATGGCGATGAACACGAGGAACGAGATCGGGAGGAACCCCCCTGTCGCCTCGGCGATGCGCCGGAACGGCTTGCCCCAGTGACCCTTGGCCGCCACCAGGATGGCGCCGAAGATCACTCCCGCCTCCGCGAGCGCGGTCCAGAACAGGAAGTTGATCCAGACGGCCTGCCACGCCCGCTGCGGGGCGCTCCCGAGCGCTACGTAGAAGCCGATCGCTCCCACGGCGATGGCCACGAGCCACAGCGCCCCTGCGAGGCCGCTGACTCGTCCCGAGACCGTGTTGAGGGCCAGCTCCTTCGTGCTATCTGAATCGTGCGAGCTCAAAGTATCGCCCATCCGTTCGTTCGTGCGGTGTCGGTGCGGTCATTCCGCCGCCGAAGCCTGTTCCTGCAGCTTCCGGACGTATTTCACCAGGTACCACCGATCCTCCGCCGGGACGCGGCGGTAAGATGGCATCACCCCCCGCCCGTTCCCGATCATTCCGTAGATGTATCCATCCGACAGGTCCACGGCCCGTTCCGAGAGCAGATTGAGCGTGGGCAGAGGAGGCAGCCGGTTCGGACCCACCACCGGGCCGTCGCCCTTGCCCTCGTCGCCGTGGCACACGACGCAGAACTGGAGGAACAGGACACGTCCGCGCTCCACTTCCTCCGGCGTGCCGGCCAACGGGTTGGTCAGCAGGGTGTCGGCGGCCAGCAGGTCCAGGTTTCGTTCAAAACCGGCCGGTACCGTCCCGGCCACCGGCGCCATGGGCTCCGCCTCGTACGTTTCCACCGACGGCTGGGACGTCATCGTCGCGAACCAGGGCACGTACTTCACCTGGTCGTCGCACGCCGAGGTCGTGATCGCCAGGACCATGGCCGCGAGCACTGCCCGTACGCCCGGTCGGAGGCTCATACGCCCACCTCCACCTCGACCGCGCCCGCGTCCCGGACCAGCGATTCCACGCCCCTCTGATCGGCCCCCGCTGCGGCCGGCACGTAGACGCCGAACCGGTCCACGGAGAACGTCGTTCTGTATTGCGGCGACAGACGGCCGGGCTTCCGGGTGTGGTGCAGTACGCCGAGGAACCCGAACAGCCCGGTGAACAGGATCGTCATCTCGAACATGATCACGAAGTAGGCCGGCCACGAGAGGATCGGCTTTCCCTGCGTCACCAGCGGATACGCGAGCGCCGTGAGGCCAGTCAGCCCGGCGGCCGTCAGGAAGCCGGTGATGCCCCCGATCAGGGCCCAGCGGCGGACGGGGCTCGAGACGATCCCGAGCGCCTGTTCCAGCTCCGGCGCCGGGAAGGGCGAGTACACGTCCAGGTCGGAGTGTCCCTCAGCTCTCAATCGCTCGATCGCGGTCTTCGTCGCGCCCAGAGTCTCGAACTGGGCCAGAATGCCACTCATCTCAGTGCCCGTGCTCGTGCTCGTGTGCCAGGTGCTCCTTGACCTCCGCGATGCTGATCGTGGGCAGCGTCTTGGCGAAGAGCAGGAACCAGAAGAAGAACCAGGCGAAGCTGCCTACGAGGATCGTCAGCTCCGTCAGGGACGGCGTGTAGACGTGCCAGGCGCTCGGGTCGAACTCGTGCGCGAGGGACGTGACGATGATCACGAACCGCTCGTACCACATCCCGATGTTCACGAATACGGAGATGACGAACAGCGCCTTGAGGCTGTTACGGGTCGCCTTGAACCACAGGCTCATCGGCACGACCACGTTACAGAAGACCATGATCCAGAACGGACCGGCGTAGAACCCGGTGCCGCGCCACAGGAAGCTCTGCATCTCGATCGGATCGGCCGAGTACCAGGCCAGGAAGTACTCCATTCCGTACGAGTATCCCACGATCAGGGACGTGAAGAGCAGGAGCTTCGCCATGTTGTCGAAGTGGTACTTCGTGATGTACCGGTCGAGTCCGAAGGCCCATCGGAGGGGGATCGTGATGGTGATCACCATGGCGATCCCGGAGAAGATGGCGCCCGCCACGAAGTAGGGGGCGAAGATCGTCGAGTGCCACCCGGGGACGATGCCCATCGCGAAGTCCCAGGACACCACGCTGTGCACGGAGAGCACGAGCGGAGTGGCGATCCCGGCCAGGTACAGGTAGAGGCGGCGGTAGTGGCTCCAGTCCTTGACCGTCCCCTGCCAGCCGAGCGAGAAGACTCCGTAGAGCCGCTTCTTCAGCCCGGTGAACTTGTCCCTCAGTCCCGCGAGATCGGGGATCAGCCCCAGGTACCAGAACACGAGGCTGATCGTGAAGTAGGTACCGATCGCGAACATGTCCCACACCAGCGGGGACCTGAAGTTGGGCCACAGGAGCCGGGTCGAGGGATAGGGCACCAGGTAGTAGAAGTACCATACCCTCCCGAGGTGAATGAGCGGAAAAAGGCCCGCGGTCATCACGGCGAAGATCGTCATCGCCTCGGCGGTACGGTTGATCGTGGTGCGCCACCCGGAGCGGACGAGGTACAGCACGGCCGAGATCAGCGTTCCGCTGTGAGCGATGCCGACCCAGAACACGAAGGTGACGATGTAGACGCCCCAGTTGACCGGGTTGTTGATCCCGGCCCGACCCATTCCGTCGCGGATCTGCAGAGCCCACGCGACACCGGCCGCCGCGATGAGAACGCCGCAGATCCCGAGCAGCAGCCAGTATCTCCGATACGGCGTGGAGATCGGCCGGCTGATGTCCCGGTTCGCGTCAGCGAGACTCGGCAGTTCCTGTGTCGGAACTTCGATTTCAGCTGTTGCCATCAGTCCCCGTGTTCACTGTCTCCGCCGTGCCCGTGCTCGCTCTCGGGCATCGCGGCGTGAGTCACGCTCTTCAGATAGGTCACGGCCGGCCGGGTGTTCAGCTCGTCGAGCATCCGGTAGCCCCTGGCGCCCTTGGCCATGCGGGATACCCGGCTGGCCGGGTCCTTCAGGTTGCCGAAGGTGATCGCCTGCGTCGGGCACGACTGCATGCAGGCGGTCTGAATCTCGCCGTCGGCGACCAGCCGTCCCTCGTCCTTGGCGTCCAGCTTCGCCCGGTTGATCCGCTGGACGCAGAACGTGCACTTCTCCATCACTCCCTTGGAGCGCACCGTCACGTCCGGGTTGAGCTGCAGGTTCAGCGGATACGGCCGTTCATACGTGAACCAGTTGAAGCGGCGCACCTTGTACGGACAGTTGTTGGCACAGTAGCGAGTGCCGACGCAGCGGTTGTAGACCTGTCCGTTCAGGCCCTCCGGCGTGTGGTACGCAGCGTACACGGGGCAGACCGGCTCGCAGGGAGCATCGCCGCACTGCTGACACAGAGTGGGGAAGTGCACGGCCTGGAAGCCTTCCTCCGTGTCCTCGTAGTAGCGCATGATCTGCAGCCAGGACATCTCGCGGCCCTGGTCGCACAGGTCCTCTCCCACCACGGGCAGGTTGTTCTCGGAGTAGCAGGCGGTCACGCAGGCGCCGCACCCCGTGCACGCGTTGAGGTCGATCGCCATGCCCCAGCGGTACGGGCTCCGCGGATCCGAATCGTACGCCGCCTCGACCAGCGTCGTGAGGTCGATCTCGTGCTCCATGGCGTCGGGCACGTCGTCGATGTTGATCAGCTCGGCGATCTCGCGACCCAGGTCGACGTCGCTTCCCTGCATGATCACCAGCTTGCCGCGCTGTCCCGTCGCGGTGAGCGTGGCCGCGGCGCCGGCGTAGGCCAGGGCGCCGCTTCGCTGATCGGGCGTCCCGTCCAGGAGGTCCAGGGCGTTGAAGCCGCGACCCGCCGCCGTCCGGCCATAGGCCGCGTGCCCCTGTCCCAGCGGGACGGCGAGCGTGTCCGGTCGAATTCCCCGGTAGACGTACGCCGGGGCCGTGACGCTGCCGGCCTCCGTGCGCACCTGCACCAGGTCCCCGGTCTCGACGCCGAGGGGGCCGGCGGTCTCCGGGTGAAGCTCGACCCAGGCGTTCCACACGGCCTTGGTCACCGCGTCCGGAAATTCCTGCATCCACGGACGGTTCGCGCCCCGTCCGTCGTAGAACTGCACGGTCGGGTACGTGATCAGCGAGAAGTCCGCGGGGGCGGCCGTGGCACGGAAGGAGTAGTTCGCCGCCGCCGCGGTCAGCGGCGGGGCGACGTCCGTTACCGGGGGCACAGCGAGGGAAACACCGCCGTCGGCCAGCGCCTGGTACCACCAGTCGTCGAAGCCTGGCGCGCCCGCGGGAAGCCGGTCGTGCAGCTCGCGCCATACTCCCTGGAGGTAGCCCGAGTAGTCCGCCGCCTGGAACGAGTCCGCTGCCCCGGCCGCCGTCGCGATCTGAAGCAGGATGTCCTCGCGCTGCCGCGTGTCGAACACGGGCTGCATGACCGGCTGCGCCAGGGCCATGTAGTCGCGGCTGAGCAGGCCGTCCCCCCAGGACTCCAGCTCGTGGTGCGAGGGAAGGATCCAGCCCGCCGCGGAGGTCGTCTCATCCGCGTGCGGTGAGAGCGAGATCACGTTCGGCACCTTGGATAGCGCCTCCGCGAAACCGAGCGACGCCGGAGTGGCGTACGCCGGATTGACGCCGGCCACGATCAGGGTCTGGATCTCTCCGGCGCTCATTCGACGGCCCAGGTCGGCGATGGCCGCGAACGGAACGTGGCGCGGCCGGACCGTCTCGCCGTCGAACTTGACCGTGCTTCCAATCGCCCCGCACACGTAATTGAGCAGGATCACCGCGAGGTGCATGTCGGTGGCCACGGGTCCCTGCGCGGCGATGCCGGGAGGAAGGGCGATCGGCGCCTTCGCGGTCGCGACCTGGTCCGCCAGGCGGCGCAGCTTTTCGGCCTCGATTCCGGCCGCCTCGGCCACGCTGTCGAGCGTGAACGGATCGAGGACCGATTCCACGCGGGCGGCACGACCGTCGGCCTTCCGCGACGCGATTTCCCTGGCCAGCGCGAGCGCCACGAGCACCTCGGTGCCGGCGCGAGCCGGGATCCACTCGTCGGCCTTGAGACCGGACAGCGACAGCCGCGGACCGACGAAGGAGAAGCGCGCCTGCACGCCGTGCCCCGGCATGCGGGCCGCCGCGAAGCGCGCGCCCATCTCGACCGGCGCCAGCCACGTTCCGAGAAAGTCGGCGCCGAAGCAGACGATGTGATCCGAGCTGTTGATCTCGTAGGTCGGAATCGCGTCGATCCCGAAGGCGATTCCGTGTGCCGTCCTGAGGGCCTCCAGTCCGAGGGGCTCCCAGGGCATCCAGGTGGCGCCCACGGCCGCGGCCCACTCCTGGTAGAACCGGGCCGCCGATCCCACCGCCGGCGGCGTGAGGAGCACCGTCGAGCCGCCGGCCACTGCGGCGCCCGCGGCGGCGATGCCGTCTTCCCAGGTGGCGTCGACGAGTCCGTTGGCGGTCCTCTGGCGTGGTCCTGGCACCCGGTCGGGATCGTACAGGTCCTGCAGCGACGAATGCGCCAGAGCCGAGAGGGCGCCGCCAGTCGGCCTCGACGGGTTGCCTTCCAGCTTGATGACGCGCCCGTCGCGCACCTGGGCATGGATCGCCAGAGGCTCGGGCCCGGCGCCCGTGAGCAGCGTGGCGTACGAGACGCTGGTGCCGGGCACGATGTCGTCGGGCGGAATCAGATACGGGATGAGCTTGTCGCCCGTGTCCGGGGGGCCGCATGCGGCAGCGGCAGCGCCGGCGCCCGCGACGCCCAGGACCTTGAGGAACTCCCGCCGGGTTGTGCCCTCGGCCGTGGCCGTCGTCTCGTTCCCGCTATGTTCCACGTCGCCGTCGTTCATTCAGTCGTGGTCCGTGATCAATAGTGGCAGGCAGAGCAGTCGATCGGGCCCCGGTTCGCTCCGTAATGCTCGTTCAGCCGCCTCGGGTACAGTCCGATCGGCTGCCGTTCGTCGGGCGTCTCGGGCGGTGGAAACTGCTCCGTGAGCAACCGATCCGTCGCCACATCCGTGTCCTCGCCCGGTTGCCAATGGCAGTCCAGGCACCAGCCCATCTTCAAGGAGGAGAACTTGTACACCCGGTCCATCTCCTCGACCTTCCCGTGACACTCCTCGCACTCGACCTGGCTGCGGAGGTGCGCGCGGTGTGGGAACTGCACGAATTCCGGAAGCTTGTAGACGCGTTCCCAGGGAACCGGCTCGCCCGAATCGTAGTAGCCCCTCAGGCGCTGGATCGGCTCGAGATTCGCGCCCACGATGCGGTGACATCCCATGCAGAGGTCCAACGCCGGCATCACGGCGATGGGCGATCGGTCGGAGCCGCCGTGGCAGTACTCGCACTGCATGCGGAGCTCTTGCGTATGAAACCGGTGGTTGAACGGGATCGGCTGCTCGGGACCCTCGGTGGCGTTCTCGTGCGCCGCGATCGCCTCGTCGGCCGTCATCCCGGTGGGAGTGCGCGGCTTGATCGGGTCGAGCCTGACCGGAAGCTGCTGCTCGCCGGTCGCCGCGGCCTGCTGGCCGGTGGCATCCGGAGCGCCGCTTACGAAGACGATGAGCGCCAGCGGCAAACAGACCGCGACGATCACGGCCGCTGCTATGAGCCTGCGACTTGGAGTCATGGATCCTGTCGGTGTTTCTAACGATCTGGCGCGGCGTCCGCCCAACCCTCGCCCGGTCCCGACGCCGGTTTCGCAAAACGGCCGGGTCAAGGTATCAGATTTGGGGGGTGACGCAAGACAACCGGCAGCCCGTCGTGAACGCGGTCGATGCGCGTTCTACCTTGACCTCCCGAGACACCGCTACTACTTTCTTCGGTCTCGCGAGCGGGGGGCAATCCTTCGCTCGCGCACGCACGTTCGGGGGGCCTTAGCTCAGCTGGCTAGAGCGCTACGTTGACATCGTAGAGGTCACTGGTTCGAGTCCAGTAGGCCCCATCGATGCGGCTGTTTGATAAGTGGTTTGTCGTTGTTTCTGGGGGCTGTAGCTCAGTTTGGTTAGAGTGCCGGTCTGTCACACCGGAGGTCGCGGGTTCGAGTCCCGTCAGCCCCGTTTCCCCCTCCAGGGGGCCGTAGCTCAGTCTGGGAGAGCGCTTGAATCGCACTCAAGAGGTCGCGGGTTCGAGTCCCGCCGGCTCCACTTCTGCCACCGTAGCTCAGAGGTAGAGCACTCGATTCGTAATCGAGCGGTCGTCGGTTCAATTCCGACCGGTGGCTCCGCGGGCATAGCTCAGCTGGTAGAGCGCAACCTTGCCAAGGTTGAGGTCGCCGGTTCGAATCCGGTTGCCCGCTTAGCCCGCTTGAAGACGGCAGCGGGTATCAGGTACGTCGGGGCGTGGCTCAGTCCGGTAGAGCGCTGCGTTCGGGACGCAGAGGTCCCCGGTTCAAATCCGGGCGCCCCGACTTCGAAAGGCCAGTCCGCAAGGGCTGGCCTTCGTGCATCGATGCGAGGTCCCCGGTAGTTCGCACGCAGGCGCGTGCTCAATGTCTCGGCGCGCCGCGCCTCGACTGCAAATCCGGGCGCCCCGACTTCGAAAGGCCAGTCCGCGAGGGCTGGCCTTCGTGCATCGATGC